>JAABUS010002859.1_pt1 | contig 30417 bp, 29 predicted proteins | sample 5560161 | NCBI WGS metagenome assembly JAABUS01 (sample SAMN10711885, study PRJNA513376) | rock metagenome | isolation source: Antarctica rocks | place: Antarctica: Victoria Land, Trio Nunatak nord | collected 2016-01-04
TAGATTTAGGCAACGGGGGGGGGGGGTAAAAGTGATGGATTCTGGACGACGTGGCAATGTGATGGAAGGATGGTTGGGTTCAATTGTTGAGTTGGAGGATGCGAAGCTGTAATGGTGAATAAGTAAGGAGTGTGTAGCAGCAGGAAGCAGGATTTTTGAATTTGTTATATCTGTCTCCCAGCTGACCGGTTGGAAGTTGGAAATTGGGAAGCTGCAGGAACGTCGGGAGATGGCTCCAGGCTTGCGCGGTTCAGGCTTAGGCTGGCCTTAGGCTAGGTCTGGAGAGGAAGGCCGCGACACATGGCGGGCAGGGATCCCGGTTTGCAGCCGTTGCAGGCAACCGACAGCGCTTCCAGGACGGGATTATCAAAAGGCATTTGTCTGTCCACGCCACCAACGCTGAAGACCGAGCAGATCATTCCTTTGACAGAGTAGTAGCACTTGCCCACCTGTCAGTAATATTTGGGAAAGCTAGATCGTTGCTCTTCCAAGGTTGTGAAACAGCTTGACAGTTCTGGTAATCCACATGTTCATTGAAGGAGTCCTATATTGGTCTCTTTTGAAAAGGGCTTTGACTCAAGGCAATTGGCGAGACGCCAGCTCGAATCCTGTGGGCTGGTCGCGTAGGGGACTTTGAATTAGTCATGAGCGATCAAGCGTCCCTCAAAAAGTCTTGCGACTGGGAACGCAGCAACAAGACTAGAGCGGGTTATTATACCCCCCAAAGTTCACTGGGCCATTTGCAATTCGTATATTGTCTTCCTTGCACTCTCCTTACAGCATGAAAGACTTCTGATTTTTTGGATTCGCTATAAACATGTGCCGACTGCTCCTCTGTCGACGGGGTAATCAGAGCACTAATGTAAAGACGTGGTGTAGACCGAACGCTGTACACATAAGAAACATAATACAAGAAGTCTTTGCCCTCTAACCTTTGCTTGACTGATAGCTTTGCCCACCCGGGTTGGCCCCTAATTAAGAGTAGCACCATAAGCAATGAGATACACAAGTAAGGAGAAGTAGTCCACCTCCCGGACTGGGCGAGCACTGTAGCAGCATTGGCGTGACATCTAGTAGCGACAATCGTGGAACCGATGCTTGAAGTCCAGCTCGAAATGCCAGAGACCATACATCCCGTTGGATTGGTGTCTGGTGTAAAGGCCGAATGAGTGATCGCTGGTAGAAGAAAGGATCATGAACTGGCTGTGTCTTTCGTGGTGTATCGTGTAGTAACTTTTGGTGCGAAAGATGGTAGATAACGTGGGCGCTGAAAAGGTCGAAGCCAGGTTTTGGTTCGAAAATATGTGTGGTTGGTCGAGGGGTAAGGGAAATTGAAGGATGCCGAATATGGCAGAAGGATTAAGGCGACTGATTTTCAGGGGTTCGCCGAGGCAGGTTGCATCAACATCAAGCCTTCCATACTCTCGTTTCGTCGGACAAGCCGCACTAACTCATAGAGACTCCGAATCAACGCCTTCTAAATGTGCCGTACCATCATGTTGTGGCACAACTATCCAGTCAAATGGTATTGAAAACGGTCGTTGATTTGGTTTCTCACCGTTTCACACATCAATCTGGTTGTCGACCAATTGGTAGAGCTGTTAACATTTTCTAGGGCATGTGGCATCGGTATCCGCACGCAAGACCTAGGATCTACCACCGACAAGATCGACGCGATTTTTACCATGCCCACACCTTGAGCTATGGAAGGTCATCATAAGCCCAGTGTAGCAAAGGTCGGTCGCTGGTTTTGAGCAACTCACAGTAGCATCCCAAGATCCGGTACACAGACTCATTCCATCATTACTGACACCCAGACAGCTGACTCGGTTCTCGTGACCATTCAAGTTTCCAACGCGATCACCTCGAAGCACATCCCATACCTAAAAGCTAAAATCAGCACCACGCCGCCTTCTAAAAACAATTGGTGTGTGGAATGACCCTGACTTACCTTGCACTCAAAATCATCATACCCAGCGAAAAGCAGACGTCCAGAGACAGAAAAGGCAACTGATGTGATACCACAGAGGATCTGGTCGCTAGCGTACGTATTGACCTCTCGGTCTGCGCGAATGTCAAACAGACGGCAGGTGGCGTCATCGGAGCCCGTGCCGAAGGCCTGGCCATCGGGGAAGAACTGCACTGCATTGATGTCTGATTCGTGGCCTGCGAATGTTTGGACGGCTTTGCCTGTACGAATATCCCATAACTTCGCGAACGCATCGCAAGCTCCGGAGATGAAGACATGTTGGTTTGTGGGATTTTTGCTAATGCTCATGACATCCCCCAAGTGATCCGCAAATTCGGTAACTTTCGATCCAGTCTCGACGTCCCACAGCATACAGGTCATGTCGCCTGATGAGGTCAGGATGCGACGGTCGTTAATGAAGCGGCAGCAGGAGAGGTAGCCGGAGTGTCCAGAGAGTTCGCGAGCGACACGAGTGGGTCCGTCTCTTGAGGAAAGGTTGTAAACAGAGCAGATATTGTCGAGACCACCACATGCCACGTAGTTACCACTTGGAGCATATGCGCAGGTCATTACCCATGAGGATCGTAGTGGTATGGCATGAACTTTGTTAGTTGTGTAAGCATCCCAGATGATGAGCTTTCCATCTTGTGAGGCTGAAACTAAATGCCTTCGATCTGTGGACCAGTGCATAGCGTAGATCTTGGCAAGATGACCTTTGAGAACCTTGCGAGCCTTCATGCCGATCCGTGGTAAGGCATCGGTATTGCTCTGGGCTACTCCACGTACTGTATTCACGCATGTTAACTAGCGCTCACCTGCATTGATAGATTCCCGATCGAGGTTGCGTAGACTAGATATCGTTTGCGGAAGGTGTTAATGCTTACGTGAGGTATCTGCCAGCTCATCCTTCTTGCGCTTTATTTTGTCCTTAAGGCCTTCAGCATCGCGTCGGGCAGCCGCAATCTTAGCTTGCATCTGCTCCCCAGACATTTCTGCGGACATTGTCTAGAGTCCTAGCTCTGACCTAGGAGCTGGTCCGGGATGTAACGATGCAGTAGCAAGTACCGGTGGGGTTGTTGGGTAAGAGGTTCGAAAGGCCAGCGACCGGTTTCAGGAGGGCCCCCACTGATTGCGACACAGGTAGAATGTCAGCCTGTAAACAAGCGATGTTGAGTGTCGAGCTATGTGCAGATCAAGTAGGTAGTTGCAATGGAGATGTATACTGTTAGGTCGTCAATTGGTGATGCCGGACGAAGGTGGTTTTGGTGGTGAGGTTGGTAAGGTAGGGAGCAGGAGTCCAATTGGATCCGACTCGGCTCCTCTCTAGTGCGCTTTCCCAAGGCGCTTGACCAAAAGCAGAGTGGCAGCTAGAAGGAGATGGCCTGACACTACTCTACTGTCCGCTAGGATCGATGCGTTTTGATATACACAACTACAACGAGGTGGGGAAGCACTAATGGATGAGGGATAAGTAGTCGTAATTGGACATGTTTTGTGGTTCTTGGTAGCTCATCTAAACGTGGTGAGGCAACTCAAGCGTTCGGCCCTGGTGGCCTTGTCCTTACTCATCTTATCCCGCTCAGGCCTAATTCCCGCCTGCATGACAGCTAACTGAGAGCAAAGAAAGATTCTCGGAACTCCAGAAAAGGGAACGACCGTTGGCGCCGAGGATCCGGCCTTCGATTTGGTGATTCTGAGTTCTACTGCAAGTGGGAGCAAGATGTCTACGGTACGATGAACGTTTGACATCTAGATATATACAGCAGCCCTTGAACAACTGCCAAAAATGTGGATAATAAAAAGCCCATTTCAGCTCAACAATGCTCAAGCTCAGCCTCAGCAACCTGTGGAGTGCTCGCATGGATTCCAATAATGACGTGCCATTCGTTCTCTCCTCTGCTCTTGCTCTACCTGTTTAATTGGATAGAATTCTCCTTGTCTACTGGGTTCGCATAACAACGATCGACCTTAGTGGATCAAGACGAACGTCCCTGATCTTCTTCAGCGACTAGGAGGTCGGAAATCGGAAAATATATGTCGACCAGGAGCAAATTGGAAAGCGTTACACGTTTTCAACGATCTTGATCTTCCTTCCTTTTCCTTCGACGTTCCAACGAGCCCCCCGGGAAAGCTATATTGTCTGTTTCAAAAAAAAGCAATGGCCGTCAATCTTAGCATGACTCAGAGAAGACAGTACAGGAGGACTTGAATACTAAACAAGGACTTGAGACAACCCGCAAGCAGAACCCACGGGGAGGGAGCCCCTTAAACTAAACAAGTACATACAACGATAAACAATATACTTCTTTTCTCCTTGATAGCACGGCATTTTGTATGATTCTGCTCTATGCAATATCTTGGGAAATAACAAGCATTCTTGAGGGAATGAATACTTCGGGTAAAAAGACGTCACATTCGACGAGGCTGTTGACAATGAGTCTTTGGGGTAGCCAACCAATGGTAAAGCAAAGCTTAGCATATGTCGTGGGTATGTAGACTCTTACAATGCAGGAGACGCAGGTCAGGCTCGCCAGGTAGATGCATGGAACATTCGCTGCGGCTATATGACCCACGCTGAAAACGGGGTCCTGAGGGGGACAATGTAATGATAGAACTACCGGTTATGCTCGCGCTGAACGTTAAGCTCGCCCATCGTAGTGCTCGACTGAAATTGTATACCTGATGTAGAGTAGATAGATTTGGTGAAATTCTTAGGGCCCCAGGCGTCTGCAAAGGTCGAGGTGGTACAAGAGGCGAACTGATTCGAGGCCAATTTTACCGCCGCTAAAAGTCTGCTCTTCAGGGAGCGGCACAACCACTCATACGAATCCTTCATCCCTTCTCAACAGCAACATCGGTGCATTCTGTCAGAAAAGGTATCCAAGGACCATCTTCTAGCTACAGATTCTTTGTTTAATTTGCTGCACTTGCGAAGCAACAACCAAGCGCGTTCAATCGGGCGTCTAGTCACTTTACTTTTGCTTACCTATCAGTACGGAGTACCGTCCTGTTTACGTTCGAGATGGCAGCGCCAGCCACTTCCATCTGAAGTAAGCATTGAGTGCTTATCTCTCCCGTACGGGTTGCCTCTTGACTACCTACTCATTTGCGCTGAGGGTGTCGAGGTCCACGAAATTGCCAACCTCATTCTCTACGATCCTCCCCGCCCCTCCTTTCAGCCAACTCCATCAATCTTCCCACATCTCATCCATCGAAAGAGCTAAGCTCTTCCTCCCATCGCTTTCTGGTCAATCGAAGATGAGGGAAGTCAACTTCAGCATTCCAAATGTCAACAAGGCGTCGGTGGGCATCACAACCGCTCTGTACGACCGTCGAGCCCTCGACTGCACGTCAACACTACCTCTCATCAATTCCCTCAACCATCTCGCCTACCTGACTACATCTTCTGCTCGGATTCGAGACATCCTTACGATCGACGGTGGCGTGGAAAGGCTAGTATGTATATTGAAACACGGCCGGAGTCAGGAGATGATGGAGATGTGGAAGTGGAATTTAGCATTCCAATGCGTCGTAAATATTGGAGTACGTGGATCGGAAAATGTCAGAACCAGGGTCGTGGAAGCCGATATGGTGCCCGTCATTGCAACAATTCTCGATAATTACATCAAAGTCATCGACAAATGTCGGGAGAAGGCCGAAACAGAGGCAGCAAGTCGACGCAAACATGTCACCCAACCGCGGCACAACCAGCAGAACGGCAGAGCTCCTCCAGTGGGGTCTTTCGATCGGCAGACTTTCCAGGACCGAGGTAGAGAACACAGACCTTTCCGCCGTCATGATCCTCCTCCTTCAATCGAAATACCACAGAATCTGAGCCTAAACAATGTTGAACAGCAACAGCAACTTTCAGATACAGTACCCATGGACTTGACTCCAACGCTACCTCAATCTGCAACGACATCGCCTCCAGAGAGGACAACCTTTGGCCGTCACCATCACTATCATCACCATCACCATCATCACCACCACCACCACAGAAGCCAAGATGGTAGGCATCACACTTCCGCAGGAGGAAGCAATGGTGGTCGTCATAGCGCCATGCAATCTGTAGCTCCAACCGTGCCATCAATGGATGTTGGTGAAGGATTTGGGCTTCGTCCTGTGCGCGATGCAGACCGATTGCCATCATCATCGCTACCTGCTGTTCCTGCTCTACAGACTGGCATCACCTCGCAGCCTGAATCTCCTACCACCCCGAGCGCGCCATTAGTTCGCTCTACAATGCATACTACCCGGGGTAGGCGAAGGCCGTCTGTTCGCCAACAGCAGTCTACCTCTGGAGATTCTGACGACGCCAATGCGGACGAAGCTGCCTCCGAGACGTCTGTTACGAACGAGAATCTTGATGAGCCTATGATTGATATCCAGACAGCCGTGGATATTCAAGAAGCTGATGATCAAGATCCGATGCTTAACGCCGTGACTACTACCCTCGGTCTTACCACGCCTAATGTTTCGGAAGGGCAAGAAACGGAGACATTCAATATCACTCATCCAAATGCGAACGATGGTAGCATCATCAATGCCAACGTGACCCCCACTAATAACAATATCGGCTTAACACAAGCTCCTCAGCCAATGAGTGTGGTAAATGCAGCAACCCAAGCTATGCCGCAGAACACCCATGCAAGGTACCTTTTGGATCGTTCTGCGCCTCCAGGTGTGCTGGCTGCTACTCCTCGGGACGAGGACGTCTTGATGTCGTTACAGCTCCTTGCCTACGTATCTAAATACTGCAACCTCAGGACCTACTTCCAACAATCCCACCTTGTCCCAAAATTGAAGATTGGCAAGAATCTCAATACCCTTGATGAGAACGCTACAAGCGAAGGCTGCCACAATGATGAGTTGGATGAAGAGGAATACTTGCTTCCCGATGATTTCAATATATTTCCTCTCGTCGAAAAGTTTACCGTCAGGCATCACTCGCAAGACATGCAGCATTGGGCAGGTGTGGTGATGCGCAATCTCTGCCGAAAGGACGACGCTCGCGGTGGGATTCGACAGTGTGCTTATTACCAATGTGGCAGATGGGAGCAATGGACACGGCAGTTTGCCAAATGTCGTCGCTGTCGCCGCACTAAGTATTGTAGCAAGGAGTGCCAGAAAAATGCTTGGGTGTAAGTATTCTTTTTCCGAGTCTGTCGATGTATGCTAATTCTAGAACCCTAGATACCACCGCCACTGGTGCCAAGTTGCGACACAGTAATACACCTGCCGTTCCCTTTTTTCTGGCATCCAACTCGCTTCCTGTAATTAGCGGCATCTAGTGCTTTCGAGCGGCATTCCTTGGGTATTGAGGCGTTCTTGAGGGGCGTTCCCCCTTTGCTACACGGCACTATCGGTTCGTCAACGACACGCCTATGCCATACTGAGCATCATGATTCGACTTTGCAATTTGATCTATATTACGACCCCAGTTTCCCAGCAAATCCTCACGAATTCGTCATCAGTATACCACACCCTGACGCGGCAATCCTTGGGCTTTTGGCACTCTAGTCCGGCGAGGGCAGTATTCGAATAAATCGGAAATGCACGCTCACACTCCCTAGTCCTCGTTATACCTTTCTTGCACACCATCATCATACCTCTTTACGACAGGTTTGCGTCAAGGGTTGTAGCAAACAAACCTGATTTATCAGCGGCTCAAAATGTTTCCTTTTCTCGGAATATTGTATTTATCATAATCAGGGCGCCAATCCTGCACAGCGCACAATAAGCAATCAAAGCTATAAAATCATCGTCTATTCACTTTGGCATGGCTTGTTGCACCGTTGACTGTGTACACAATCATGGCACTGTTACAGTAATGACCGTTAATAGTACGGCCTTATGCTGCGCGACCCTCTCGCTCTGTCCTACTTCCGCTCTCTGAATCGGCTCCCGAGGTGAGTGTGAGTATGTCCAAAGCACTAACCGCGCCCCGGAGATTGCTGCTTTCCCCACCCATACGTCTCACCTAGCCTCTTCTTCAAGTAACCCGCTGCAGTAATCGTCTGCGCTTCCTTTTGTTCGCCCTCTTGTCTCCCGCTGATTTGGTTACTTGGCACTGGTCCTATCTCAATATGATCGAGAGGATGGCAAAAGTACGCCACGCTATACCTGTCTTCGCTTTCTCCTTCCGGGAAGACCACTCTGTGCACAGTACTTCGGAACAGTCCGTTCGTCCAGAAATGCATTAGATCTCCGATGTTGACGAGTATTGGTGGGAAGGGATCGGCTTCTGTACCGGGAGGGTAGACAGGGACCGGCTCCCATGTAGAGTTTTGGGAGAGTATTTCTAGCCCCGGTTGGCCGGCACGTTGGAAGAGCAAGGTCAGTGAGCCTGGCGAATTGGTAAATCACCAATCATCAGATACGCTTTCCCTTGGTGGAAGCCTACCATAGTCGCTGTGAGCTCCGGCTCGAATGTCCACACTTCTATCTAACTTGGCCTTGTCCATTTCGACTGCAGGATACTGGAATTACAGGTCATTAGCCTTGCTTCTTCACAAGGGCTCTATCAAGTAACGGAGCGCGCATACATGAAGCAGACGAAGCACACTACCAGAAGGACCTTCTCCAGATTTATGACGATCAGAGAACCAATCCTCGCCGCCCACTTCCTGAGGGATCTAAGAATGTTAGACCAAGCTTCATGCAAGTCTTCTAGGTTACCAACTTCAAGAGCAATGCTAAGGAGACGGAGGAATTTGATACAGATTTCATGGCAGAGGCTTTCGAACCGACAAAGGTCGGCTTCATGCGGAGCGAGGGTTGGAGGTAAAGGCTGCTGGGCTTTGCCATTGGCAAATTCGCCAAAGTTCATGGCTCTTGATTCTGCGTCAGCCGGGGACTTTGGTACTTGGTCTCTGATACAGACTCTTTGAAATCTCCTCGCTGTGATCTTGATTAGTATAATATCGGGCTAGAGTCCGATTTTGTCACCTTTTGATGGGCTGGGTCCAAAGTCTCAGTATGCATAGACAGCCAACCTATGTTCTACAACGGCAAGTGTTAGGACAAGGGTCCCAGTACAAACGGTACACGGAGACATAATCACATTTTCTCGAATTGCACATTGCTCCTTTTCTTGGACAGGAGATAAGAAGAAACGTTGTGACTATTCCCATAATCAGGAAATGTATTGCCTATATAGGGTATGCAAGCATGTAGAGGTTCTTGCTCTGATCTAACCAATGCAAATGTTTCTTCCAGTATTCCAGACGTGAAACCAAGTCCTCCGCCATTTACGAAGACGAAGCCATACTCAGCGACTGCTTCTGATAGACGAGCCGCAGTCGTTGCATTTGCCTTGGATATGTCGATGACAGGAATCTGTAGACTCGGGTCCTCGCCTTGCGTATGTTCCATGCTTTCTTGCATATTTTTAAATTCGTTGTATCATCAAAAGACGCTTTCTAATGAATGGTGCTTGAGAACATTTATGCCAGCCGGAGTTTATCGCAGCTCCGCTAGGGCTGACGCTAGCGCAAGGATTCGCTTTTGTCTTCCCCCCAGAATTTTATAGGGACTGTTGGGGCCATCTGTGGTTCTATTGTTGTGTTACTGCATTCCTGCCGCTGCGATGGCTCTCTCGATGCCCGTGTCTTTGGCCATCCCGGCCTCAATGCGAGGTGGTAAGTCAAGCCCCCAGGGTGATTTTTGGCTCCAACAATGCTGACTTCGCCCTGCGACAGTTCCGTTGTTTGACGAGTGGGCAAGCGGAGCTCGGATACCTAAAGTCTTCGATCTCAGATTTCTTACAGATCGTACAATTGGAATTGACGCCGTGTACTTCTTGGAAAGCCTCAGATCAAATGAACCTCACCTCTCTGCTGTGGGAGGTTCTCATGCGCTTGAGTCTCTTATCACGGAATTCGTGAAGGACTTGCAGGCGGCTGGGTTGAGCTTACATTTCGTCTTTGATGGATTGGACTCTGGCAATGGTCATGACCGCTTTGCGAATTCAAAGAGAGCTGCCGCCTTGAACTACCAGGCATTTGAGCTTCATACAAGCGAGCAAGCTCTCTCGGCTAACACGAGCTTCGAAAGTGCAGGTAATGAGCTTCCCAAGTCTCTCCAAAACCTCCAGCGTTGACTCATTTCTAGGTTCTTCGGACTTCGCCACCTTGTCTGGGATTCTAAAGAAGATGCTACATGAACTAGAAGTTCCATTCACCGTGGCGCCTTACAGTGCTCTTGCACAAGTAAGCTCTAGGTTCCGCTGATAAACTACTCGCTAATCAAGTCCAGCTTGTGTATTACGAGCGACACCCAAGTCAATTCATCGACGCAGTCCTCGGCCCCTCAGAGCTCTTCTGCTTTGGTATCGACAAGATCATTACCAAGTTTGTCCCTGAAAAGTCGGAATTTGTGTGGATTAAGGTCCAGGATATCTTGACGAAGCTCGGAAACATACCCAGCCACGTTCTGATCGAGGCTCTGATGTTGGCTGGCTCAAGTCTTCTCTCGCCATTCCCGCCAACTTCGAACCTCGCACTCTACCCGAAAGGCGCCTCGATCAGTACCTTGACTGATCTGATCACGTCCTGTGGTAGCAGCGTCTCTCGGCTTTGTTCCCAGTACCCCGCCGACTCTTCCATCAAAGATGTTTACCTCGACCAATACAGGAGGGCTACAACCGGCGTGAGGCACCAAGTGGTCATTACTGCTGAAGGAGACGTTGAGCCTCTATATAAACTTCATGCCCCTGACGATGTCCACGAGTGTATCGGCTTGCGTTTGCCGGAAGAACTCTACATGTACCTCTCTCGAGGGATGCTTCGCCCACAGGTCCTCAATTGGTTGACTACTGGCACGATAACCATCACGCAGCCTCTAGCTGGTGGGGACAGCGAAGCCTACCAGAACCTTGTTAAGACCCAGTTGGACCCATTGAGAAGACAAGCGTTGTCGCTATTGATGGAACCGATCCACCGCTACTACCACACCAAGGAAATCAAAACAAGCCTCTGGTTTGATCCTGATTATGAAGGCAAATTCAACATGAGGGAGTTGCCTTCGACAAAAGATCTGCTCTCCAAATGGAACGTCAAAAATGATCTCTTCGCTGGGGTAATTACATATATCAGTCACTATATGACTCCTCCGCTAAAGTACTCTGCAGCTTCCTGAAGACATGCCACCAGGCACTTTCTCCTTCGCCATATCGATCCTTGAACACACGGATCTTGCTGCGAAGACTGTCACACCAAAGCCCAAGGTTGGACAGCAGGTGAAACAGATCAAATCAAGAGCTGTAGCATAAAACTGACCTGCATTAGCCACTGAAGACCCGCAATGAGATACTTGCAAACGTAGTGTGGCGCTTCCTACAGCTCCGGGAATACGTCGACGAACAGCATCAGCTCACAGCGTGGGGCAAAATTTTGCAGGAGGCTTTGTCAGCTGCCGGCACAAGCAAGGACGAGGAAGAAGCCGTGTTCCTTGCTGTGGAAATACTGCGCTTTGGACTTCTCAACCCCGATACTATGTTCTTAGGCTACTCAGGCGCTCCAGGCAACGGAACGGGTTAGTACAGGTGTCTTTTGAACTTGAATAATAAACCTAACAGGCCGTGCAGCTATCGATAAGCGTAATACCATGCTAGTGTCTCGCGTTGCTTGCCTCGGCAAAATTCGCCATCAGCAGAAAGCCTACAGTGGGGGATTAAGTCGACATCTCCTGGCTTACCAGTCGATTATATCGAGCGTTCATGCAACCCTACGTGACCTGATGGAGATGATACTCGTTAGTATGTTTCTTGAGGGGCTTGTAGATCGTGAACGTGATGACTGGGTAGAGATATCTTTGGGGTATGCCTCCCTTTGCGCTGGATGTATGGTTTTCCTCTCTGATGTTGTCACAGCTTGCCCTTCTGTCAAGAGCAGTCCTGTGCTCTTGGGGTCCTGACCATGAATTATCTCGACGATCTATCAACATATCCAAAATCTACCTCGGTTGAGGCTCGAGCTGACGTAAAATCTAAAGGCCAAGGTTGGTATCAGGCTACGGAGTTCAGACACAGCCTGAACGATGCCTTCAAGATCTGGGACGCTGTGAGTGAACATGTCAAGAGTCTCGTCTTTATTCAATGCTAAATATGTATAGGTCTACGAAGGAGTTAAGGCTGCGGGACATAGAGTGAGAGATAGGGAGATGTGGGATGAAGTCAATACTTGGCTACTTCAAAGGAAGTAATCTATTAAACAGGGCCAATACCTGGAATCCATATGATGCTTGCACAGTCCGCGGATTTGTGTCTTCGAAAATCCTGTCCATCATCCGTATGTCGCTCCAAAAGCCGATGGTTCAACCCTAGAGTTTTATGTTCAGAGACTCAGCTGACTGAAATACAGATAAGTCAAAAATCAACTTGATGGCTGCTGGATATTTGAACCTTGATTTGGTGGAACACCTCATCTAGTAGATCCAGAAAACACCAAAAACGATTGCAGCTTGCAAGTTGCCTAGGGATATCAAAGTAATGTCTTCGTAGCTCGCTGTAGACAATGCGGTCCGAGAGGGAGGTGGCAAATTTTACTAGCGTCTTGTGTCACACTAAAGCTACCGCTACCTGTCCTGATCGCTGGATTTCTAATACTAGATTCCCTTTAAGTAACCATCACTCCCTAACTCTTCCTCGCTCCCAATTAACCCAGTTATAAATTGAGAGTGTCCTTTCTGAATTCTCCTACAATACCACAAACATGGCTCGACTAAGCTATATCGTCCTCTCCGCCCTTGCTGCCCTCGGGGCCAATGCAGCTTCTTCAGTCCTCGACCTCATTCCCGATAATTTCGATAAAGTCGTCCTAGAATCTAACATACCGGCCTTGGTCGAATTCTTTGCCCCATGGTGCGGCCACTGCAAGAAGCTTGCTCCCATATATGAGGAGCTGGCGCAAAACTTTGACTTCGCTAAAGACCAAGTCTCAATCGCAAAGGTCGATGCAGATGCAGAGAAAGACCTTGGGCGAAGGTTTGGTGTACAAGGCTTCCCAACACTCAAGTGGTTCGATGGCAAAAGTGATAAGCCTACGGACTACAATGGCGGCAGAGACTTGGAGAGTCTGTCTAGCTTTATTGTGGAGAAGACTGGCCTCAAGATGAAAACGAAGAAAGCTGTACCGAGCGCTGTGGAGATGTTGACTGATAAGTCGTTCAAGGCGGAGATTGGTGGTGATAAGGACGTCTTGGTTGCATTTACTGCGCCATGGTGTGGACGTATTTCGAAGCCGCCCGTTCCATCACTTGGAGTACCATTGCTAACTTCCGCGTAGACTGTAAAAGCTTGTCCCCCATCTGGGAAGAGGTAGCAAAAGACTACGCTTCGGAACCCAACGTTCTCATCGCCAAAGTCGACGCTGAAGCCGAGAATTCCAAAGCCACCGCTCAAGAACAAGGCGTCAAGTCCTACCCAACAATCAAATACTTCCCCAAGGGCTCCACCACTCCGGAACCTTACGAGGGCGGCCGCACTGAGGAGGCTATCCTCGATTTCATGAACGAGAAGGCTAGCACATTCCGATTGGCTGGCGGAAAATTGAACGAGCTCGCTGGCACCATCCCCAGTCTCGATGAAATCATCAGCAAGATCACTGATGGGAAAGACATGTCGACTCTTTCAGCAGATTTAACGTCGTCCGGGAAGGGTCTGAAGGACCAGTATGCCGAATACTACGTCAAGGTCTCGGACAAGGTCAGCAAGAACCAGGGCTACGTTGAGAAGGAGCTTGCTAGGTTGCAGGGTCTTCTGAAGAAGGGTGGTTTAGCACCAGAGAAGATCGATGACTTAACGTCCCGTTCGAACATTTTGAGAAAATTCAAGGGTGAGGAGCCAATCAAACAAGAATTGTAATTCTCTATAATCAAGTCTGTCTCGGCTTCCTTGAGGTTGTAAAAAAGCACTATGCTGTATGATTAGATGTGAAAAAATGCTACTGTTTATACCAGCTCAGGGAATTAGAATTGAAGCGTTTTTACATCTTATTTTATCCTTCAATGGCTGTGTCGTCCTTCATATAGACCTCTCATCCTGCTCTCAAGATCGCTATTACTACTAGTTGTCTATGCTGGGTAACCCGAAACGACATAGACGCATTTCAGCCATTGGGGTATCCACTGCGTCCTATGGAGGAGCACCAGGGGCAAAAGGCTGCAGGTCTGCGGGGGCGCGAGAGATATCCCCATTGGTTGTGTAGCTCCTCAAGCTATGTGCTCTTCAATTTTCCTGGGCAAGCAAACATTTTCATCGCCAGTTCATTGGACGCTCGAAGTATTCCGCCAGCCAATTTTAAGCTGGAAGAGCTTATGTTCAGCCAAAACGCCTGCTGCAGACCTTGGGTATCCGCTTCGCTATGCTTGAGGCCATCCAGATCCCTCAACTCAATGCGAGTAAATGTCCCGTCAACTCAATGCGAGTAAATGTCCTGTCAAATATGCCAATCGTAAGAACCTGACCCAAAAACCCACAATGGATTGGCCATAGCCCCATCAACTCCCTGCACTGCCAGTGTCGTTCCCCGCTCTTATCGCTGCTTCCATATCGTCTAATCGTTGCGCCATCTCATCCACTATGTCCATTAGTTCAATTGACTTAACTCGTCATGGGCGCCGTTTTACTCACTCTTTACGAAGAGTTCCGATGAGAATTTGGAGAATTTCGGGCCGAGATTGTTGAGGAGGTTATCGACTGCCTTTACGAGGTCGTTCGAGGCATCGGTTGAGGCCTACAAGGGTGGTCAGCTAACACAAAATCAAGACTTGCAAGAGAGAGCCCCCACGGCGCTGTCAATGGAAGCCTTTTCGGCTTGTTCAGACATGATTGGATGCTTCGGACAAAAGGGTTGCAACGAGTTCCGTGAAACAGAAAAGGTCGTAGCTTAGCCTGGCGAAGAAGCTCGTGATCATTGAATGAGATTCATTGATGAGTGTCGCGGAAGCTTTGTATGGTGTCGATATACCAATATTTCGGATCAATTTGGCAAGCCCAGTTCATTCTCGGAATTCCGCGGCTACCATGGCGAAGAGCAGACTAATATCAGCGCTTGACACGCACAAAGGCAAAAACTATAAGCTGATAAAGCAAAAGAAGCAACAAAAAGAAGCCGCCAAGAGGATAAAGGCGAAAGCACCTGCGCCTGGGTCCGAAGAGAAGGAAAACGTCGAGACAGAGGTCAATGGCACATTAACCCTGCTTGAGACTGAGAGCGAGGGCTGGGAGAGTGAAGCAGCAGAGGATGCGCCTGTAAGTCGAGCTCTTACAGCCATGGCGCCTGCTTTTTGATCCTAATTGTTTCACGCAGGTCGACATGTCGGGCATAATCGACAGCGAGAGCGACAGTGATAGCAGCCTTGGCGATCAAGATGTAGAAATTTCAACCTCGGAAGGAGAAGAAGATGAAGACGGCATACCGCTCTCCGACATCGAATCTCTCGCCTCAGAAGAAAGAGCCGACATCCTTCCCCATCAACGCCTCACAATCAACAATACCTCCGCACTCCAGAAAGCTATCAAATCTATTGCCCTGCCCTACTCCACGCTTCCCTTCTCCGCCCACCAATCAATTATCACCTCCGAGCCTGCAGCTATAGCAGACGTCAACGATGATCTGACCCGCGAATTGGCCTTCTACAAGCAATGTCTCGGTGCGGCAAATGAAGGCCGCGCTCTGCTGAAAAAAGAGGGTGTGCCGTTCTCTCGGCCTACAGATTACTTCGCAGAGATGGTGAAGAGCGATGAGCATATGGGGAAGATCAGGCAGAAGATGACGGACGAGGCGGCGAATAAGAAAGCTGCGGCGGAAGCGAGGAAGCAGAGAGATTTGAAGAAGTTTGGGAAGCAAGTGCAGGTTGCAAAATTGCAGGAGAGGGACAAGGCGAAGAGAGATACGTTGGATAAGATCAATTTAATGAAGCGAAGTACGACCTCGGGAATGAAGAACGCCTTGATTTATCGCTAATGTATCATGTGACAGAACGAAAGAACGCAGACACGGGCGCCGCGAATGAAGAAGACCTCTTCGACGTCGCGCTCGAGGACGCGGCGAAGGAAGACAAGTCATCCAGATCTGCGAGGGATGGCGCTGGTCGAGGACGGCCGGTGAACAAGAAGCAGAAGAAAGATGAAAAATTTGGTTTCGGTGGGAAGAAACGCTTTGCGAAAAGCACTGATGCTGCATCAACCGGCGATTTACGAGGTTTCTCGGCGAAAAAGATGCAAGGTAAGAAGCAAAGACCTGGGAAGAGTAAGCGTGCCAAACAATGAGGAAGAGGCACGATAAATAGCGATGACGATTCACGGTCAGCTGGCATGTATGTCTTCGCATCTTGCATCTTTGAAGAGTCGGAATAGACACCCACTGTGTCCCTAATTGATCAAAGATGTGTTTTACAGATATGATGTTTGCACATGAACCAATAATCCTGGATCATGCACCAGCTGTCTTATATATTGCGTCAGAAAACATCGCGCACTGCGTACTCCTGTCGCCATGGGTATCGTGCAGTAAACTCCTCATCGCACTCCAAAAATGACTGATCAGTATCGTCTCCGAATGGGAGCAGCAAATTTGCGCTCGAGGCTGTCTGGACTTGACTCTACTCCTGGCGGAGGGGCAAAGGCTTGTAGTCGGCGCACCAGATTGCTTCAAGTCTTGAGTCAGTATGAGGGTCATACAGGGAGAGAGGGGCACCTACTCAACGGGGAGATACGGGCGACTTTCATTAAGGGCCAGATCGATCTTCTCCTGAGCTTGAGTCGCATGCGACTTGAAGTGCTCCTTGATCCGTTTCTTTCCGTCTGGTTTCGATGCTTCATGCACCCGATGAAAGCAACCTTCAAATGTACAAGTCCAAAGATCGCCGGGTCCTTGCGGCTGTGTGGATGGCAGGTCATACTCTACGACATTGAGCTCCAGATACTTTCGAGGGAGGAACTTACGACTAGGCGTAGCGTCAGGGGAACGGTTAGAGGGTGGATTCGTGAGGTGTTCTAAGTCTTTGGCATTTCGGATTGTAATGATCGGCGATTCTTCAGCTGGATCCTGGCCATTCTCGTCTTCGTCCTCTTGCTGGCTACCATCGGGATCTCGCGTGGCAGCTAGATTTTTCCGGCGCGCCGCAGCCTTTTTCGAAAATTTCCCTCCACTTGGCTGCAGGATTGACTTCTGTTTGCGAGTGATGACATTCGGATTGCCGCCCGGGTCCTCGCCTGACGAAGAGACTTCTACAGTTGAGTTATGGACTGGCGTGGTTGGCTGTTTGGACTGCGACGCTTTAGGCCTTCCTTTCTTGTTCTTCTTTGCCTGGGTCTCGTCTGCATGCAGGGATTGGGATTTCCTCTTCTTCGGTCCGTCATTCGTCTCTTCGATATTTGCCGGTGCAGGTATATTCTTCCCAAGAATTCTTGCCTGGATGCTTTCAAAGTCATCCTACTCAACATGTGAGCATGTATCCCCGTATAGGGTTAGGTAACTGCTTACTGGGAACTTCAATTTGAAGTAATTCCATATCGGAGTGTCGGTCCAATCCAGTCCATCCTGACCCTCGATCATAGAAGTGACTAAAAATTCTCGATGCAGTTGAAACGCTTCGCAAACATCGTCGACGTCGGTCATATGCGCGTATATTCCTCTGTTGGCAAGGTACTGCAAAGACTCAGCAATTGAACCTGAAGGGTAACAAGGTTGATTTACGTCTTCGAAGATCTGGGATGCGTATTCGTTTATAGACTTCGAGGTCAGCTTTGGGACTCGCTTATGGGCCCTTCTCAATTCGTCGGCAAGCATGTAAAATATTGACGCTGCCTCCTCCATCTTATTGTACGTAGCCTTGAAAGAGCTGGCTGGACCTTGGGTCTCGAACCAGCCAGCCTTACCGGCCGCCCAGAATGCGAAAGTCCCGTCTTCACACTCGGCGAAAGCGTACATTGTGACGTTGGTGAGCTCGATGGGTACGTCTCGATATTTCTTGTCTCGTACTGTAACACAGCGTCAGTCTAAAGCCAGTGGTTGCGAATTGAGTCGGGGTACCTAGGTGGAGCAGGTCATCATCAATCGCTTCTAAAGTCCCCGTCACTCTCACAGGGTTGCCTGGATGCGCTGAGAGTAGACTGGTTTTCTTGCCAGTCTTCTGCGACCAGACGGTGATCCTTTCGAGGTTGAAGGTCGGCCAATCGTCAGTATTACGGAGTGATGCCTTTCGCGGCTGGAGGACATGATCCTCCTGAATGAGCATTATGTTGGAGGCGAGCTGTTCTGGACGTTGGTTGCATCTGTTGACTGTAACAAAAATGGTCTCGTCCCCACTTCATCACGTCGACTTCGCGTCCGGCGCCCTCAGAGCGTGTCCCTACCAAAACGGCAGCTTGCCTTCATCGGGGCTTAGAGGCTCTCGCTTGTGATAAGCATCCGATCGATATCATCCCGCATGCAAAGCCTCGACCCTTTTCCACCTTGCAGCTTTCCCCTGATTAATTCATGTCGATATATTGTTTCAAGGTAGCTCTTATTCTTTGGGCACTCGACAAGTCTATCGAAAAGACCGAGGACGCACTATTCACACATACCTAGCGCTGTGTAAGGATTGATGTCCGGGTCGACCTACTTTCTCAAACACCTAATGTCCAAACCCAAGGGCAAAGTCGTCGAAGGCGTTTTTGGTAGACATTCCTCGCACTGTAGGCTAGTATAGCTTGCTAACGGTATCTCGTAGCTATCAACAAGCCACCAATCATTTCGTCCGCTCAAGTAATCCGCAATCTCCAGCACCATTTCAACCCTTCTACACTATTTGCACCCTGGCTTGCTGCCGAGCGCGCTTTTCGCGAGGAAGAAACTCGCCATTCGCGCAATCGCCGAAGAGACAAGCGTGTTCAGGTCAAGATCGGTCATGGAGGCACTCTCGATCCTATGGCTACTGGCGTCCTGATCATGGGAGTGGGAAAGGGGACCAAACGATTGCAAGGATTTCTTGAGTGCACGAAAACGTATGAGGCTGTTGTATTGTTCGGCGTCGCAACTGATACATACGATGTCCTTGGGAAAGTCTTGAGGAAAGCGAAGTACGGGCATGTGACCAGGGAGAGAGTGGAGAAGGCGCTAGGAAAGTTCAGAGGGATGGTAATGCAAAGACCGCCAATCTATTCAGCATTAAGGGTCCAGGGCAAGAGGCTATATGAGTATGCGCGAGAAGGGAAAGAAGTTCCTACCAAGATCCAGGAAAGGCCTGTAGAAGTGGAAGAATTAGATATTATGGAGTGGATGGATGGTGGAAGTCACAACTACTCTTGGCCCAAGGAAGAAGCAGAGGAAGAGGCAAAGGATCTTGCGAAAAAGGCGTTACATCTTGATGAAGCTGTCGTAGCCTCTGCAGATGTAGACGTTCCGTCAAGTACGAATGGAGCCAAGAGAAAACGGTCAGTAGACGACGAGGATACTGCTGTGTCCAGCAAGAGACTAGCCCTGGAACATGAAGAAGCAGATCCCGAAACGTTGATGTCTGGAGGCCTTCAGAGCCCTGATCAGCGGCAATCAGAACCTCCAGAACCTACGTCTTTAGAACAACCTAGCGACGAGATCCATCCGGAACCTGAAACATTCGTGACAGACCCAGGCCCAGCAGCCGTTAGGCTGCGGATGACAGTCACGTCGGGCTTCTATGTCCGCTCACTCAGTCATGACCTCGGTGAAGCAGTCGGCTCACTGGCTTGCATGAGTGAGCTGGTAAGAACCAGACAAGGCGAATTTGAGCTTGGGAAGAACGTACTAGAATATGAACAAATGGACAAGGGCGAAGAAGTCTGGGGTCCAGAGATAGAACAGCTAATTGACGCATGGGAGGATAGGGGTGCGGCAATGGACGCGAAGGTGGATGACAGGAGCCACGATACTCGATAGCATCTCCACAAATCAAGCATACCAAACAATGATTGATCTTCAGTTATTTCCTACCATTCTCCAGCACTTGGGCAATGGTGACGTATCCACTTTCCGACGCCGACCCATTCCAACAATCGATATAAAATCCTAGATACACCAGGATGCTTCTTTCGAAGACTTATAAAAGACAATATCTATTGTCCTTGCGGCCATATCTTGTACCACAAGCTTTTTATATATGACTTTAAATTACCATCAGCATTTTTGTCGATGTCGTTAGCGCCATCCTCTTGGCTTTCTTCGTGATTGATAAACACGAAAGACAGCAAAACAATGCAGGCGCCTATCCAATACAATACACCCGAGGTCTGTGAATACTCGATCATCTCACCGATCAGAGAAAGTGGGATGGTCAAACTGAGTCCGACGGTGGTCACCAAAGGTGATGTGAGCAGCATTGAGTATGCCCAGCAGAGGTCAGAAATGAGAGACGTGGCTGAGTTGATCTAATCCCTGCTGTCAGTAAAGCGTCTGCACGCAGGATGAGAGGTAAGCTTACCAATACTATTGCCAAGATGCGTTTCGTAGGTGGCAACTCGAACGTTTCGATACCAGTATAATGGAGGATCAAGAAACCCGGTAGTAATGTAACAAGATTTAACAATCCCACAATTCCGAAAAACAACGGCATATCAACTCTCGATTCGTCCCCAATTCTTTTCTTCATAAGAGTAGTGTAGATTCCATACATGATAGCGCTGGTGAATGCCAGGACATCGCCAATGGCGATTTGCTTGTGAGACTTGTGGGGAAAGGAGCCACGATTTTTGTCTTGGTTACCGGTAACGTCGATGCTCGAAATCATGATGATACCAGCTAACGAAGCCATTACGCCGACGAACTTTTTAATCGTGAATTTTTCTACCCTGAGCATCGATCCAAAGACCAGAGTCCAGACACTGCTCGTTGAGGTCAATATTGTCGAGCTTGCTACGGTGGTGTATTCAAGGCATGCGGCCACGAAGTAGTTGGCGAGAAACCAAAGGATGCAGAACTCGAAGCTCAATCTCGCAGTCTCACGGAAATTTAGCCGTCCTTCAGTAGAGCTCGATGTCGTTTCGGATTCTGACATTGGCTCCTCGATAAGGAGCCGACTACGTGGTGACCGACTTGCCGTTCCAGCGCGTTGTTCCTCATTGGGCTTCACGAAAGATTGTCCTTCCTCCTCAGCAATGGGCCGATATTTAGTTGCATCATCCGGCCCTCGAATGGCTCCTGGAATAGATCCGCCGCTGGCCCATAGTCGTCGCGCAGCAACCAGCAGCAGTAGCACAGAGAAGAACGAAGAATTGACGTATGTGACGAAATATGGTTTGGAGTAGCTATCGTCTGCGAATATCGTCTAATCGAACAGTATCAGCGCGACTCTCCCGATGTCAGCAGTGGGCAGACTTACGCTTGCCAGGAAGTTAGAGGCGGTCCATAATACAACCGTGACAAGGAGAAGTACAATGCCTATGGTGTGCCGCCAGACGCTACGAAGCGGTTTTCGGCTTGGCTGATTCCTTTTGTCAAGCGATTTTTGGGACCGCGCCGAGTCCGTGGATCTCCTGGTTGCCTCCGGATCTTCTGTATACGATCTGGGTACAGGCAGGACAAAGTCATCTGCAGGTACTGGCGCTAGAGGACCACTCATGGCTGCTACCGACTTCTCCAATCTTGATCTTGCTTTATATATTCACGCATTGATACCATCGATCCTTCCACCTCTTTTTCGGCGGCTGTTGTCTTTTCTTGTACCATGTGAGAAGAAAGCTGGACAGGTGTCTTAGAATGTGGTCATGGGCACTCCTAGTCAGGTGCCACGCGGAGCTCAGTCGAAAGACGAGTACAGTTATGTATATGCAATAGGCTTTCTTTGTTGCCCGCCGACGTGAATACGATCGCTTCTAAGTGGCTCAGGTGTGGCCGATGGATTTTGGGAAGGTCGATGTGACTGTTGGAAGCCTGATCACTGAACAATCAAGATAATGGAGGATCCAACCTCCGAAGTAAGAATATCAAAAGTCGGGCCGAATATCTACCGATGCGCCGACATATCGGTGATTCTACTTTTCGATCAATACCGCATTTTAACATGTTACACTGAGGATTGTCTTGCTGCAACTGCTACCCTCTCCATGCACTCTTTTGCTCCTTGTACCTCGATCTTGAATGCATACTATCAGCGTATTACATAAACTAGGATCCGCCTCGTCATGGGTTTCTTTGACAGCCTTCAGAAGCCTGGTTTCAAGGCTGCCCAGGCTAAGAACTCGCATATCATTCAAGATGTGATCAAGACCAGTTCGGATCCTCGAAGATCGCCGAATCCATTTGCACAACGCCTGCAGAGCCGACCTCTTACCAAAATGCAGCCTACAAAGTCATCCAGTACGAAGGCAACAACACCCTCTCCCAGACCTCGAGCACAGCATCCGCGAAAACGACCCGCTGCAACACCACAACTTCTCGAATCCGATAGCGACGACGACGTTTCCGACCAAGACCTCAGCGACTCGAGGAAGCGTGCGAGAAGAACCAGTGACGTCGAACCAGACCTGAATCGCCAAATTCGGAGCAGAAAGGCCTTTTCCGATGAACATGGTGGAGAATTTGCCATGGTACACGCAGCGAACATCGCCTCTCTCAGCAAGCCCACCAAATACAAGCCTGCTTTCCCAGATCATTCCGAGACCGTCGAAGTCCAGCTACAATACCCATCCGCTTCCCAGAGAGAGAAGTACGCTCTGCCACGAATGATGTCACCCCAGGTAGCTAACGATATCAGGTACGAACTTGTTGTGCCTATCCAGAACGATGACTTCAAAGCCCTAGAAGACATTAGAGAAGTCATGGAAACAATCATCACGAATTACATACCAAGTAACGAAGCGGCCTTGATGTCGAACGATAGCACCGGGCTTATTCGACGTATCAAGCGAGCCACCGAAAGACGTGACGGGCACGAATACATAGATTTCATACAGGAATGGAACGATACTCTCGTTGAATTTAGAAAAGATGGGATTATTTCCAAGGCTATCGACGAGTGGAAGGGCGTTGATTTAAAGCTTCTTGAGCGGATTCTGACCCAGACCTACTCGCGGACAGTCTCACCACGGGTACACATGTTAAGGCATTACCAGAATGGGACGGACAACGTTTATGGCGAGCTTTTGCCCAAATTCATCTCTCTTATCCTGAAGAAGGACACCAAGATGAAGTCCGACCAAATCTTTGTCGATTTGGGTTCCGGAGTTGGTAATTGTGTGCTTCAGGCCGCTTTAGAGGTTGGGTGCGAGAGCTGGGGCTGTGAGATGATGGAGAATGCTTGTGAGCTGGCTGAGCTGCAGGAAGAGGAGTTCAATGCTCGCTGTCGGCTGTGGGGCCTCTCTGTGGGTGATATTTATCTCGAGCGGGGCGATTTCCTCGGAAATCCCAACATTCTCAAGGTTCTTCAAAAGGCGGACGTCATTCTTGTCAACAACCAGGCTTTCACGCCGAAGCTCAACGAGGATCTGACCAACTTATTCTTGGATCTCAAAGAAGGAGCGAAAGTTGTGTCGCTCAAATCTTTTGTTCCACATGGAAACAAAATCCAGGAGAAGAACGTCGAGGCGGCATACAACAGACTTGATGTCGTCGAAAGGACTTATTACTCGGCCTGTGTGAGCTGGACTGACGCTCCGGGTACCTACTACATTTCGACCAAGGATAGCTCGAAAGTGAAGGCCTTCTATGAGGACAATTCAAAACGTCGAAATTAGACACAGTACTCGCATCTCATTCAGTGGAAATCTTGCATGCATTTTGGTTTTCAGCATCGTGTTTGGCGGCAGCGGGAGAGGACGAGTAGCGCAGCACCTCGACTTAACCTCGCAAACTGCATTTCATTGGAGTAAAGAGCTTGTTCGAGATACCCAAGTCCATGGCATTGGATGGTGGCAATCTTTCCAGGGGATGTTGGAGGCGTTTTACGACTGCTGGCATTCATTATGAGAACTTAGAACTGACGTTCATAGCATCAGCTTCTTGACCCATTCGAGCCATCCATCGATCCACCAGCTCTTTATTTTCTCGTTGCAGCTTTTGAGACTGCTCTTCGGCCATGTTGAGTTGCAGCGTTAACGACACTGTCTCATCATGCACATCCTGTCAACGTATCAGCCATGACCTACTCATTCGCACGTAGAAGACACCCACTTCGAGCAACTTCGCCTTCCCTCTGAGCTCCTCTTCCCTATCCCTCATTTTCGTATTTAGGACTACCTTCTCCTTGGCAAGCTCACCGATACGTTTGCTATCCAGTGAAGTCTGTATCTTGAGCTTGTTAACCTCTTCTGTGACGGCCTGAAGCCTTGTCTCCATCAATCCCCTGCTGCGCTGAGCCTCACTTAAGTCCTGCCGAACTTTCGCTATTGCATCTCCAGGGATTGGACTGCTTGGTGCTCCCTTCTCCCGGCTCGCTTTCCTATCTTTCTGGTTAGGTGAAGGACTGGGGTCTTCCTTGATAGCTCCTTCTGCTGGGGCGTTTTGGGAAGCAGCTGTTCGGTCAGCTAGTTTAGTATCTAGAGAAGCCGTTAGTATATGGAAAAGTGCCTGTGATGGTGGGCGCACATTTTTCGTAGAATGCTTGGTTTGCTTTCTCACGCTTGTCCCTCTCCTGCAGCGCACTCAAGTACTCATCTTTCCATGAAGGCATGGTTCCTCGTGAAGACTACTACATCGCCGTCTGAGGGTAGAGGAGAGTCAATCAAAGATCGGCTCCGCGTTTTCGGATATCCAGAGCATATGACATAGCGTCAACATCGTGAGGGCTCACTGCAGAGCAACGAACCTAGATAGCGATTAGCATCTACAACGATGCAGATGATGTTGATAAGGCTGAACAGTGCTAACGGCCTTTTCCGCTTTTAGCGCGGTGTGGCTGAGATGCCGTTGCCGGCTTCAAGATCACCTTCACTCACGACTACATCTGTACCTCTCAAGAGAATACTCTGCGTTTAGGACTAAGCCTGCCCTCCGAAGAACCCTCGTTCGAAGAAAAAATACGTATTGAAGCCTAATAAGACACAAATACGCGATCAGACGAGACGTATCAGAAGGACATTTGGATACACTACTAGGAACTCTTAGTTGCAAACTAAGGCGTAGGACAGTCATTCAATATGGCATCGAGAAAAAAGGTCCTTCTCAAGGTCTGTTTGGCTACCCGGCCAGGTGTCATCGCAGGTCACTGACGTTGTTCTACAAATAGGTGATTATATTAGGGGACAGTGGAGTGGGAAAGACCAGCTTGATGAATCAATACGTATGATAATAAGGATTACACTGCTTATCCGAGTGCCAGAGCGCTGATCCGTGATCTTCATCTCCAGGTCAATAAGAAGTTCAGCGCAAGCTACAAGGCTACCATTGGGGCAGATTTCCTAACCAAAGAGGTTTTGGTAGATGATCGGCTGGTCACGATGCAGGTACGGAGGGTTTGTTCCGTTAGAAGAGCGCCAGCTAATGGTTGTGTAGCTTTGGGATACAGCCGGTCAAGAACGGTTTCAGTCGCTAGGTGTAGCGTTCTACAGAGGAGCAGACTGCTGTGTCCTCGTCTACGATGTCAACAACTCTAAGAGCTTCGATACTTTGGACAGCTGGAGAGATGAGTTCTTAATACAAGCCAGCCCCCGAGATCCGGAGAACTTCCCCTTCGTAAGTTGAGCGGCCTCACAGGAACAAACAGCGCTCATTGTATGTATAGGTTGTCCTTGGAAACAAAATCGACGTTGAGGAGAACAAGCGGATGATATCCTCAAAGCGAGCAACGACATTTTGCCAGTCAAAGGGTGGCATCCCTTACTTTGAGACCAGTGCGAAAGAGGCTGTCAACGTTGAGACTGCATTCGAAGGTATGTACCGTCTCGAATTTTATTCCAATACTTAGATCTGGTACTGATGTTCATGTTTGCAGTGATCGCCAGAAACGCTTTAGCACAGGAGGAGTCAGAAGAATTCAGTGGAGATTTCTCGGATCCTATCGACATCCATCTGGACAGGGAGAGCGATGGTTGCGCGTGCTGATATGGCCCTATCGACGAGTATTGCAGCACACGCTGTACATATAAACTGGCGTTCGAAAGTCATGGTCTACAATTCGTACGGGACGGAGAAACATAGACCATGTCAATAGCCGGCAGACTCTTTGGCAGATTGGGCTTGGTAAGCAGCGTTGTGCATTGTGCGACTCTTTCGTGTACGTACATATGACTCCCATTGATGAAATTCGGTTGATCCAGCCACCAACAACTTAAACTATTAGGTGGGCCATTGTGATAAAGCTTTTTGACCGCGTCAGAGTCGTCGAGCCAACCTAGTACAAGGCTCAATTTATCTACCTCGAAAGCGGCATGCTCCGTACAAACCGCTTTCAACACTGTTGAAATTAATTAATTGCTCGTTTGGTTTTACAAATCATGCTACTCGATTCTGTCGAACCTGCTTTAGCCAAAGGTGTCCGTTTCACGTATAAAGAGACGCTCTGTTGGCTTGTTGCCGGGTCCGTTCGCGCGTGTCATCTATCCATCTTTCCATTGTTGCACATTGGCAGCTTGATGACGTTTCGTGAAAGGACTCGCTGTTCGGCTTGTCTTTCTCTCAAGACGAATGCAGTGATTTTCGATCCACTATTGGATGAACAATGACCCCCGATTGTCCTGGCATCTGCAACCACACTCACTGGATTTGCAACGTCGTTTATTTCGCGTTTTGTATATCATTCACTGCTTCTGTCCTATAGCAGTAACGTGGCGAGTATTTGAGGGAACGCTGATGGCGATTTTTCTGAGTCTACCGCAGTAGACAACACGCGCAGAGATGCGGTAAGTCTGCAATTGAATTCGTACGATCCAGGCACGGCCGACGAAAGGCTGGTTTTATTGAGAAGCCTAGGAGACACGAGATGGCGTGGGCCTCTAAGCCAGAGCCATTTGAACATGTCCGTAAACTAGGACGTGTCCTTCATTAAAACGAGCAGGAGGCTTACGAAGATGCAACCCGCAATGAGCTTGTGGATCGTTATAAGAAGGCGGAAAGCCCAAGGATAAGCGCAACGTAGGAAATCAATCATCAAGTGCTGACGATAAAGGGAGTGCATCTCAGCCCGACTTAAAGAGGAAGAGTCGGGATGATTAAGAAGGAGAAAGTCCATCTCGAGAAGACCATTGGGAGACTAGTACGCAACCAACGCCCGAGCCAGAGAGAACCGAAGGCACGAAAAGGCCGAAAAGCAAAGCTCGAGCAACACGCCATGAACATTATGGAAATTGGCATGGGATGGCTCCTGCTTATGCTCAAAAAGGTAATATTCTAGAAAACAGTGACTTTATCTCGAGACTTACAGCAGCGCAGAGGCAGTCGCTGCTAGAATCCTTGAGATACATAGGCGGGACAATGACACACGCAATCGACTAGTGGTTTGCCACCTGGAACCGCGAGCTACGCAAAGAACATGAGATATATATAGGAGAATTCCAGAGTTTGCACGATCACCAGCGACGAATGAGTGTCACGATGAGATCCACTCGCTCTGTGTGGTGGTTGTGAACCGTAATACTGACTCGCACAAAGACAACAAGGATTGCAAAAAAGGTCTTACTGCCCTGGTCCATCTGGAAAAATTCACAGGTAGGGTCCTTTTCGCTGGATTTATGAACACAATCAGGCTGACTTCTCTAGGTGGGGCCTTTGGCATAAAGGAGCTCAGCATCGTCCTCGAAGAATATCAATCAGGTGCTCTCTTACTCTTCAGGGGAGCCGAACGCACCGTTACATAAAACCCTGAGAAGGAGAAGATCGCTATTGCTTCCATCATACAATTCACGAGTCTGTTCGCGCTGAAGTATTAGGCAGAAGAAAGGTCAAAGAACCCAAAAGGAAGTCACTCAGAAAACGTCGAGAGCCCAGAGCCAAAAAGGCTGATCAAGGCGACGAAGCTCAGGCTAAGAGGCCCACAAGAAAGCCCAGAGCCGCTGGTGCCGCTAAAGCCGACCAGCCTGCTGAAGGCGAGGGAGCTCAGGCAAAGACATCGCGGAGAAAGATCATAGCTGGCAAAGCCGTCCAGACTGTCGAAAGCGAATACCAAGATATTGGAAAGCCCGAGAAAGCTAAAAGTAGCAAGGTTGCAGATGTCGTAGGCAGAGAACGAAAGCACGCTGCTGGCTCGAGTGCTGCGGGCCATCATTGAGACAGCAGGAGAGGAACTAGACACGGACAAACAACAGCTTGGGGAGATCAAGAGAAAGCTCTTGAGCAGCCCAAAGAAAAGGAGTGGCAGTCTGAGTAGAAGAAGTCCGAGATTTGCAAGTTCCGACAACGAGTAAGCTAATGGGCTTGGCGTCTGGTCTACCATATCATTTAGTATGCTGCATGCCTTTGTTTTGAGAGAAACATGTTGGTTGAAAATAGATCTCTGATCTTCTTTCAATATTGTCATTTCATAACCCAGACTCAAGTCCGGCTCTGGGAGATTCAACTGTACTCGTGGCGGTCAAAACAAATGACGGATTAAGCGAGACGCTAAATCCTGAAGCATACGCATCCAGTCTTCTTTGTTAAATTAACTATGTATTATTTATTTTGGTAAATCCTAGGCTAGTAGACTTAAAGCTATATAGAATATCTATCCTAAACTAATTCTTTAGCGCTATAGAGTTACTATTTAATCGAAAAACTACGGTTTTTAATTATATTCCTATACCGCCGGCTTAAATATAATATATATCTACTTTATATATATCTTATACTCTACTAGTCAAAGTTATTTATACTTCGCTTTAAACTATATATCTTTCGAGGTTAATATTATTCTTTTATATACTTTAATTTTCTATTTTATCTTCTTTTATATATATTTATCGAGATTTAAATTAAGATTATTTAATAATTTTATTAACGTCTCGATTTTATATTATTATAATTATAATAACGTCTCTTTAGATTTATAGATTCCGGCCTCGTTTTATATAAATATCGGGTATAACTTTATTCTTTCTAACTCCTAATACTAGAGTAATATAAATAATTCTAGAATCTACTCGATATGATTTATATTAATTACCGATTTATATATAATTATCTCTAAATACTCTATATTTTATAAATTAAATATTACTTAATATAATAGGGTATATATTACTCGCTTAGAGTACTTCTAGTTAAATTATTTAAATATTAATTCTTATTAATTTATCTAACTCTACGAGGTTTATAAAGGTTTTTATAATTAGTAACTAGTTTTTTCTATTTATAATCCCCCTCTTTAAAGTCTTATAACCTCTATAAAGTATATATTCGTAAAAAGTATATCCCGTTTATATTTAATTTAGAGATTAAAATCCTTATTATTAAATATAATAACGTCGGTATCTTTATTTATAGCGATTTATTCTATAGAGTCCTCTCTTTAATAATTTACCTACTATTTTAAAACCGGTAAAGTCTTATATAGTAATTATTATTTATATTATTCGAATAATCTAGTCCTATTAATTATGCCCGCGAGTTTTAATCGGACTTTATTATATATTAATTTAATATTATTATAGGATTTATAGATATCCGCGAATTAAATTTCTATAATTATAACGGAGTCCTTTATAAAAGTCGATTTAATTATATTAAAAACTATCTTATCTCCCGTCTTTATAATATATACGAGGGGTATTAATATTTTAAATATATTATAAATCTTTATTAAACCGTTAAACTATAATAATATTACTATATTTAATCGTTCTCCCGTTATCGTAATATTAATATAATTAATAATAAGTTTTTTAGTTATATTATATAAGTTTTTATAATTATTCTTATTATTTTAATAGTCGCTAAAGTCGATAACGTCCTATCGTTATTAATTTAGTAATAATAATAAATGAGGTATATTCTATTTTATAAATAATAATAAAGAGGGCCGACGGATTTTTATAATCCTAGTATCTATAAATATTAATAAAAGTCGACGGTCGAATATTCTTTATATTTTATTAATTTAAATACTTATTTAAATTATTATAATATAGGATTCCGTTATTTTAGAGTCCTTTATAAATTTAAATTAATAACGAATTCTATTATAAGAGTTTTTTATAAATACGCGCGGTATAAACTAGGCCGGCGATAAGAATAAAATAAAGATTATTTAAACTATTAATTTACCCCCTTTAAATATTAAACGGTAGATAATAATAACCGGGTTATTTTATATATAGTCTTTCTCTTTATATAAAATATATATAACTTTATCCGTTTTCTCGAATTATATAACTATATTATCCTAAATATAGGCGTAGTTTCATCGGTAAGTCCGGAAAAACAGTTCTGTAAAATCGCTACTTAATCGGTGCAAAATGCGCATTTTGCAGCCTTGGTAAGTCTTGGCGCCAAGATTTTTAAGTTAGAGTTAAGGTCTGCGCGGGAGCGCTAAACTTAATCCTAAAAGTAGCTTTATAGCCCTATAGGGCAACGCTAGTA
>JAABUS010002860.1_pt1 | contig 30416 bp, 22 predicted proteins | sample 5560161 | NCBI WGS metagenome assembly JAABUS01 (sample SAMN10711885, study PRJNA513376) | rock metagenome | isolation source: Antarctica rocks | place: Antarctica: Victoria Land, Trio Nunatak nord | collected 2016-01-04
TCGGCTCGCTCGGATGCTCGGCCATCAGGACGGGGAAATCGCCGAGCCGGGTCTGCCGCCCCGCGGGCCTGAGCGACCAGCCGTTGGGGAGCAGCACCGCCCCGGCCCTCGTCATCCCCGGCCAGGTGACCTCCGGCGACTTCGGCTCGGCCCCTTCCAAATTCCGAACCCCGAGCCCAATTGCCAGGACCGAGAGCATTGCCGCCCAACCGTCATGTCGCATCATCAGATGTCCCTTCGCTCGCCTCGATGATTGGCCCGCCGGATTCCAGAACCCGGGGCCGCCCGCCTGAAATTAGCACCCCGCGGCGGTCGCCACCACCGCCCGGTCCGAAGGCCCGGGTCATTTCACCGTGAAACCGTGCACGGGGCGAGCCTCTTCTTTTTCGCTGTCGGTCGATAGTCGGGGCGTCCCGCCGACTCGTGACGATTGTGAGAAGGTGTATGAGAGGGGCAAGCCGAGGCGAGAAAGGGGACTGGCTCGAAGCGAAGCGCCGTGCCTGTCCCCCATCTCGCCGGGAACGGGGACGGCGCCGGGAAGGGGGACAGGCACCTGCGCCGTTCCGGCTGCGGAGCCAGTCCCCTTTCCCTCGGCTTGAACCTTCTCGTACACGCTCTAAGCTAAGAAGACTCGTCGTCCCGGGGGCGTCTCCCCTGCTGGACATTAATTCGGGGCCTGGACGACGATCTTCGTCTTCTTACCCTTGGCCCGGGCCTCGACACGTCTCTTGAACGCGCCCCCTTCCTCCTCCTCGATGGCCGCGTCTTGCGTCTTGATGGCTTCCACCTGCTCCGGGCTCAACGTGAGCGGCGATGGCGACTTCTGGGCGTCCTCGCCGCCCCCGCAGCCGGCCATCCCGACGAGCAACAAGACCAACGCGAATCTGAACATGTTCCGTCCCTCTTCCGGTAGAGATCCCAGGTCAAGGCGCGTCGGACCCTGGCAATTCTTCGTCGTCATCCTCATCGGTCTCCTGATGCTTCCTCATGGTTTCGCCCGCTTCGGGGTCGACGCGAGCTCCTCCGGCGGCCGATCGGTCTGGCCGCCGCCCCCTGGCCAAGCCGAGGGGCGGTGCGACTACCACGAACCTACGCGGGGGTAGCCCCTCATCAAGTCCGGGGTCCGGTTCAGAACGAGTCGGCGCTGATGGGCTCGTTGTCGTCGATGACGGACAGCCGCCTCATGACACTCGGGTCGATGGTGTACTTGAGGTTCCTGACCGAACCGTCGCCGAGCACGGCGTTGACCCCGCCGGGGTGGGCGCTGCCGAACATCCGGCGCCACAGGGTGGTGCCCGTCTTCGGCTTGGAGGGGCTGCCGCACTGACCGTTGAGCGAAGGGGCCAGGGCGTCGGGCACCGGGACGAAGTGGAAGCGGATGTTGTCCTCGTCCCAGCCGTTGTTCTGCCACCGCTCGTTATCGCCGCCGTCGGTGCCGTGCCGGTCGGTCGGCAGAGACTTCTCGGCGACCATGATCGAGTTCGAGGTGCCGTCGGCGAAGTCGGCCAGCTTCCGCTTGGTGCGGACGCCGTGGGAGATGGCCCCCTTCCGGCCCCCCGTGTCGCCTTGGTTCACGCCCGCCCGCTCGTTGGCGATAGGCAGAAGACCGTTCGGGGGCGGGGGGACGAACCGGCCGCCGAAGTCGCGGCACTCGTACGTCTCGCCCTGAAGAAAGCCGGCGCAGCCCGCGTAGTCGTTCTTGGCCCTCATCAGCGGGTCGGTGCCGATCAAATACCTCTGCACGGCGCGTCGGGTCGGGCAGTAGAAGCCCGGGATCGCGACGACGGAGATGCTGTCCTCGCCGGCGAAGTCGGCCGACCGGCCGCGATACTCCAGCGGGGGGATCGAGAAGTTGGCGAGGTTGTAGGCCGGCTGCTGCTCCATGTAGGGGAGGATCTTGAAGAACTGGTTGTAGCCGTCGGGGTGCAGGGCCCGGCAGCACGTCGAGGTCTCGTAACCGCCCGGGCCCGTCGGCTCGTCGTAGATGCTCTGGGCCGGGACCGGGTTGCCGGAAGAGTCGACCGCCTGCGGGTGGCCGTCGAACGCGCCCTGCGGCAGGTGGGCATTGGTCGACTCGAAGTTCATGAAGCCCAGGCCAATCTGCTTGAGATTGTTGGTGCACTGGGCCCGTCGGGCCGCCTCGCGGGCGCTCTGCACCGCGGGGAGCAGCAGGCCGATCAGGACGGCGATGATCGCGATGACGACCAGCAGTTCGATGAGCGTGAAGCCCGAGCGACGGGGCGAGCGATGATACTGACGATGCAAGGGTGTGTCTCCCAGTTTCCATAAGGTGTCGGCGGGTGACGGGGTCAAAGAGGACGGAGTCTATCGGTGTGCCGTTAAGCTGTCGCGAACGGATCATGAATATCTGGCTAAAGCTTTTGCATGTAATCAACCATTCATGAGGCAAAAAGGGGGGGGGTCGGCATCCCGAAACGGTCACCCGACCCTCGCCCCCGGCACCACCCGAGCCGGACGGGGCGTGAAGGTTCGATGAATGCGCCTGGCCGCTCGATGAATGCGCTTGGCCCGCGACCTGTGCCCGGGTAAGAATGTGATCCGCCCGAGGCCCGGGACTGACCCACGACCCGCCGCGGGCGCCCGGCCGCCCGCCCGACCCCGTCCTGGAGGCATCCCCGATGCGACGGTTCCTCGTCACGCTCACCGCCGTCTTCGCCTCGTGTGCGCCCGTCGCGGCCGCCGAGGAGGTCGAGCACCCCGCCTACAAGAGCTGGGCCCGTCACCCCGTGGGGACGAGCGTCGCGCTCAAGTCCGTGACCACGACCAAGGGCGTCACGAACGTGACCACCAAGACGACCACGCTCGTCAAGTTGACGGCGGAGGGCGCGGTCCTGGAGACCGTCAGGGTCAGCGACGGGACCGGGAAGGTGGTCGAGTCCCCCCCGGAGGCTTACCTCCAGAGGCGGATGTTCCCCCTGTTCGCCGGCGTCAAGAAGGAGGACGTCGGCAAGCCCCCGGGGTCGAGCACACGGGGCGAGGAGACGGTCAAGCTCGCCGGCAAGGAGTACAAGGCGACCTGGTTCGATTCGAAAGGCAGTGTCGAAGGTGGTGAGACCTTTACGCGGACCTGGATGTCCGAAGAGGTGCCGGGCCGGTTGCTCAAGGCCGTCACCAAGGTGCCGAAGGCCGACAACATGACGACGGTCGAGCTGGTCGAGGTCAAGACGCCCTGACCCGACCGGCGGGCGGGCGGGGCGATCGCGACTCGCCGGCCGCTTTGCGCTTTCCGGGCCAGGCGAGGCCGGTCTCGACGCGGCCGAGGCATTCGTTGAAGCTCGCCAGGGTGATGACCAGGAGGACGAGGGCAGCGAAGGCGTGGACGAAGCTCCAGAGGATGGGCCAGACGATCTGGTGCTTGCCGAATCGTGGGTTGCAGCACTCCATGGTGATCAGGACAGCCCCGTAGAGCGGGCTGGCCGCGATCGTGGCATACCCATAGGGCGTGGGTCTCATCAACGCCATGACCAGGAACATCCAACCGACGGTCATGAGGACGTACGCCGCGACGGTCAGCCCGACGGCTCGGCCGAGCCGGGAACACACGGTCGCCGCCGCCAGCCCCAGGCTGGTGACCGCGGCGCCGGCGGCGATCACGGAGACGGCCATCACGACACACCCCGGCCACCTCCCGATGCCCGCCCCGGGGCCACCCAGGATGACCAGGCCGGGCAGGACCGCGAGCAGGGGGACCTGGCGGAACGTGCCCAGCCACTTGCCGAGCACGATCTGGCGGGTGGTGAGCGGGGTCGCCATCAGTACGTCAAGGCTCCCTCGCGCCCGCTCCTCGGCCAGCGAGGTCGACGCCGTCACGCTCAGGAAGAGCAGGCCGATGGAGACCTGGAGCCCGTTGACGATCCCGGAGAGCTCGCCCGGCCCCGAGACCACCGCCACGACGCTGAAGGTCGCCGCCAGGCCGAAGAAGAGGAGGCCGACGACCCTCGCCCAGCGCGATGGGCGGTTGCGGTGCCACTCGCGCCAGAGCACGGGATTGGAGTCGAGCGCCGGGCCCGGCAGTCGAGGGAGGCGCGGCCAGGACCGGAACAGCCGAATTGCCCTCGCGCGTGGCCGCTCCCGCGTGCAGACGGCCCGGAGCCGCAGCACAGCCAGGGTCGTCAGCGCGGCCGAAATTGACAAGGTCACTCCCAGGAAGCGGAGATAATCGCCCCACGCCACCGAGCCCGGGGTCGAGTAGGGGGCGAAGGCCAGCGAGAACGGGTCGAACGTCCTCGGGGGGAGCCAGAACGACAGGCCGAACAGTCCGCCGAACTGGGAGGCCATCGGTCGGGCGAGCAGCCAGAGGCCCCAGACGGCGTACGTGCCCAACAGCGCCTCGTGGGTCTTGCCCGCGTAGAGCGAGAAGACGAGGGCCAGGCTACACCCGAGCACCGCCACGCCGAGCGTCACCAGGAACGCCCCGAGCAGGGCATCGGGGTCGACGCCTCCCAGCAAGGTGAGGATCGCCATGACGGGCAAGGCGCAGCCGACCAGCCCCAGCACCGGGACGAGTCGCGCGGCGAGCTTCCCCAGCACGATCTCGCCGTCGGAGAGGTCGGTCACCATCAGGTGCGTCAGCGTCCCCCGGGCCCGGTCGAGGCAGATGGCCCCGGCGGTCGCCGCCGGTGCGGCCAGCAAGACGAGGGCGATCTGTGTGCCGATCACGGACAGGAAGAACTGTTCTCCCACGTCGGCGAGCGCCTTGAACGTGCTCGCGTTCCGGACCTCGGTCCGGCCCGCCCAGACGACCCCGAGGGCGGCCAGCAGCATCAGGACGAAGAGCGACCGGAGGGCGTACCCCTGCGGTCGCCTCGACGCGGTGATCCACTCGTAGGCGAAGACCGGGCCCAGGCCCGGCGGATTTCCGCTCTTACCGCCCATCAGCAACCCCTCCGGGCCTCGCCTCGGATCGCCCCCTTCAGTCCTCGTCGCGGACCCCCCAGCCGGAGGGAGGGCCGGCGGTGTCCTCGGGCTTGACGGCGAACTCGGAGAGGTCGAAGTCGTTGTGGATCTCGCTCTCGGCGGCCTTCAGGCGGTTCTCGAGGATCGCGACCCGCGCCTCGAGCAGGGCGAGGCGGGCCTCGGCCTCGTCGGGGCGCCGGGGGCGGGGGACCTCGGGATAGCCGAGCTGGCGCTGGAGGGCCGAGAAGAGATAGAGCGGGTCGCGGCCCCGGTTGGCGCGGGCGATTTTCCCCTCTTTCTCGCCGAAGAGGATCGGGAACTTGGGGGTGAAGTCGCCGTTCAGGCGGCGACGCTCGGTCACGTAAAACGCCGAGCGGACGAAGATCAGGTCGGCGAAATCGACGTCCCCGAGCCGGGCACGGAGCAGGAGGATATAGTCCCGCCAATCCTCATCGTAGGAGGGGTCGCCGGCCATGGCCTCGAGCCCCGTGCCGTAGCCGAGCCGGTTCCTCGACAGCGCCTCGAACTGGTAGACGAACAGCCCGGGGGTGGTCGGGCCGTCGGCCTTGTAACGCGCCTCGCGCTCCAGGACCAGGAGCGCCTGGTCCATCGCGAACCGGCTGACGTCCTTCTCGGCCTCGGTGACGACGTGGACCTGGAAGGGGGTGAAGTAGTGGCCGATCCGCGCCATCGCCGGGCCCATCAGCCCTCGGACCTTGATCTCGCTCGTGAGGAACCAGATCGCCATCGGCAGCCGGGTCGTCGAGAGGAGTTCCTCGCCGATGCGCGACAGGACCTCCTGCGCCGGCATCCCGTCGAGGACCCGCTCGCGAAAGGCGTGGAAGAAATACGCCTGCTCGATGTATTCCTCGCGATCGAGCACGGGCATAAGGCACTCCTCCGGGCACGGTCCCGGCCCAGGTCCGGGCCCGCCGCTCGCCTGGCACCGGCGACTCGGCGATACCGAGCCTCACGGCAGGGCCGACCGACACATTCACGGTCCGACACGAGAGAAGGCGAAAGGCCAGGGAGTTCGAGCGGGATCGTCGGGAGGTCCTTAGCGCTGCCCATCCGCTTCGTTCCAGCATAAATCGCCGGAACAAATGCCGCAATCGGCGCGAGGCCGGACACAGGAGGATTGCCAAGTCGCGGAGGTGCTCGGGTCGTACCGGTGTCTTGTTTGTCCACCAGTGCTGGCCTTCGCAGGCGAGCTCATTTGTGGACAAACGAACTGTACAACCCGGCAAGCGGCTCTCGCCGGGGATATACGCAAACTACAACGAAATAGAGGACTTTAACAGTGTAAGTGAAATGGGTGGGGGTTGTCTTCCCGAGGAATCATCGCGTGGACCTCGTTTTCACCCACCTTTGACCCACCTGCTCCCCACTTGTCCTCGGACACATGCCGGCGGGCCGCACACGTAGGGCCCGAACGCGGACCCGCCCCGCAAACATCCGGTCGACCCGGATTCCGCCTCTTTCCTCTGGACGGGGCCCGGATGGGCGATTCCAATAGGTGGGGCGGGAACCCGGTTCGTCCCGCCGGGTCGCTCGCAGCCCGCGGCGGAGTGGGAGCGGTCGTGGGAGACGTCGCGATGATCTCGATCTCTGGCGCCCCGCATACCTTCTGCGACGGGACATCGCGGCGCGGATTCTTGCGGCTGGGGGCGATCGGCTCGCTGGGCCTGTCGATGGCCGATTCCCTCCGCGCCTCGACCGAGACGGGCGGGGGCCCGGGATTCGGCCGGGCCAGGCGCTGCATCCTGCTCGTGCCGATGGGGGGGCCGTCGCAGCTCGAGACGTGGGATCCCAAGCCCGATGCGCCGGTCGGGGTCCGGGGCGAGTTCCGGCCCATCGCGACGAACGTGCCCGGGATCCAGCTCGGCGAGCACTTCCCGCTCCTGGCGCGGCAGGCCGACAAGCTCTGCATCCTCCGAGCGGTCACCCACGGCGACGCGGTCCACACCTCCGCCGCCTACACGATGCTGACCGGCTCCTATCATCCTCAGCCCAATATCGCCTCGGCCAAGGACATCCGACCCACCGCGAACGACCACCCCCACCTCGGCTCGATCGTCTCCAGGCTCCGAGGATGGAGGGACGGGCTCCCCCCCTTCGTCGCGATGCCCGAGTATATCCGCGAAGCGAATATGTTCGACCTGCCGGGCCAGGACGCCGGTTTCCTGGGCAAGGCCTATGACCCGCTCCTGGTCGAGTCCGACGCCTCGAAGCGGGCCCTGGAGCCCTTGGAGATCGCCTTGCCCCCCGGACTGACCGCCGACCGGCTCGCCGACCGACGCGTCTTGCGCGACCGGTTGACCCGTCGGCTCGACCTCGCCGAGGCACGCGGGGACGCCCAGGGGCTCGACCAGTTCGAGCGGCAAGCCTATTCCCTGCTCGGGTCGCGGGCGGCCCGCCAAGCGTTCGAGCTCGACCGCGAGCCGGCCCGGGTCCGCGACGCTTACGGCCGCCACCTCTTCGGCCAGGGATGCCTGCTCGCCCGCCGGCTGATCGAGGCCGGAGTGAGCCTCGTGACCGTGTACTGGCATTACGAGGGGCCGGAAGACTCGCCGGTCTGGGACACCCACGAGAATAACTTCCGCCACCTGAAAGAGCGGCTGATGCCCCCCGCCGATCGCGCCTTCGCCACGCTCCTGTCTGAACTGGACGGGCGCGGGCTGCTCGACGAGACCCTGGTCGTCTGGATGGGCGAATTCGGCCGGAGCCCCAAGATCAACGCCAAGGCCGGCCGCGAGCACTGGCCGCACGTGCAGTCGGTCGTCCTGGCGGGGGCGGGGCTCCGCGGCGGGAGCCTCTATGGGGCGTCCGATCGCCTGGGGGGCCATCCGGCCGACTCGGCCGTCACCCCCCCCGACCTGGCCGCCACCCTCTTGCATCTGCTCGGGATTCGCCCCGAGACCGAGCTCCGCGACCGGACGGGACGGCCCCTGCGTGCGTCCGAAGGAAACCCGATCCGCGCCCTCCTCTGAGCACCCGCTGCGGACCTAGCGATCGGTCCCGCCCTCCAGGACGCCGCCCCGGCCGGGTGCCTGCACCGCCGCCTTCATCTCGCGGTCGAAGCGGGCGGCGAGGTCGGGGTCGAGCAGGTTCATGTGGTCCTTGCCGGCGACGACCTCGACGACCGCATCGCTGCCGAGGGCCTGCAGCGAGTCGCCCAGCAGCCTCACAGCCCCTTCGAGGTAGAACGTGTCGAGGCCGCCCGTGAATACGTGGAGCTTGCCGGCGAGCTTGGGGCCGAGCGTCTTCCAGTTCCTCTCCAGGACGAGGCGGATGTCGTACGCCTCCCAGGCCCTGGCCGTCTCGGGGTCGATGGCGCCGGTGGAACGGTCCCAGAGCCTACGCGGGCGGCCGTCGGGGTCGAGCGGGCTGAAGACGGCCTCGAACGAGCGGAGTTGGCCGCCGTCGCCGATGACGTCCTCCAGCTTCGAGAAGTCGTCGTAGAAGAGGATCGCACGTGTCCCCATCCGTGCGATGGGGCGGCGAGCCCCCTGGCGGTCGCGAAACATGTTCTCGCCGGCCCCGTACAGGTTGATGCGCTGGAAGTCGCGGAAGTCGACCGGGTCGGGGCTCGTCGACCAGACTCCGCCGAAGGTCTCGGGAAAATTGACCTGGAGCCAGAGAGAGCTCCAGCCCCCCGACGAGTGGCCGGCGAGCAGGCGGGCGCGGGGCTCGGCGATCGCGGGGAAGGTCGCCTCGATGTGCGGGATCAGCTCCTCGATCAGCGCCCGGCCGCGCGGGCCGTTGGTGGCCGAGTCGGCGAAGACGTGGTGGCCGGTCCCGCAGTCGGGGTCGAGCACCACGCGAATCATGTCCGAGCCGAAATTCTGGCGGGGATCGCGGATCGTCCGCCCGGCCATGTGATGATCGCCGCCGAAGCCGGGGACGATGTACAAGGTCGCCCGCCTTTCCGTCCCCCCCCCTTCCGGCAAGATGACCGCGGCGCGGTGCCGGATCGGCCGTCGATGGAAGGCCGAGAGCAACGGGCTGGGCAGCTCCACGAGCTTGATACGGTCGGTCTCCTTCAGCACCTTCGCGGGCACGACCCGGTCGACGGTCAGCGCGATCGTCCCGCCGGCCTCGGGGTCGAGCTTCGCGACGACGACCGACCCGAAGGCATTCCCCTCGCCCTCCCCGAGTTCGTGCGTGTCGGAGTTGAGCCGGATGACCGCCTGGGCCGCATAGCTCCCCGGCGCCAGCGACTCGAGGGGCCCAGGGAAGCCGACCGCATCCGGCCCCACGCGAAGGGGCTCGCCCGCCTTCCAGCCTTCGGCCTCGACCGCGAAGAACGGCCGCGGCCGGAACCAGAACGAGTCCGGCCACTTGCGCGGTTCGCCCCTGCCCTCCTGCGCGGGCCCGAGCATCACATAGACCCGCGCCGAGATCGGGCCGGGCCGGACCCCAGCCTCATAGGTGATCTCGAACGCCAGGGGCCGCCGATCCGCGGGGGCGGCGCCCATCCATGCCAGGAAGGTCAGGGCGGCGGCCACGAGCGGAAGACGGTCGGGACGGTGGTCGATCACGATACGGGACCTCTTGAATGAGACAAATATGCGGATCGCTGCGGAGTTATCTCAGCCGGATGCCGTCGAAGAAGAGGGTCCTCGGCCCCGCGGGACCGACGGTGAAGAACTGGAGCCTGCGGATCCGGCCGAGGTCGAGTCGACGTCCATCGGGGGCTCGCTCGACTTCGGAGAGCGCGATCCGCGTACGATTCGGACCCGGCATCAGGGAGACCGTCCGGTGGAAACGATCTCCATAACGTCCGTCATAATGCGAATCCTCGATCTTTACCACCAGGTCCAGCTCCGCCCCCGACTCTAAATAGGTATCGAACTGCAATTCGTCATAGCTCTTCCAATCGCGGGCCGGCCACTCCAGCGTCGCCCCCGGGTAGCCTCCCCGGCCCATGTCCACCCTCAGGCTCCAGCGGCCTTCGGTCGCGTGGCTGCGGGACCGCGAGGGCCTGGAAATCTGGAATTCCCACCGCGATAACTCCAAGGGGCTTTCGAACGAGGCCAGCCTCGGCCCGTCGCGGACCTGAATCGCCACGTCCGTCAACAGGAGCAAGGGCGGCACCGATGGCAAGGTGATGACGACCGCCGCGGCCGAGTACAGGCCGATCCGGACACCGCGAGACGCGGCCCTCGGCGTCGATTTCCAGGTCAGGAAGGCGCCGGCCCCCGAGGCATCGGCCAGGACGTCATGCCAGCTCGCGCTCCTGCCGGTCAGGCCCTGGAGGATCTCGATCGCGACGCCGAGGGCCACGGCCAAGGCCCAGGCGACCAGGCTCGAGCGGAGGGGTGAGCCGGTCCGCCCTGATCGGAGCCTGCGCAAGATCAATAATGCGAGGAACCCGAAGATCGGTGCATGTGCGAGGTCGGAGAGCGCGGCAAGCTCCCGCCGCCCACCCGGCATGGGGACGATCATGGACCCGAAGACGAGGGCGGCGAGTAGCCACGCCCGTGGCCTGATCGCCATCATCCCGTCCATACCGGCATCACGATCTTGCACGAGGTGATGTCATGTCGGCGCCGGGGCCGTTCCGGGATCGCATTCACTCTTGTCGGATCGCCCATCAAACGACGAGTCCGGGGACGGGTAACGTGGGATGCGCATCGACGAGGGACTCGCGGGTCACTCGCGCCTGCGGGACGAAGTAGCGGGCGGCCAGCCGGGCCGAGCCGAGGCTGCATTCCTTCTCCAGGAGGTAATAGCGGTTATAGAGGTCGACCGTCCGGTTCAAAGGCTCCAGGTCGAGGCGATCCATGAACTCGGTCCAGCGGCGATTGAACCGGTTCAGGCTGGCGACCAGGTCGCGGGCGACGGTTCGTTGACGGCGGATCGGCGCGGGGCGATCGGCCCACGCGGGAGGCTCGGCGCCGGCGAGATCCCAGAGGGGTTCGATCGAGGTATCGAAGCGGGAAGCCCAGCCGTCATGTCCCGTGACGGCCGCCGACCACTGGCGGAGGCGGACGCGGACCATGTCGAGCATCGCGCCGCGCTGCCGGGCGCAACGGTCGTGCAGCCGAGCCAGGGCGTACTCGAGGTCCTGGCCCCGCCGGGCGAAGGCGGGGGCGTCGAACAGGCCGAGGAGCTCCTTGATCTCGGTCTCGACGTTCAGGGAGGGGGATATCGAGTCTTCGGTCTCTTCCATGCTCGGCTCAGCGTTCGGGGAGATTCGGGAGCGTGGCCAGGACGTTGAGGCTGCGGCGGTAGTGCCAGAGCTGGCGCGCGGTCCCCAGCCGCCGGGTCCGCTCCGACCAGGCGCGGGCGGCCGTCTTCAAGACCCCTTCGGCGGGCTCGCCGCCGACCGCGGCGACGCGGGCCGCTTCCAGGTCGGCCAGGTAGCCCCGGGCCTCGGGGATGCGCGGGCCGACGACGACACGAGGGGAGTTCAGGGTCCGGCCGACCGCGTCGGACCAGCGCCTGGGGTCGACGCCCGGGGCCGAACGCGGGTCGGCGGGCCCTCCGCCCAGCTTCGAGCCGCGGACCGGGAGCATGGGGAAGGCGCGGGCGGCGTGGATGCGGTTCGAGGCCTCGGGGCCGATCAGGTACTTCGCGAGGTCGATCGCCGCCTCGCGCCGACGGCCGGGCGACGCGGTGACAACCCCGACGAGCCAGCCGCCGCCAGAGGGCAAGACCCCGGGCGCGTTCGGGGGCGAGACGTCTTCCCAGAGCTTGCGGGACGGGTCGTACACGCGTTCGGAGCCCGGCAACGGGGCCACGCCGATCGCCTTGCCCTTCCAGCGCGAGGCGCGTTCGGCGCGGTCGATCAGCATCGCGACATTCCCCTTGCCGAAGGCCCCGCGCGCGGCCTCCGCGTCGAACGTCGCCCCTCCCGGCGGCCCGCTCTCCTTCAACGCCGCCAGCCCGCCGAGCGCCTCGACGAAGGGCGGCGACTCGATCCGGGGGGCCATCGTGTCGGCGTCGAAGAGGAAGGAATACTGATCGCGGTGCTGCCCAAGGCTCGCCGCGCGAGCCAGGAAGGTCGCATCGCCCACCCCTTCGGCGTCGCGGCCCAGAGCCAGGGCAATCCCGTGGTCGGCCGAGCCGTCGCCATTCCAGTCGCGTCCCTGGAAGAACCTCGCCAGGGCGTCGAGCTGCTTCCACGTCCGAGGGCCTTCGAGCGTCAATCCCGCCTCCCGGGCCGCCTCGCGGTTCGCCTCGCCCTCGAACGCCGGCCGGCTGTACACCAGCACCAGCGCCGAGCCGCCGTAGGGGAGGCCCATACGGTCGCTGCCGTACTTGCTCACCTGGTCTCGGTAGGCGGGGACGACATCCGCGTATTGCAACGCATCGGCGGCAGATTCCTCCGGCCGGTCGGCGGGACCCTCCTCAGGGGCGTTCGGACGCGGGGGCTGGACGGTCGATTCGGGCAAGACCACCAGGGCGCCGACGTCGACGAGGTCGCCCAGGCGATCGCCGGCAAAGAGCACGACATCGACCCCCTGGAGCGCCTTGGGATCGACCAACGCCTCCCAGATCGAGAACTTGCCCCCCCGCGTCGCCGACCACTCGCCGCGCTGGGGGGCCACCGTCGCGAGGATCGCCGGGTCGCCCACCGCCGCGACCACCAGCTTTTCCCCCTGGAAGGGTTTCACCTCGGCCTGCGGGGTGTCGTCGGGAGTGCCGCAGCCCGAGAGGGCACAGATGACGATCGCTCCGAGCCGAAACCGCCGAGACCTCATCTCTCTCTCCAAGAAAGGCCGAGCCTTCGCTCTCGTTTCGCGACCGCCGAACGCATCGCGATGGGTCAGGTTAATCGAGCCCGCGCGGGGGCCTCCGCACCCGGGCCGATTCATGGTACGAAACGCCCCCGAGGTCGGTCAAATCCGCCGCGGGGAGACCTTCGCCGCATCCCTCATTCAGGAGTCGACAAAAAATCAGCGGGGCGGGACATCGGCCATCCGATGTCCCGCCCCGCAAGGTGCTCAACGCAGGGTGCTCGCGATCAAAAACCAATGAACCGGCCGTCGGCTAGCAATCGACGCCCAGGCGATAGCGCATCTCCTCGAACTGCTCGCGGTAGACGTCGTCGGTCGAGTGCAGGTGCTCGGCCTCGGAAATGAACTTCAGCGTGTCGTCGCGCTTCAGGCCGGCCGCGATCAGGACCTCTTCGAAGGGCTCGAGGTCGTGGGCGTAGATGAAGAGCAGCTTGTGCTCGTCGAACTGCACTTCGGTCGGTCCGTTGGGGTTGAGGGCGGCCAGGCCGGTGCAGCCGTCGTTCAAGAGGAGCTGCTCGTAGTCGTAGAGCGTGCTCTTGAGGATGACGGTGTCCATGTGCTCGCGGTAGAGGTCGTCGTGAATGCCGGGCTCGCTCTCGTGGCTCGACTCGAGGACCACGTCGACCTCGTCGCCCAAGGGGTCGAGCAGGTCCATCAGGACCTCGAAAATCCGCTCGGCGGAGACCGAGGCCGCTAGCACGGGCATTTTGTTGCCCGACTCCGGATCGCAATAGATGTCGCGGCGGTAGCCTTCGCGGGGGATCACTTCCAGGCCGAACGAGGGGCGCACCGCATCGGTCAACGCGAAGTTCCCATAACGACCGACGCTCAGATGAGCATCCAGCTGGTCCTGGCTGAGGTCGTCGAAACCGGTGCGGAGCATGCGGCCCGGGTTGGTACGCAACACCCGATCGAGGAAGCGTTGGATAAAGCTCATGGGAAAGGGACCCTCCTAACCGCGACGAACTATAGGGAATGAATCGCGAATAATCCCAGGTCACCGCGCCGGACAACATCGGGACCATCGCCCCGATCCGAGCCTTCCTGGACGCTCGTCCGACACCGCACCTCGAAGCAGATGGATCCATCCCTGTGCCGGTCGCCTTTCCGTTGGCACCATCTCAACGCCGTTCTTCTATATATACCACGTCCTGCGACAAAAACGGGCTCGAGGGGCAAAACAAAGTGAAGCGAAATCCAGGAGAGAACCGAGGTAGTCGCGAGCTGAGTGGATCGATAGAAACTCGCTAAACGGGCCGATGAGCAATTGCGGCGAGACGAGTCTAACCGCAAATTCCAGACCAAGCATGATCGCAGTCGCATGACCACGTGTCGTCCGGCTCACCGCAAAACTTTAGGGAAGGTTTTCGGGAATCGTAGGTCTCACTCTTGACGTCAACTTTGCAAAAAACCCCCCTCTCGTTGTAAACTCGGCAAGTCCGTTCCGCCAGGCCTGACACGCTTCCCGGGACGACCGCTCTGGACGGGAGGCGATAGACTCACACCACAATCGCTCTCAATCACCCGTGTTGTAATAAATCGGGATGTGACTCTGCCGTACAAATCTGCCACGGGACCTAGGTCTTCTGGCCGCCGCGCACCTTGAGGCTTTGCAGTCATGACGATTGACCGGGTGGATGCCTATCTTGATGCCCATCGCGGCGACTTCGAGGAGCAGCTCAAGGCCCTGCTGCGGATCCCCAGCGTCAGCGCACAGCCCGCTCACGACGCCGATACCCGGCGTGCGGCGGAGTTCATCTTCGAGGATTTCCGCGCGATGGGGCTCGACGCGGAGTTGATCCCGACCAAGGGACACCCGATCGTCTACGCCGAAAGCCTCGGGTCCCCCGGGAAGCCCACGCTCTTGATCTATGGGCATTACGACGTCCAGCCCCCGGAGCCCCTGGAGCCCTGGACATCCCCCCCGTTCGAGCCGACCGTGCGCGATGGGAATCTCTATGCGCGGGGGGCCACCGACGATAAGGGGCAGATGTTCACCCACCTCAAGGCCGCCGAGGCCTGGCTGGAGACGGTCGGTTCGCTGCCGCTGAACGTGAAATTCCTGATCGAGGGCGAGGAGGAAGTGGGCGGGGCAAACCTCGAAGAGTATGTGGGGAGCCACCGAGAAAAGCTCGCATGCGACTACGCCGTGATCTCCGACACGAGCCAGTTCGGCCCCGGCATGCCGGCGATCACCTACGGCCTGAAGGGGATCGCTTATTACGAGATCATCGTCCAAGGCGCCCGGACCGACCTGCACTCCGGGACGTTCGGAGGTGCGGTGGCCAACCCTTGTAATGCACTGGCGACCATCCTGGCGAGCCTGAAGGGGCACGACGGCCGGATCATGGTCCCCCACTTCTATGACGACGTCCGGCCGCTCGAGGACTGGGAACGCGCCGAGTTCGCCAAGCTCCCGTTCTCGGAGGATGCGTTCCGGGACGCGCTGGGGGTCCGTTCCCTCGAAGGGGAGGCGGGCTACACGACGCTCGAGCGCAAATGGGCACGCCCGACCTGCGACGTCAACGGGCTCTTCGGTGGCTACCAGGGTCCGGGCCCCAAGACGGTCCTGCCGGGCAAGGCGGGCGCCAAGCTGAGCTTCCGCCTCGTGCCGGACCAGGACCCCCGGGAGGTCGCCCGACAGTTCCGGGCGCACGTCGAGGCCGTCTGCCCGCCCGGCGTCACCTTCGAGATCATCGATCACCAGGGGTCGCCCGCCGTCCTGGTCTCCGTCGACAGCCCCGGCGTCCACGCGGCGGCACGCGCCATCGAGGCGGGGTTCGGCAAGGCGCCCGTCTTCATCCGCGAAGGGGGGTCGATCCCCGTCGTCGGCCTGTTCAAGGCCCGGCTCGGCGTGGATACTCTCCTGCTCGGATGGGGCCAGAACGACGACAACCTGCACGGGCCGAACGAGAAGTTCTCCCTGGCCGACTTCCACCGGGGCATCAAGGCCGGTGCCCACCTCTTCGACGAGCTGGCCAGGTAAGCCACGACCTCCTCACACTTCGGGTTATTTCATGCTCGACCTCAAGTACGTCCTCGAACACCTGGAGGACGTCCGAACCAACTGTCGGAACAGGAACGTCCCCCGCGACGTGATCGACGGGCTCGATACCCTCGCCGACGTGGCGGGGCTGCGCCGGGAGACGCTCCAGAGCCTGGAGACGGGCAGGCGCCGCCAGAATGAGGTCGCGAAGGCGACGAGCGTGGAGAAGGACGCGGCGAGGCGGGCGGAGCTGGTCGCCGAGGGGAAGGGCCTGAAGCAAGGGCTCGCCCACCAGGAGGAGACACTGGCGAGATACGACGTGTCCATCAAGGAGCGGCTCGGGCGCGTCCCCAACCTCTCGCATCCCGACGCCCCCGTGGGCTCGGCCGATGAGGATAGCCGCGAGCTCCGCAAGGTCGGGACCCCTCGGACCTTCGACTTCCCGATCAAGGACCACGTCGAGATCGGCAAGGCGCAGGACCTGATCGACTTCGAGAGCGGCGCCAAGGTCTCCGGCAACGGGTTCTACTTCCTCAAGAACGACGCGGTGCTCCTGGAGCTGGCCCTCCAGCAGTTCGCCCTCCGCAAGCTGGTCGAGGCCGGGTTCACGCCGATCACCACCCCCGACCTGGCGCGGAACCGCATCCTGGAGGGGATCGGCTTCACCCCGAGGGGGACGGAGACCCAAATCTACTCGGTCGAGGACACCGACCTGAGCCTGATCGGGACGGCGGAGATCACCCTGGGGGGGATGCACGCGGACAACGTCTTCGACGAGGCGGCCTTGCCGCTGAAGTACGTCGGGGTCTCGCACTGCTTCCGGACCGAGGCGGGGGCGGCGGGGAGGGCCAGCAAGGGCCTGTACCGGGTCCACCAGTTCACCAAGGTCGAGATGTTCGCCTTCACCACGCCCGAGGGGTCGGACGCGATGCACGCCGAGCTCCTCGCCATCGAAGAGGACATCTTCACTTCGCTGGGCATCCCGTACCGGGTACTCGACATCTGCACGGGGGACCTCGGCGGCCCGGCCTACCGCAAGTTTGACGTCGAGGCCTGGATGCCCGGGCGGGGCGACGACGGCGAATATGGCGAGGTGACCAGCGCGTCGAATTGCACCGACTACCAGGCCCGACGTCTGGACATCCGCTATCGCCCGACCGGCCAGAAGGGGACCCGCTTCGTCCACACGCTCAACGGCACGGCGGTCGCGCTCAGCCGTGCCCTGATCGTGATCCTCGAGAACCATCAGCGCCCCGACGGCCTGATCGACGTCCCCGAAGCCCTCCGTCCCTTTCTCGGCAAGGATGTGATGGGACGTTGAGCCTTTCGCCATAATAATGATCGTGGTGGACCATCTCCCCGACGGCTCGGTCCGAGAGTTGTCCTCTCTGGCCGATGGCCTATCCCCAACTTCTCTCCATTCACGTCGGAAGGTCGCACCATGCGGAACCCGCTGCTGGTCCCCGACCTCCGCGAACTGATCCAGGCGGGCGAGACGGCCGCGCTCCGCGAGTTCTTCGCCGACCATCACCCCGCGCGCGTGGCCGAGATGATCGAGGACCTCGGGCCGAGCGAGGGGGATGCGGTCCTCGGCATGCTGCCGGCGCGGAGCCGGGCCGACATCCTCAGCTACTTCGACTCGGAGCACCAGGGGAGGATCGTCGAGGCCATGTCGCCCGCCGAGGCGGCCGCCCTCCTGCACCTGATGTCGCACGACGAGCGGGCCGACCTGGTCAACCGCCTCGACGAGGACCGCGTCGACCTGATCCTGCCCCATCTGGCACAGGCCGAGCGCGACGACATCCGCCGGCTGGCGAGCTACGAGCCCGGGACCGCCGGCGCGGTCATGACGACCGACTACGTGACCCTCCCCCCCCACCTGACGGTCCGCGAGGCCCTGGACCGGCTCCGCCACGAGGCCCCCGACCGCGAGACCATCTATTACAGCTACGTCGTCGACCCCCAGCGCCGGCTCATCGGCATCGTCTCGCTCAAGAGCTTGATCCTGGCCCGCCCCTCGACCCGGATCGAGGCCATCATGCAGCGCGATGCGATCTTCGCGCGCGTCGACGAGGACCAGGAGCTCGTCGCCCGCAAGATCGAGAAATACGACCTGATCGCCATCCCCGTCGTCGACGCCACCGACATGCTGGTCGGGATCATCACGCACGACGACGTGCTCGACATCTTGCGCCGGGAGCAGACGGAGGACATCCTGGCCTTCGGCGGCGTCGCGCGCGACTCCGAGGACCAGGAGATTCCCTACTGGCAGGGCCGCAGCATCGACGCCGTGCGCCGTCGGATCGTCCCGCTGCTGATGCTCTTCCTCGCCGGGACCGTCACGGGGATCGTCGTCCGCTCGTTCAACTGGGTCGACGCCCGTTTCCCCGAGATCGAATTCGACGCCTTCTTCCCGCTGCTGATCGGCACCGGCGGGAACGCCGGCAGCCAGACGGTCGGCACGATCATCCGGGGGCTCTCCCTGGGCGAGATCCAGAGGGCGGACGCCTGGCGCGTGCTCTCCCGCGAGGTGCTGACCGGCCTCCTCCTGGGGACGCTGCTGGGATTCCTGGGCTTCCTCTTCACCCTGGTCCTGTACCGCCACGGCCCCCTGTTCTCGGCCGTGATCGGCCTCTCGATCCTCGGCATCTGCGTCTGGGCCAACGGCGTCGGCGCCCTGGTCCCCATGCTGGCCCGCCGGTTCGGCTACGACCCCGCCCTCATCTCCGCGCCGCTGATCAGCACGCTCGTCGACGCCACGGGGCTGGTCATCTTCTACACCGTCGCCATCCTCTTGCTCATCAAGGTGGCGGGCTGACGCGACACCTCGCCGCCATCTCCGGGAGAAAATGGGATTGGACCGCCCCCGACCGTGCATGGTAGGTACATCCGGCCCTCATCACGGAGAGACCAGGACATGGGAAGCGGACCATCCGGAGCGGCCTTGCGAGACCTTCGTACCCTCTTCACCCTGGGGACGATCGGGGAGCAGACCGATCGACAGTTGATCGGGCGGTTCCTCGCCCGGGAAGGAGATGCGGCCGAGTCCGCGTTCGCGACGCTCGTCGACCGGCACGGGCCGATGGTCCTGGGGGTCTGCCGCCGCATCCTCTCCGACCCACACGACATCCAGGATGCCTTCCAGGCCACCTTCCTGGTCCTCGTCAAGAAGGCGGGCTCCGTCCGGGTCGACGACTCTCTCGGCCGATGGCTCTACGGGGTGAGCGTCCGCGTCGCCCGACGCTCGCGCGCCGTGAGGGGCCGCCGAAAGTCGCGGGAGGAGCCCGTCTCGGAGGAGTTGCCGGCGGCCCCCTCCTACGATGCGGATCAGTGTGACCTCCGGGCCGTCCTCGACGAGGAGCTCATCCGGCTGCCGGCGACCTACCGGGCCGCGCTCGTGCTCTGCTACCTCGAAGGTTACACGCACGAGCAGGCGGCACGACAATTGGGCTGGCCGGTCGGGACGGTCCGGAGTCGGTTGGCGCGGGGTCGGGAGAGAATGCGACTCCGACTGATGCGCCGTGGCTTGGCCCCCTCGGCTGGGCTATCCGGGTCGATGCTCGCCGTCGAGGTCAACTCGGCCACCGTGCCGGCGGGATTGGTGGAGGCCACGCTCCGTGTTGCGACGCGGACGGCGGCGGGCAAGGCGGCCATGGCAGGGGCGGTCCCGGCAGCGGTCGCCGCGCTCTCGGAAACGGTAATCAGGACCATGCTCATGACCAAGCTCAGGATAGCAGCTTCGGCCCTGTTGATACTCGGCGTCGTGGCCGTCGGCGCGGGCGGGCTCGCGCGGCAGCAACCGGAGGATAGGGAAAAACGAGAGGTCCAACAGGTCCCAGAGGCGGCGGTGAAGGCCCCGGATCACCCCGAGGCCCAGCTCCGACGGGAGATTCAAGGGGCGGCCCGGTCGGTATCATCGGTCCCCTTCGACAAGACAGCGAGGAATGGAGGTCAGGTAAGGATCCACACCCTGCTCGTCCTCGCCAAGACTCAGGCCAAGATGGGAGACATGGACGCGGCGCGTGAGACCCTGGTACGAGCCGTGCAAGTCGCGGAGAGCATCAAGCTTGAGGGCGATAGGATGGAGAATTATCGTCCGGAGGCGCTGCTGGCGAGGATCGCATTGGTCCAGGCAGAGGTCGGTCATCGAGAGGACGCCCGCGTGACGCTACGGAAGGTGATCGAGGCCACCAAGCATCTCAAGTACGACCAGGGGAAGCTCAGCATCTTGGAGATCATCGTTTCGGTGCACATGGCCCTGGGGGACCGGGACGACGCGAGGGAGACGTTGCCGATGATGCGCGAGATCGCCCAGAAAACAGAAGAATTCGATTCTGACGTGATCAATACTCACTGGTATTACCTGATCTTGGCGACGGCTCGGACGGGAGATTATCGCGGCGCGACCGCGATAGCCATCGAATCGAGCAGGCTAAAATTCGCCTCGTCTGACAGCCTGGATAACGGCTTGATGGATATTGCGATGATCGCGGCCGAGTCAGGAAACGTGAAGGAAGCCCTGCGGGTCAGCGAGCCGATTGCCAATGTGAAGAGCAAAGAGTTGGCCCTGCGGCGGATCGCCATGATCCAAGTCGTGGCGGGGGACGTCGAGGGAACGAGGGCCTGGATCGATCGGCTCGATTCTCCCCGACTCAAGGCCCGCGCCCTGGACGGCCTGGCGATGGGGCTCGCCGCGCGGGCGGGTGTGGGTTGGGAGGCGATGGGGACCATCAGCGAACTCAGCCGATGATGCGGACCAACCCGGCCGGTATCGTGGCCCTACGCCCAGCCGGGATTTCGTCCCTCAGGGACCTGAAAGTCGTCCCGTTCGCGATCAGGAGTTCGAGTAGATGCGCCCGAAGCGCGGCGGGAGTCCCCACTTCGGGAGCTCGCGGAACCAGGCGAGCTCGACGGCATGGCAGTAATACGTCAGGCCGAGCATCCGGAAGACGACCATGGCCTCGTAGAGCGCGAAGATCCAGAACGCCCAGAGGCCGAAGACGGCCCACATCAGGCCGGGCATCGCGAAGAGCACGACCGTGAGCGTAACCGCCGCGAGGATCAGGGCGACTCCGGCCACGAGGCAGGGCTGGACGTAATCCCAGCCGAGGCGGGCGGCGGCCAGGAGGACCGTCAGGGGATTGGCCGCCACGAGGCTGTCGTGCAACAAGGCCGCGGCGAGCGCCAGCTGCGCGTAGCCGACCCCCAGGATCACCAGCTCGGCGAAGATGATCCGGTCGAACCAGTCGATGTCGCCGCAATACTTCCAGTAGAGCGCCACCGGGAACCCGCCGATGACCAGCCCGACCACCCCCGCCCACATCCAGCGGCCCAGGCCCTCGGAGATCTCCTGCCGATCCCACTCGGGCCAGCGCGGATGGTCCGGGTCGCCCATGGCGCTCGAGACGAGGATCTGGCCCAGGAACAGCAGGACATAGCCCAGCACCAGGGCGAAGCTGGCCAGCATCGGCAGGAGGATGGGGAGCACGAGCAGGCCGAGGGCCCAGTTGCCACGCGTCAGCGGCTCCATGAACGCCAGCACGTCGAAGATCGGCAGCGACATCAGCCAGAGGACGGGGGGGAAGAACACCAGCAGGGCGATCCCCGGGCCGTCCACCAGCGGATACGACAGGCATTCACCGAGGCGGACCGGCTGGTCACGCCTCCGGGCGCGAAATCGGAGCGGCCCAGGGGCGGGCCTGACCTCGGTGTCGAGCCGGACGGCCTCGGAGCCTTTGATGCCTCTCCACGTCTTGCGCTTCACGAATTGGGCTCTGTCCGGCGCCTTCTCATCGGACCGGGGCAGGTTTCAGACCCGCCCTCGGAGACCTCAGACACCCCACCGCGGGCGCTCGCGGAACCAGCCCAGCACGCGGGCGTGGCGGAAGTAGAAGAGGCCGAGCACCCGGAGCACCACGATCGCTTCATACAGGAGGAAGACCCAGAAGAACCAGTACGCCAGCGCCGCCAGGGCGGGGTTGGAGACCTCGAGGACCGCCGCCAGGGCGGTGCCGGCCAGCATCAGGGCGGCGCCACAAAAGAGGCAAGGCCGCCAGTATCCCCAACCGACCCGTCGGATCGCCCGGACCACCGTGATCGGATTGGCCCCCAAGGCGTCGTCATGCAAGATCGAGGCCAGCAGCGCCATCAAAGCATAACATGCCCCCGCGGCGAACAACTCCGCGAAGATGATCCGGTCGAGCAGGTCGATGTCGCCGCAGTACATCCAGTAGACCACGATCGGCAGGCCGCCCACCCCTCCCCCGATCAAGACGGCCCAGAGCCAGCGTCCCAGCCCTCGGAGCATATCACCCAGGTCCCATTCGGGCCAGCGCGGGTGGTGGACCTCTCCCTGGGCGCTCGTGACCAGCACCCGTCCCAGGGCGAGCAGCACATAGCCCGAGACCAGCACAAAAGCGAACGTCGCGGGGAGGAAGGCGAACACGCCGGCGATCCGACCCGGGCCCGCGGGGCTCGAAGCCACGGCCAGGATGCCGAGGGCCGGCATCGATGTGAACCACAAGGCCGGCGACAGGAAGACGAGCATGGCGAGGCCCGTCACTCCCCAGAACGGGTAGAGCAGGCTCTCGCGGAGGCGGGTCTCGGGCCTTGGCGGGACCGGGAGCAGGCCGTTCCAATCGCCTCGGCCCCCCGCGTCCCGGCGGGAGGAAGCCGCACCCGAGCGACCCGGGGAGGCCACGAACGACGACGACCGGGCCGCCGAGGATCTCGGTTCGGCCCGGTCGGCTTTGATCTCGTCACGGGCCGGGGCGGGTGACGGCGGTGGTGGCGGTAGGGCGGCGAGGTCGGGCACACGAAGCGGGACGCCGCAGGCGGGGCACTTGCCCACGCGGCCGGGATAGGCCCCGGCCGCCTTGAGCCGCATCCCGCAGCCGCAGACGAGGATCATCACGAGAGGTGACTCACCGCGCCGCGATGGCGCTCTCGATCGAGGATGTGGGGGCTCGCAGGGTCTTCAGGAAGGCGATGACGGCCTCCCGGTCCTGGGCGGAGTGTTCCTTGAACCGCGCGGTCACGTCGACCGCCTCGCCGCCGTGCAACTCGATCGCCTCACGGAGCGTCTCCGCGCGACCGTCGTGGAGGTAGGGGGCCGAGTCGGCGACCCCCCAGAGCGGGGCGGTCCGCCACTCGCCGGCCGTCGGCTGCTCGCTGATGGAGAACCTGTCGTTGTTCACGACCGGGGGTGGGATGATCGCGCCGTAGTAGCCGGTGCTCGACTCCAGGTCCACCCCCATGTCGTGCAGCAGCAGGTCGGAGTAGAAGCCCGCGATCGGCCCGAGCGACGGCGTATGGCAGTCGGCGCAGCCGATCGACGTGAACAGCTCGCGGCCCGTCGTCACGGCCTTCGCGTGCGTCGGATCGGCCGGGGCCATCTCCGTGGGCGTGGGCAGCCCGCGGATGAAGTCGGTCATCGAGATGCACTGGGCATCGGTCAGGTCCACCCCGGTTGTCTTGTGTCCCAGCTTGCCCAGGGGGGTGGCCTGAGGACGTTCGGGGTTGGACAGGCCCAGTTCGTTGGCGCAGGCCGCCTTGACGAAGTCGTTGAGCGTGGCGAACTCCCCCTTCCAACCGAACCGGCCGATCCGACCGTCGGCCAGGCGGGCGACATGCCCGCGGGTCTTGGCGTCCATCGCCCCGTTGAGGCCGACCAGGCGGGCGGGGACCGAGTGCTCGCGCTGGTGCGCCAGCAGCTCCTCGTCGGACACCGCGTCAATCAGGCCGGCTCCGAACAGCGCGGGGGTGTTCCGCTGGGTCACCACCACCTCGGGACTGCGCGGTCGGGTCTTGTCATTCAGCACGGCCAGGGGGATCGACGGCTTGGCCGGCAGGGAGGCATGGACCAGGCTGAGGGTCTCCTGGAACTCCTTGCTCACTGCCTTCTGGTGGACGACCCCGGCGGTGGGCATCCCGCGGGGGTTCGGCCCGGCCAGCCCGTACACCGTCACGTTCTTGTCCACGCCGCCGCCGCCGCCGGAGCCCCCCTGGTGGTGGCACTCGACGCACGACCTCGCGTTGAAGACCGGGCCGAGCCCGTCCCCCGAGGTCAGCGGGTCATGGGACGTCCACTCGTGATTGAAGAGCTCGCGACCGGCCGCCATCGCCTCGGCGCTGACCGGCTTGGGGCCTCGCGGCCAGAGCCCTTGGACAAGCTTCACCGTGGGGACCAGGGCTAACGCCAGGACGATCGCATGCGCGGGGCGCATCCGGGAACGAGCGGCCATGAGAGGAGCTCCGTCTAACGGTGCGGATTGGTGTGCGTGAAGGAGTGGGGATTTCTATCTTGACGCGAGAGGCTCCGGGACAGGCCTCCTCGTCGCAAAAATCGGCCGTCGGGGCCGATCTCAGACCCTGGCGGGGGACGAGCCCCCCGACTTCTTGGGCTTCTCTCCGGTCATTTCCTCAAGGACCGCACGGACTTCCTTTGCCTGGCTGGCGTCCAGCGGGTGCGACTTCAGGAGGTGCAGGACCAACAGACCTGGCTCGCCCTCATAGAGTTTATCGACCAAGCTGTTGAGCCGCTTCTGGCGAACTTCGTGAGTGGTGATCTTCGGCTTGTAGACGAAGGCCAGCTCGCTGCGGTCACTGGTGATGACGCCCTTGGTTTCCAGGCGGTCGAGCAGCGTGGCGACGGTCGCATACGACCATTGCCGACCGGCGGTGCGCAGGGTCTCCAGGACCTCGCGGACCGTGGCCTGGCCCCGGTCCCAGAGCACCTTCAAGACATCCAGTTCCGAGTCGGGTATGGTCAAAGGGCGCTTGGCCATCGTCGCTCGTCTCGAAGCGGGTCGCTCATGCCCCGATCGTCGCCACCCGGCGAAGACAGGGACCGGGGTTGACCGTCACCCCAGGCGTCCGTATCCTAAGACAACTGTCTCACAGCGTCAAGTCTCTTTTCTGACATTCGTCGGAAAAGTGGCGTGAGGGCCGGAATCGCGAGGCCCGTCGAGGAGCGTTGTGCGATGTCGCGAGTCGTCCGCAGCCGGTCTTCGACGGATGGGTCCCGTGGCCCTGGGAGCCTGGCGATGGACGGAGGCACCACGACTCCGGAGTTGCCGTGTCCGGATTGCGGGGTGGGCCTCTTGTTGTTGGGCGAAGCGACGGTCGACGCGTGCCGGCTCTATTGCCCGGATTGCGGGGCGCGGTTTCGCGCGCGTCGGCGGGGACCGGGCAAGGAGAAAGAGAAGGCCCGCCACGCCGATCCGGGCAGGGCGGGGCCGCTGGCCCTCGCATGGCGGGGCGCGGCATTGCGGGGGATGGAGCGGGCGTACCGCCTCGGGGTGATCGCCGGCACGATCGGGATGCTGGCGCTGGGGGGATTCGCCCCGGTGATCCGCGGCTGGCTCCGCGACGAGATCGACGGCTGGGCCGGGGTGGTGGAGGCCCTGGGAGGGGTCCGGGTCGTCACCAGGACGAACGATCCCGACGGCGACCTCGGCCCGGTGCTGGCCCGTGCCGACGCCCCCCGGCTCTTCGACGCGGTCGGCGAGGTCTCGCGACGACTGGGAGTGCGCCCCCCCGGGCAGATCCGGTTGACCTATCTGCCATGCTGCGGCGTGGTCGCCTGGGGTCGCTCTCAGGCCCTGGTCCTGGGCCTCCCCCTGCTCCGCGTGCTGAACCTGGCCGAGCTTCGAGCGATCCTGGCGCACGAGCTGGCGCACCTGGCGCGGGGCGACGCGACCCGGGCGGCGCAATCGGCGAGGTTCGTCGAGGGGCTCGGCCATGCCCTGGAACGCACCGCCGCCGACGGCCGGTCGCGCGGCCCGCTCCGCGCCTGGGCACGGCTCTGCTGGCGCGGGACGAGCCTCCTGATCGGGCCGATCGCGCATGGTCAGGAGGTCCGCGCCGACCGCTCGGCCGCCACCATCGCCGGCGGCCGTGCCGCCTCCTCGGCGCTGGTGAAGGTCGCGATGGTGCAGCCCCTCTTCCGCGAGGTCCTCGGCCATTACGATCCCGAGCGACCCGACGCCCCCAATCTCTACGCCTTCTTCCGCGCCTTCTGGTATCGCCTCCCGGCCGAGGTCCACTCGGCGATGCGGCTCCAGATCCTGGCCAACGGCCACGCGACGGAGGACCGGACCCACCCCCCCCTGCCCGACCGCCTTGCCCTCCTCCAATCCTACCCCGACCCCTGCCAGAACCAGTCCGATGCCGTCGCCTCGACCACCCTGCTCAGCGACCTGGAGACGCTCGAGCAGATGCTCCACAACCGCCTCTTCGGGATCCCTCCCGTGGAGCCGACCGTTTACCACAAATCCGGGACGTAGCCCAGGTCTGGACGAAGGCTCCCCGTCGCGTCGGCCGCCCCGGGCCATTCCATTCGTTCGACCGTGTCGTATCTCCGGAATAACCTCGCAGTTCGTCATCCGAGGAGATTGACCGATCCAAACCGAGTGAAATACTCATGATTTGCCGACCGATGACATACCCATGAATGATAGACGACGCCCGGAGGGCCTGGGTCCCGGCCGATCGGCCCCGTCACGACCTCTCGGGATGGAAACACCCCCATCAACGGCGATCGCGCCAGTCCGGAGAACCTGATCATGTCTGCTCGTCGAATCGACCGGCCGCGTCGCGCCGGTTTGCGCGGGTGCAAGCCTCGCGTGGAGCAGGTGGAGGCCCGTCGCCTGCTGGCGACCTTCACGGTGCTGAACGTGGCCGACGCCGGCCCCGACTCGCTGCGCCAGGCGATCATCGACGCCAATACGGCCCCCGGCCTCGACGACATCCGCTTCAATATCCCGGGAGCGGGCCCCCTCACGATTATCCCGCTGACCGCCCTGCCCACGGTCTCCGACCCCGTGGTCATCGACGGGACGACCCAGCCCGGTTTCGCCGGTCGCCCGGTCGTCGAGCTGAACGGGAGCTCGCCGACCTTCTTCGGCAACGGGTTGACGATCAGCGCCCCCGGCAGCACGGTGCGGGGGCTCGCGATCAACCGGTTCGACGAAAATGGAATCGAGCTCGACAACGTGGACGGTGGTGTGATCGCGGGCAATTTCATCGGCACGGACCCGCTCGGCGTCATCGACCTGGGCAACGGGTCCGGCGGGATCACATTGTTCAATTCGCGCAACGTCGTGATCGGGGGACAGACAGCCGCGGAAGGCAACGTGGTCTCGGGGAACAATGGTGCCGGTATCAGCCTGGTCGGTTTCTCCGGCCTGCCCGGCGGCAACACCGTCGTGGGGAACACGATCGGGACCGATCGGACCGGCAGTCGCGCGATCCCCAACAACGGAAACGGGGTCTTCGTCAACGCCTCGGGCAACCAGATCGGCGGTACGGGGGCGGGCCAGGCGAACACGATCGCCTTCAACGGCTCGAGCGGGGTGCAGGTGGGCTTCTCGTTCTTCTCGCAGGGGATCGACGCCAACACGATCCGCGGCAACTCGATCTTCGGCAACGCCGGCCTCGGGATCGACCTGGGGGGCAACGGCGTCACGTTCAACGACCCGACCGATTTCGACTCGGGGCCGAATCAGTTCCAGAACTTCCCGATGATCGAGGCGGCCTACCCGTCGCCCGGCGGCACGACGATCGAAGGGAACCTCAGCAGCAGGCCGAACTCCACCTTCTCGATCGACTTCTACCTCAACGACGTCCCCGACCCGAGCGGCTACGGCGAGGGGCAGCGTTACTTCGGCGCGACGACGGTCACGACCAACGCCAGCGGCCTGGCGGATATCAATTTTGTGCTCCCCGGGACCGCCGCGCCGGGGCAGGTGATCACCGCGACGGCCACCGACCGCAGCGGCAATACCTCGGAGTTCTCGCTCGACACGTCGGTCACATCCAATCCGCTGGCGGACCTCACCCTCCGCCTCGTCGACGCGCCCGACCCTGTCCAGGTCGGCCAGGCGTTGACCTACACGGTCGTCGTGACCAATAACGGGCCGACTCGGGCCCGTGATGTGACGATTACCGACGTGCTCCCCACGGGCGTGACGTTCGTCTCGGCGACCCCGAGCCAGGGGATCGCCACCTCCGCCGGGGGCATCCTGACCGCCCGCCTCGGCGACCTCCGCGTGGGCCAGACCGCGACGCTGCAAATCGTGGTCCGGCCGACCGCGGTGGGGACCCTCTCCAACACCGTCACCGTCCGGTCGGCGGAGACCGACCCCGAGCCGCAGGACAACACGGCCACGGTGACCACCACGGTCAACTCGGCCCTCCCGGCCGACCTGGCGATCTCCAAGGCCGACCTCCCGGACCCGGTTCGAGTGGACAGGGAGCTCACCTATCGCCTCTTCGTCACCAACAACGGGCCCGGAGACGCCATCGGGGTGGTCGTGACCGACGAGCTTCCCGAGGGCGCGGAGTTCGTCTCTGCCTCCTCCAGCGTGGGGACGGTCACGCAGTCCGGCGGGACGCTCACCGCCAACATCGACACGCTCCCCGCCGGCCAGCGGGTGCAGGTGACGATCGTCATCCGACCGCTCGTGATCGGGACGCTGCTGAACACGGCCACGGTCGTGGGAACCCAGCCCGACTTCCAGCCGGGTAACGACATCGCCACGATCGAGACCCGGGTGGTCATCGAGGCGACCCCCCCGGTCATCCTCGCACAACGGCTGACCGTCACGCGAACGGGGATCACCGGCATCGTCCTCACATTCAGCGAGTCGCTCAACGCCGACCTGGCCGAGGCGCCCAACAACTATGGACTCCGCTCCGCCGGCCGGGACGGCGTGGTCGGGACCGCGGACGACTCGACGGTCGCCCTCTCCTCCATCCGCTATGATGCCGGCCGACGGACCGTGACCCTGACCCCGAAGCGCCCACTGCAACTGGGCGTGTTCTATCAGGTCACGGTCAATGGGGCCGGTGCCCCAGGCGTGACCGACACTTCGGGCAACGTCCTGGACGGAGACCGGAACGGCCTGCCCGACGGCATCTACGAGTCGCTGATCGGCCGCGGGACACACGAGCGCCCCCGGCAATTCCAGCGTGACCAATTGATCCCCCAGCCGGGTCTGGTCCGTCGCACGCGGCCTCAGCACCGACCGCGGCCGTCGAACTCGTCGTTCTCGGAGACCTTCCTCAACCTCTCCCGGGTGAGGCGCCGGGGAAGCCAGGCCTGACGACGTGAACACGGACCGACGACCGTCCTGGCTGTAGGAAGCGAGCAGGCTGTCGAATTGTGCCGGCGAGGTGACGCGGTTCGCATCGGACTCGGTCGGCCTTCCGTGGTCGAGACGCAGAGCTGATTGTTCGTATTGCACCTTGCCGAGAAAACGCTGATGACACGATCGAGGACCCTCGCGCTGATCCTGCTCCACTTACGCGGGAGAGCGTCTCGTCGGGCAGCCGAAGTTTGCCACCTCGTTCCGCTAGATCTCGAGCGACGTCTTCAGCCGCAACGTCGAGGCCATGAGCGAGTACGTCGCACGACCTCGGAATACGTCGCGACCGGCGCAGACCACCTCGGTTTCGCGTCGCCCGCCAGCCGTTTCGCCCGCGCCCGGTACGCGTCCTATCGGCCCTCCAGCGAACCTCGCCCGCCGGGATCGAGCTAGACGAGGAGGCCGACGACCATGTTATTCAAGACGTGGACGACGACGCTCGGCCAGAGCGAGCGTGTGGTCAGGAAGAGATAGCCCAGGAGGACGCCGACACCGAACACCGAGGCCGACATCAGGCCGAGCCCTCCCCGCAAGCCCCCCGAGGCGATCCAGCCCGGCCAGTGGATGGCGGCGAACAGCAGGGACGTCAGCAGGACGGCCCTCCAGGGCCCCATCAGCTCGCGGGTCTTGGTGAGGAGGAAGCCACGGAAAAGGACCTCCTCGGCGAGACAGGCAATCGGCAACGTCAGGGCCATCTCCTGCAGGCGGTCGAGTCCCAACGCCCACGGAAGGACGATCCTACGTCCCTCGACCAGCACCCCCACGAGCAGGCCCAGGGCCAGGTAGACTGCCGAAAGGACCGCCCCCCGCAAGACGGTGGCGACGTCGGGGCGTGTCGTGATCCCCAGGAACCGCAACGCAGGGGTGCGATCGACAAATCGGAGATACAGGAAGACCGGGACCACCCAGAGGGCGACCCGGACCGCGTCGAGATACACCCGCCTCAGGAGCATCGGCTGGAGGTGAGCGTCCCATTCGACGAGGGCGAAAGCCCGGATCGTCCAGGCGAGAGAGAAGGCCGCGACGAAGAGGGTCAGCCTCCACGCCCGAGGGGGGCTCGACTCCAGGAGCATGATGGCGGTCCCGACGACTCGCATCTCCGATCCCCGCCCGCGGATTTCAGCGCGGCGAGGGTTTGAGGTACTTGTCAAAGAAGGCGTAAGTCTCGTCCATGGTGCGTTTGAGGTCGTCGCCTCGCCAGCCGTGGCCGGCGCCGATGAGCAGGTCGACGCGGCCGGCGACGCCGGAGGCGGTCATCGCGTCGGTCAGCTTGACGGCCTGGGTGTAGGGGACGAGCGGGTCCTTGGTCCCCTGGAAGGTCAGCGTCGGGGCGTCGTCCTTGGTGACGTAGGTCAGGGGCGACGCCTTGGCCGCCGCCTCGGGTTTCTCGGCCGGCGTCCCCCCGAGGAAATTCTCGACCAACGGCTGCGAGGCCTCGGGGATGTCTCGCGCGGCCAGGTCGGTCGGCCCGAAGTAATTGACCACCGCCTGGACCTTCGAGCTGGGCGCCTCGGCGGTCGTCTCGCCTTCCAGGCCGTCGCTCGGCGAGGTCACGCCGAGCATCAGGGAGAGGTGCCCGCCGGCCGAGAAGCCCATCGCGCCGACGTGGTCCGGGTCGAC
>JAABUS010002861.1_pt1 | contig 30415 bp, 25 predicted proteins | sample 5560161 | NCBI WGS metagenome assembly JAABUS01 (sample SAMN10711885, study PRJNA513376) | rock metagenome | isolation source: Antarctica rocks | place: Antarctica: Victoria Land, Trio Nunatak nord | collected 2016-01-04
GTTTATTGAAGTGTACTTGATCAATGTAAACTGATAAAAAACAAAAAACTATGTAGTAATAAATTACCATATAATATTATCAGAAATATTTTTCAAACAGTATGCAGCGAAAACTCATCATTGAAGTCAATGACATTGATTGACCATTAACTATTAAATTGCAGTTCATCAATTACTGTAATATGAAAAACTTATTTACAGCTTTACTATTGGTAATTATAATTGCACCCGTCATTGCCCAAAGAACCGGATCATTTAACGGACTGGACATGAATCTTGGTAATTTATATCGTACATCAGATGCTAAAACCCGGTCTATCAGTCCTGAAAACCTTACTGGGGAACCTGGTAAAGGTGCTACAACAGAATTGGAAAAAGGCTCAGCCAAAGATGCGGCAAGGGAATTGGGCAAGGGTTGGAAAGTAAATCCTTTTATGGTAATTCAGCCCGGACAGACCCTAACCCTGGCAGAAATAACAGGTCCGGGCGCTATCCAGCATATATGGATGACGCCTACCGGTAACTGGAGATTTACTATACTTCGTTTTTATTGGGATGATGAAACCGAACCTTCGGTAGAAGTTCCCGTCGGTGATTTTTTTGGAATGGGCTGGGGAGTATATGCACCATTGAATTCAATGCCAGTAACGGTGAACCCGGGAAGCGCTTTTAACTGTTACTGGACCATGCCTTTTCATAAAAAGTGCAGGATCACCATGCAGAACATCGCTCCCGAACGCATGAGCATTTATTACCAGGTTGATTATACACTCACTGAAGTGCCGCAGGATGCCGGCTATTTTCATGCTCAGTTCAGAAGAAACAATCCGGTTAAGGGTGGCCTGTATGTACTTGCAGATAGCATAATTGGCAAGGGACAATACGTTGGAACATACCTTGCCTGGGGAGTACATAACAAAGGGTGGTGGGGTGAAGGTGAAATTAAATTTTATATGGATGGAGATACTCAATTCCCTACCATAAACGGAACCGGTACTGAAGATTATTTTTGCGGCTCTTACAACTTCGATGTAAAAGGAAAATACCAGGAATTTTCAACAGCATATGCAGGACTGCCACAAGTAATTCGCCCGGATGGCTTGTATGATTCCCAGCAAAGATTTGGATTATACCGCTGGCATATTATGGATCCGATACGTTTTGATAAAAGCCTGAAAGTTACTATACAGGATCTTGGCTGGAAGAGTGGGGGAAGATACCAGGTTCAGCAATCTGATATAAGTTCAACAGTATTCTGGTACCAAACAGGAGCGCATAATTCATATCCTAAACTGCCGGCAAAAGATCAGCTGGAACAGAATTAAGGGGTGACTATTTGAATCTTCAATGTCGTTAGGAAGTACGTGTTTAAGTAAGCATCCCTTGTGATCTTTGTGAATTTCCTTTGTGTCTTTGTGATTAAGATGTCTTAGAATCATAGACCTAATTTAACCACAAGGGACACAAAGGTAATCCCACAAAGGACACTAAGACCTCTAACCAAATTGTAATTTCAAATAGGAAAAACCAACAAAATTTTTAAAGTCAACGACATTGATTAGATATAGTAAATTGATAACTATCAGGGGTTAGCTATTAGCTGTCAAAGAATAAGTAACTGTAGAATACTGAGTATACGTTACTTGTTTCTCTTGCATAATATTTCTTGAAAATCTTTGACTACTACAATATGGGATTGATATTGTACTTACTGAAATTTCGGTATTTACACAGGTATAACATTATAATCTCTATATCCCAATAAATGCTTCTAAGGGGTTTTTTGCCTTGCATACAACTCAATTATAAGACTAAATTAATTTATATAAAATTAATTGTCAACTGAAAAATTGAGTATCTATTTATTTATAGTTGGGAGGAAGAGCCGGGATAACACAGAGGTCCACATAGAAATTTCCTATGTGCACTTTTGTGTTACCCCGGCTATTCCTCCGTGAATAAAAACAACCTATAATAAGTCATTTATAAAGATCGTATAGATCGATATTGACCGCATCTGCTGCGTTGATGTGACTGATCTTTTTTTCTTTCTTCCACTACTTGCATGACAGGCATTGACTTTACTATAACCTTCTTCTTTGAGAGGCTAATTGGAATACCTAATGAAACATTCCAGCCAGAAACTGAAGAACCTAAATTTGTTGTAGTTGACTTACTTCCTGATACGGTTGATACAGATCGTGTATCCAGGTTACCAATTCCTTTAATGTACTGTACGCTTACATTAAATTTTTTATCAGTGTTTTCGCCAAATTCAAAGCCGGTGCCTGCAACAAAAGCGGAACTCATATTTCCAGCTATATAATTGATACCTGTTTTTGAATCCTGCATTGGAGTGCTGATGGATGATTTTAAGAAAGGAATGTAAGCAAAACCAACAGACGGCTGAATGCTCATGTACCAGCCTTTTACCGGAGTGATTGGCGCTGCTAATTCTGATAATGAATTTTTATATGCCTCGCTACGATACCTGCTACTGTAACTACCACACCTGCTTCTGGAAGAAGCAGCTTTCCGAGCAGCAGCAATAGCAGCAGCTCTTTGTGCTATAAGAGCAGCGGTTTTTTTGGCAGCCCCGCTTTTGTTTAAATAGATCGGCTTGCTGCTGATTTGATAACCACCTTCCAAACGAAGCTGCATGGCGCCTGTTGATACATTAGTAACATTCATACCAGTTTCAGGACTGGAAAAATTTACCGCAACAGAAGAACGGCTTGTAGAAACTCCCATGTAAGGCCCTCCAATTTTTTTAAATGCATAATCCATTCGCATGCCTAATCTGGGTGACAGTTGTATGGCTTTTGGTGCAAATGAAGGCAGACTGTTATACTGCAATAATGTTTTAGAAGTTTCAAGACCAACTTGTGGAAGTAGTGTAAATTTTTGTGCGTTTGCAGCGTATACTAACACAACGCAGAACAGAAATGCTGAGGTAGATTTTTTCATAATTATTAGTTTTGGATACTACTAATTTACCAAAGTTTTACAATTAAAAAAAAGAATGTTTTAAATAGATAGAAATTGTTGATCAGTTGCACCTACGCCTCTAACGAACTTGCAATTTTACTCCAATGCGCGGCCATACATCTTGTTAATATAACAAAGGCACCAGGAGAAACTTAAAGCTTTGTATTAAAAGATGAAAAAATCATATATTCATTCTTAAATATATCAGCATGTCCTTTTGTAAACTGATTGCTTGCTCCTTAATTATTTTAAGTGTTACCAACTCTTCCCAGGCACAGCAAACCCAGTTACAATATCTCTCCGGAACTGATAAGGACCATACGGTTCAATGGGATTTTTTCTGCACAAAAGGATCTAACAGCAATAAATGGACGAAGATTGCTGTTCCTTCAAACTGGGAGCTCCAGGGATTTGGTGAATATGATTATGGACATGATAAAAACAAACTCGATGAACAGGGCTTGTATAAATACAGGTTCAATGCAGATGTTACCTGGAAAACCAAAAACATATTTATTGTTTTTGAAGGCTCTATGACAGATACGGATGTGAAAATAAATGGCCAGTCTGCAGGACCGGTTCACCAGGGAGGTTTTTATCAGTTTAAATATAATATCTCTTCACTGATAAAATTTGGCCGGGAAAATTTGCTGGAGGTAATAGTCAGCAAAGCTTCAGCGAATGCTTCTATAAATAAAGCGGAGCGTGGTGGCGACTTCTGGGCGTTGGGAGGCATATTCCGCCCTGTATATCTTGAAATTGTTCCGCACACTTATATAGATAAGGTTGCTATAAATGCAAAGTCGGATGGCAGCTTTAGGGTAGATGTATATGGTGTACATCTTACTGATCAACATTCCGTTCAGGTGCAGGTACAAACATTAAAGGGAGAAAATACCGGTGAAGTATTTTCCATGAAGGCATCCAATCAGCAGGGAAAAATTATACTCAACAATACATTTACCAGGCCTGCATTGTGGAACCCTGAGTTTCCCAACCTATACCAGGCGGTGATATCCATAAAAGATGCTAAAGGTATCATTCATAGCATTACTAAACGGTTTGGTTTCAGAACTGCTGAGCTCAGGCTTAGAGATGGTTTTTATGTGAACGATACCAAAGTAATTTTCAAAGGTGTATGCCGCCATAGTGCCTGGCCCGAAACGGGCAGAACATTAAGTAAAGAGATTAGTCTCCTTGATGTTGGATTGATGAAAGAAATGAATATGAATGCGGTACGCATGTCACACTATCCGCCGGATCAGCATTTTCTTGATGTATGCGACTCTCTCGGACTATTTGTATTAGATGAACTAACCGGATGGCAGGCAGCTTACGACACACTAGCCGGACGAAAGCTGGTGAAAGAGTTGGTAGAAAGAGATGTTAACCATCCTTCGGTAGTTATGTGGGATAATGGCAACGAAGGCGGGTGGAACAGGGCGCTGGACAAAGATTATTCAATCTACGATCCGCAAAACAGGCTGGTAATACATCCCTGGGAAAAATTCAACGGAACTGATACCAAGCATTATCCCGACTATAATTATATAGTGAATACTACGCTGTATGGTAAAGAAATTTATTTTCCTACTGAATTCATGCATGGATTATACGATGGCGGACATGGCGCAGGTTTGGATGATTTCTGGAATCTTTTGCAGCACTATCCCTTAAGCGCTGGTGGATTCCTTTGGTCTTTTGCTGATGAAGGTGTTGTACGAACAGATAAAAACGGCATCATAGATACGCATACAAATAATGCACCTGATGGTATCCTGGGACCACATCGTGAAAAGGAAGCCAGCTATTATACCATTAAAGAAATCTGGTCGCCCGTTTATATCAGTCAACATAATATTACTCCCACTTTTAATGGTAAACTTGAAATAGAGAATCGTTATTTATATACCAACCTCAATCAATGTGCTTTTGAATGGAAGCTTGTAAAGTTTGCTGCGCCATCTGCTGCAATCAATACAACAGTTACTTACACTTCTACATTAGATAAAGTGTCCCTGGCCCCTGGCGATAAAGGAACATTACAATTAAATATGCCCAAAACCTGGAAAGAATCGGATGCGGTGTATCTCACAGCTTATGACCCATATAAAAAAGAAATATTTACCTGGAGCTGGCCAATAAAAACCGCCTTTGAAACGGCTCAGCAATTCAACGAGTTTACTCCGGTTGCAAGAACGGCGGTAACAGAAAAAGATACAACCTTGATTATCTTATCCGATGGTGTGGAGTATTACTTTGACAAGACAACAGGTTTTCTCTCGAAAGTAATAAATGAAAAATCAACTATCTCCTTATCCGGTGGGCCTGTTGTTGCAGGTGGTAATCATACTTTAAAAGAATTTAAGCACTATGTAAGAGGTAATCAGTATGTAGTAGAGCCTGTATACCAGGGTAGTTCAGCGTTTAATGTGAAATGGATATTTACCCAGGGAGCCGCTGCTAAACTGGAATACCAGTATTCACAAAGAGGTGAGGTTGATTTTTTAGGGATTACCTTCAATTATCCTGAAGAAAAAATCACCGGGATGAAATGGATAGGAAGAGGGCCAAACCGTGTTTGGAAGAACCGCTTAAAAGGTATGCAGTTTGGTGTGTGGCAAAAGAATTATAATAATACAATTACAGGAGAAAGCTGGCTTTATCCTGAATTCAAGGGATATCATTCCCAACTTTATTGGGTGGAAATTCAAAACAAGGAAGCATCTTTTAAAATATTTACTGAAGATGAAAATGTTTTTCTCCAAATGCTAAAACCGGCTAAGCCTGCCGGAGCTTTAAATGAAAATAACAGCCCGCGTTTTCCTGATGGCAATATCGGCTTTATGAATGCCATAAGTCCGATAGGGACCAAGTTTCAGGTCGCTGAAAAAATGGGTCCTCAGAGCCAGAAAAATACCATGCTTAATAATACCCCTATCAGAGGAAGTTTATGGTTTGATTTCAGGTAGCTGGGGAAATACAATGCAAGATGCTGACTTCCGAAGGAGGATACAGGCCTGCACTTCAAAGCAAGACGCTGACTTCCGAAGTCTTGAATTGCAAAATCTTAATCATACAAACGCAGACTTCGAAAGTCTTGAATAAGGTATCTCGGTGTAATAACGGCCTGAACATACAGCGTATTCGTTCAAGACTTTCGAAGTCTGAACCTGGGGTGTAAGATATCGATCTATAAGACTTCGGAAGTCAGCGTCTGTTATGTGAGTTTCAGTAACACCGCTTATTTTGGTTAATGAAGTATAAAAACATAATTCTCGAACAGAACCATGTGATTCTAACATCACGAATAATCATTCAGCATTTTCAATCAACGTCTTTATGTCTTCTCCTGACAAACGCGATTGTCCTATTGCATCTATTTCTTCGCGGGTTAACATCTTACCTTGCCCTGATCCTATCAGCAAAATATAAGTTACTCCTGTTTCAACTCCACCATTTTTAGGACTGCTGTTAATGCCCAGTTCTTTAGCCAGTTTTATAGAGCCTTCCCCAATCAACTCTTTCGGACCAACATCTGCATAAATAGCAAAACATTTCCTGCCGTTATGTTTATTGTAAACCAACGCTATATCTCCCAATTTAAAATCATTTGAAAAACCAGCAGGTACAACGACATAAGGTATCACTTCAGCGTTAACATATCTTGCAGGGTCTCCATGATCTTTATCCCTGTTTTCCAGGGAAGTCATGGCTATATAATATCCTGGCGCCGGATCAGATGAGGTTTGGATCAAAGGTGTACCTGACGGCTCATTGTTATCAGTTACAAGTGCCCACCAATTGCCTGGTTCTCCGCCGTTTGACAGGTTATCCAGCGCTTGTTTATCATCCTTATGATATGCTTTAGGTGAACCATCGGCATCTATCATCATAGCACCGGTAAAAGTATATAACTTCTTACTTTCATCCTTATAAACAGTTGTATTAGCAATTGTTTTATAAATCTTTTTCATTTGTTGAGCTTTTAATAAATCATCGTGAATAAATAATAGTACATAAGCAAGTAATATCTTCATGATAAAATTTTGATCATTCCCTAATTTCCCGTACTGTGATTTACCAAATTAAATCACAGTCTTTTTTGTTCAAACATTAAAAGATTTTGTACATAAGAATCTCCTACAGGAAGGATAGTGCCATTGACAAGTACCTGGTGCCTTTCTATTTTATCTATGTGTGATCGTGCTGCCATATAAGAACGGTGTATACGTATAAATTTATTCCTGGGTAAAATATTTTCCATTTCAGTGAAGGTCATCCTTGAAAGTAATTTGGTATTTTTCAAAACAAAATTTACATAGTTACCCTCTGCTTCTATATAACAAATATCCTCAAATCTTACTTTAACCTGTTCGTATCCTGTTTTAATAAAAATATGATCGGGTACTCCTGTGTTACGTAGCTGGTATAATTCATTGGCTTTATTGCAGGCTTTCAGAAAACGCGCTAATGAAAAAGGTTTAAGTAAATAGTCTACCGCATCCAGTTCAAAGCTGATCACCGCATGTTCCGTATAAGCGGTAGTAAAAATAACAAGAGGTTTTCTATTAAGGCTTTTTAAAAAATCCAGTCCTGAAATATCGGGCATTTTTATATCAAGAAAAATAAGATCCACAGGTTCTTTTTGTAAATAGTCCATTGCTTTAAAGGCATCAGTAAAAGTAGCATTCAATGTTAAAAATGGTACTTTGGAAGCATGTGCCCGCACTACTTCCAAAGCTATAGGTTCATCATCAATGGCAATAGAGATCATTTTAATGGTTAATGGTTAATTGTTAATTGTTAACGGAAAGTAGTTAATTAAAATAAAGTTCTAAAATTAATTGAATAATATTTACTTAAAGTGATTAAGCAACTATCCGTTAACAATTAACAATTAACCATTATAACTGCATTGTGAGGTGGACAAAAAATTCCTTCGCGTTTTCCCGGATGATCAGCTCATGCCTGTTAAGATATAATAATTGAAGGCGTTGTTTTACATTGTTAAGTCCTATACCACTTTTGTTTTTTTCGGGGTCATTATCGGCTTTGATATGAATGCTGTTATATACGTCGAAATACAATCCGTTGCCTTGTATCTGTAAAGTGATTTTTATATGCGATGGTTCACGAAGACTAATGCCATGTTTAAAAGAATTTTCTATAAATGGTATTAATAGCATGGGGGTGATACTAAGGTTGTTAACCTGGTTGTCAATATCTGTCTGAATCACAATATCAGGAGATGACTGTGTGCGCAGTCTCTGCAACCCTATATAATTGTTGATATAATCTATCTCTCTGTTGAGTGTAATTTTTTCCTGCATATTTTCTTCCAGCATAAAACGCATCATATCACCCAGCTTTTGAATTCCTTCACCAGTGCGATCCGCGTTCTCCTGCAGTGCTGTTCCGTATAAAGTATTTAAAGCATTAAATAAAAAATGCGGATTTATCTGTGAGCGCAAAAAATCCAGGTTGGCAGAAGAGTTACCAAGAGCGGTTTTTAAGCTCGTAAGTTCATAATTATCAGCAAGGCGTTGCTTGTAAACATACCAGGAAAGCGGGGCAGTAACTAATAACTGACAAGCTGCATTCAGCAGATTAATAGCAGCCACTGCATTGCTATGTATATTCATGAACACAAAAATCAGCAATGATAAAGGGAAAATACTGATAACCAATATCAGCAGAACTTTCCAAAGGTATGAACGGAATTCATTTTTCCTGACACGGGCCTGTGGAATAAGTAAGTATAAAGAGTACCAGTATAAACCAATAGAAAATGGGACGATGAATCCGAACACACCAATAATATGTTCGGGTGCATCACTGATAAGTAATAAAAAGAAGCCAATCATCCATATAATACAGGCAAAAATTGTATCACGGTTTAACAGTTGATTTTTAACCTGCAGATTTTTAGTGTTTTCAACAAAGTGTAGCCCTGTAGATTTTATGATCTGGTAAAATGCAAAAATCATCATTAACCAGAAGCAATAAATGAAGTTTGATTTAAAGAGGGTTTCATAAACTTCTTCTTTGTTTTTATAATCAGCAAACAAATAACCCTTGATCCAGGTATCTGTTGTGCCTAACATGATACTGAGTATGATAAACAGTATAATAATCATGATTATATTCAGCCAGATACGTTCTTTTTTAACAAGAGGTGGAATAATAGACAATGTCAATAACAAATAAGCGCAATAAAAAAAGGAGTACCTTATAAGTTTCGGAATAAAATAGTTAGAAAAGTAGGAATACTCCAAGTGTCGGTAAGTATATTCATCACTGTTAATTGTCCAGAGGGAATCATTACCCTGCGTTGCTTTTGAAACCAGCAGGAACACGCTGAATACATACATTGTTGTCGCTGCCCAAAATTCAACTTTATTAAAGTCTATGGGCCTTTTAGTCCATTCTTTCATGCAGATCAATTATTTATGCAATATTACCCATAGACAGAGCAGCATGATTAAAATGTGATGAATGCTTGTAAAGATGTGATAGACTTTAATTATTAATGGTTAATTGTTAACGGTTAGTTTCCAGAATTTATAGAATATGTTTAAATTAACAGCCTTGATTTCATTAACAATTAACCTTTAATTCACGATCGCTATTGCCATACCATCATGATCTTTGGCGCCTACTGTTTGAATAATAATTGCGGTAACAGTGGGTTCTGTGGCCAGCATAGTGTTGAAACGTTGTACACCTTTAACCCTTTCATCAGCATGTTCAGGGTCTAACACTTTGCCTTCACGAATTACATTGTCTGCAATGATAAGCGTACCCGGACGGGATAATTTTAAGGCCCATTGAAAATATTCGAGGTAAGGCTCTTTGTCAGCATCAATGAATATCATATCAAAAGGCGCAATGCCTTCGGCTTCGATTAGAGGTAACAAATCAAGAGCTTTACCAACGCGGATGCTGACAACAGCATTCAATCCTGCATTCGTAATATTATTTTGCGCCACCGCTACGTGCATGGGATCGTATTCAATGGTGACTAACAAACCGTTCTTTGGTAATGCCCGCGCCATCCAGATAGTACTGTAACCTGCCAGAGTTCCAATCTCTAAGATCTTATTTGCCTTATTAAGTCTGGCAAGAATATGAAGCAGTTTACCTTGTGCAGGTGAAACGCTGATTTGCGGAATGCCGGCCATTATAATTGATTCTTCTGTAAACTTTAAAGCCTCATCCTTACCTATAAAAAGCTCATTGATATATTGATCAACTGATTCAAACAATTCATTTCCCATATTGTATCAGCAGTCTTTTAGATGTTTTAATTATTTATCTGACAATGCAAATGATACATAAGCATCTCCTGATTTCGTTCCTAACTTACCACCACCACAGGCAATAACAATGTACTGCTTACCATTCACTTCATACATTGATGGTGTAGCAAAACCAGGAGCGGGAAGATCTGTCTGCCATAAAAGCTTACCCGTAGTTTTATCAAATGCCCTGAACTTGCTGTCACGTGTAGCCGCAATAAACAGCAGGCCCCCTGATGTAACTACAGGACCACCATAATTTTCAGTGCCTGTTGGCGGGATTCCTTTATTAATCAATTCCGGAAATTCACCCAAAGGAATTTTCCAGGCTAGTTCTCCTGTATTAAGGTTAATAGCATTTAAACTTCCCCAGGGTGGTTTGATGGCCGGGTAACCTTCTTTAGTTAAAAATTTATGATATCCGGTACTGGAATAGGGAAGATTGCGAAAGCTATCAACAGGCTGTACGGTAGCATTGTATTTTTTTGACTGTTCTCTTTTTTGATCCAGGACAAAGGAGGCCAGCAAATTCACTTCCTCTCTCGACAATTGTTTGAACGCCGGCATCATTCTCCGGCCACCGGCAAGTATTTGCTCAAATTGAATTTCATTATATTTATTCTGAACACCTAACAGGGTGGGGTAGTTGCCACCTCCTTCACGATCAGGCCCATGGCAACCCATGCAGTAGCGGCGGTATAGTCTTTTTCCTGCGTCGAGATAAGTTTCATGTTGAGGTGCTTTTTTATTTACATCAACCATGGTCAATATCCAGGGCATTTCATTTGCGTTTACATATATGATTCCGCTCTTAGGATCAAACGCAGGCCCTCCCCATTCGGCGCCTCCATCAAAGCCAGGAAAAATAACGGTACCCTGAATAGAGGAAGGCGTAAACATCCCGCCGTTTTTTAATTTACTCAATCTTGTTTTTATATCCTGGTAAGAGCTGTCGGGTACCAGATCATTGATATCGTTTTCAGTAAAGCTTTGCCTTACAAATGGTTTAGGAAGTAAAGGGATCGGTTGAGTAGGCCACACTTTCTCACCTACTAATTCGCTGGAGTCAGGTACCGGTTTTTCTTCTACCGGGAAAAGAGGCTTACCTGTTTGGCGGTCGAACAGGAAAACAAAACCTGTTTTGGTAGTTTGCGCTACTGCGTCTATTGTTTTTCCTTTGTGGTTTACCGTTACCAATGCAGGTGCGCTGGAAGGATCATAATCAAAGATATCATGATGCACGTATTGGAAGTGCCAGAGGCGTTTGCCGGTAGCAGCATCTAGTGCCAGCATGCAATCCGCATAAAGGTTGGAACCCTTTCTTTTCCCGCCATAAAAATCAAAGGAAGCAGATCCGATAGGGGCGAACAGGATGCCTCTTTTTTCATCCAGGCTAAAGCCTGCCCATGCATTGGCACCCCCGATGTTCTTATAAGCTATGCTGTCTTCCCAGGTTTCATACCCCGGTTCACCGGGATGCGGAATGGTATGAAAGATCCATTTTAGTTTACCTGATCTAACGTTATAAGCGCGGATATGTCCAGGGGCTGCAGCCGGACCTTCATCCACCCGTGAGCCCATGATCAGGAGGTCTTTGTAAATGATTCCAGGTGAACTGGCTGTTATGAAAAGGTCTCTAACATCCCTGTCAAGTCCATCGTGCAGATCTACCTTGCCACTATCGCCAAAAGAAGATATTGTTTTTCCGGTATTGACATCTACTGCAAAAATATTATATCCGGCAGTATAAAAGATTCTCTTATCAGCGCCATCGTTCCAGTAAGTTACGCCACGGTTATTATTAAGATTTAATGATATTTTTTTTCCACCTGAAGTGTCTGCAGGATTAAACACCCACTTTTCGGCACCGGTTGCTGCGTCTATGGCAAAGAGTTTCATCTTGCCTGTAGTGCCATATAAAATTCCATCAACGATAATCGGGTTGCATTGTATTTGTGAGGAATGAACCGTATCAGCATCCTTTGTATGATAGGTCCAGGCTACCTGGAGCTGGTCCACATTGGAGGTATCTACCTGGGCAAGTTCGGAATAGTGAATGGATTCCTTTGATCCGCCGGCTACCCTCCACGTTTTGTAAATATCCCGATTGTTATTTAAACAGGCGCCTACACACAACAACATGATCACTAACAGGATAGGGCAAACGTTATTATTAGTACATTTAAACATAATCGCAGGATTTGTGGATTTAATCAATTTTAACACAGAGAACAACCGGAGGAGGAAACGCAGAGAACGCAGAGGACGCCTCAGTGTTCATTGTGTTTCCTCCTCCGGTTGTTCTCTGTGTTAAAAAAAGATATATTAACTGCCTTCACTCAAGACCTTCTCAACAATTTTACCTGAAGCTTTATTCTTTAGTATAACCTTCTTCGCTCCATAGTGCGTCATTTCTTCTTTAATTAAATAATGATCATTATCATATTCAATAAGATGGCTGTCTTTACCAACTCCTTCTTTTCCCCGCCAGATATCCAGTTGTACCGGTTCCCATAACTTTGTTTTGGCAGATTTGTATGCTGCGTCAAGTATTGCATTCACAACATATCCATCATAGAAAGTTTCTTTAGGCGAACGGCCTTCTTCCATAGCATTGAACATATCCGAAAACATGTGATTATAGCCAAGATCGTTAAGCTCATCACCAACCGGGAACAGCCATCCGCTGTTTGATTCCGCCTTTTCGGCAACATAGTCGGCACCTTTACCGGTGGTGAACATTTCAAATCCTGTTCTGAGAAAACTGTTGATCCATATAGTTCCTTCTGTTCCCATTACCTCATCGCGCAGGTCGAGGCCGCCGCGAAAAGTCCAGCTTACCTCAAACTGCCCGATGGCTCCGTTTTCATATTTTACCAATCCTATCGCATGGTCTTCTGCATCTATGGGTTTTACCTGAGTATCGGCCCAGCACATAACTTCAATGGGTTTGATATCCTTACCAATAAAACTGCGTGCAATTTCAACGCAATGACAGCCGAGGTCCAGTATGCAACCACCGCCTGCCTGTTCCAGATCCCAGAACCAGTCGCTATGCGGACCAGGATGCGTTTCCCTTGACTTGGCCCATAATATTCGTCCCAATGCACCGCTGCTCACACTTTCGAATGCCTTTATAAATTTTGGTGTGTAAACAAGATCTTCCAGGTAACCATTAAAAATGCCGGCAGCTTCAACGGCTTCCAACATACGCTTTGCTTCCATTGCGTTTCTGCCGAGTGGTTTTGTGGTCATCACCGCTTTTTTGTATTTGCAGCAAAGCATTACCGCAGCTTCATGAAGGTTGTTAGGAAGGGATATGCAAACGATATCAACTTCCGGATGACTTATAGCTTCTTCTATAGCAGTAGTCCAATGAGCAACTTTATAATCATGTGCGAACTTTTTTGCACTTTCTTCGCGCCTGGAATAAATGCTTACAATTTTGTCTTTACTTCGCTGCCCCTGCAGGGAGTCTGCATAGAACCGGCCAATAAAACCGGAGCCAAGCATGGCAATTCTTTTCATGTATATATTATTTAGTGTTTTGTAAACCTTAAGTTAACATGTTGCAATCAGGTATCAGGAGGAAACTTAATATATATTGATCTGCTGACGTCTGATAGCTGATGGCTGAAAGCATAAGTGTCTCTTTAAAATTAACGTACATATTTAATCTTAAACCATCTCTACCGGAATTTTTTCATCATCTGTTGTTTTGCTGTTGTCTTTAAACACCACTGCAAAAAGTATTGCTACTACCACCGCTATAGCTGCTGGCACCATCCAGATGCTTCTCCAGTCGTGTCCTTCAGGTGTTTTAAAATGATCTGTAACAAGGCCGGCAATCCAGAAGCCAATCAACATTCCTAAACCGTAAGTTGCAAGGGTGATCATTCCCTGGGCAGATGACCTGATGCGTTCGTTAGCCGCTTTATTGGTATAGATCTGTCCGATTACAAAGAAGAAGTCATAACAAACGCCGTGCAGTATAATACCCATGTAAAGGAAGGAAAGAGCGATACCTGAAACATCTCCGTACCCGAACAACAGGTAACGAACAGCCCATGCTACCATGCCTATAAGTAACATATATTTAATTCCTAAACGCCTGAATAATAATGGCATAATAAGCATAAAAGCAAATTCCGAAACCTGGCCCAGGGTCATTTTGGAGGCAGCATCGCTAAGTTTAATTTCATTAAGAAACAGATTGGCTTCTTGGTAGTAAAATGCCAGTGGAATGCATATCAGTAAAGAAGATATAAAGAAGACCAGGAAGTTTTTGTTTTTCAATAATCCCAGTGCTTCAAGACCTATGATATCTCCGAAAGTAACTTTTTTACCTCTTGAGCCCGGCGGCGTATCCGGAAGAAAAAAACTATAGATGCCCATCAGCAAAGATGCGCCTGCGGTAAGGCGGAAAGTATTCACCAGTGAATGTGAAGATTCCCAACTGAACCAGCCGATAACCAGGCCAGCGACGATCCAGCCGATAGTGCCGAAAACTCTTATGTATGCAAACTGCTTTTCGGCATTAGTAAGTTGTTTAAATGCCACTGCATTTACCAGTGCGAGCGTTGGCATAAAAAGGATCATATACATCAGGATGTATGGATAAAATCCTTCAAAGCTCGATTCAAGTGTAATTTTATACATCAGGAAAGCGCCTATAAGATGAAGCACCCCTAAAATTTTTTGAGCGGCAAAAAAACGGTCTGCAATCAACCCGATTATAAATGGTGCAATGATAGCACCTAACGATTGTGTGCCGTATGCCAGTCCATTTTGAACACCTGTAGCCTTAAGATTTTGAGTTACGTAAGTTCCCATAGTTACATACCATGCACCCCAGATAAAGAACTCCATAAACATCATAAAACAAAGCGCCAGTCTGATATTAATTTTCATATTATTGATTTGGTGTTAGGTTAATAGTAATTAGCGCTTTTGCTATCAGCATTCAGTGATCAGCTATCAGGAGGAATACTACTGTATAAATATGGTGAAAGCTGGTAGCAAGCAATTCCGGATTACTGTTTACCATGATATTACAGAATTTATACTCAGGTTATACTCCTGGTATTCACTTCCTTTTCCCATTGGGTTTCTTTTAATGCAGGGTCTTTTTCTTTCTTTAAAAAGTCGCCTGAAGCAGATGCGCCTTTTGAAGCAGACTGCATTAATGATTCATCGGAAACAATATTTACGGGCGTACGCCAGGCGGTTGAATCATCGTTATAAGCCGGGTTAGATAAAGAGTTATAACAACAAATGATTGACCATCTTGGCTTATCGGAAAGATTGGCTTCGGAACGATGTAAGATATTGCTGTGAAAAAATAAGGCATCTCCCGGTTCGAGTTCTACAAATACATGTTCCATAGTTTGAAGCGCATTATTTACCATAATCATATCGGCACCCACCTGTTCACCTGCAAAACCATGGTTCACGCGACCTAGCTTATGAGAGCCTTTGATCACCTGTAGACAACCGTTTTGCTTGTTGGCTTCTGATAAAGCAATCATTACACTGGTTAGCTGTTCGGGAAACAGGAATTGATTTTTATACCAGTAACCATAATCCTGGTGCCATTCCCAGGCGCCACCGACCCGGGGTTCCTTTTGCATAAGCTTGGTATGGAAATGACAGACAGGTGCGTTGCTGTCTAACAGCTTTGCAACAGAATTCACCATGCGGTTACTCCTGATCATTAGGCTATACAAGTCATCACCGGGATTAAACCAGAGTGTAAGCTTAGTCTTCTTACCAGACTGGTCATTAAGATCAAGCGAATTTTCATGTATCACTGTATCACTGGTAGCAGTGCTATACAATTTACTAATTTCCGGGGCGTTAAAAAACTGTTTGGCAATAATGTAACCGTCTCTATGAAATGTTTTTACTTCTTCATCAGAAATTAACCTGGCCATAATAAATAATTTGCGGTGGATTAATTTTTAAAGTGAAAATGTACGAAGAATGTCTTGATTGTGAAAAACTCTGTTTATGGCTATCAGCAGTCAGCGTTCAGCTATCAGCTTGTACATCATCGTTAAGTAAAGAAAAATAATTAAAGGAAGATATGTAGAAAATTATTTAACGAGTTTAAGTAAGAAGCTTGTAGCTGATGGCTGATACCTGATAGCTGATAGCTATTTCCTATCTTGCACCTGCTTATGCGAACTTATGTAGATACTTACCGGCACCAGGGATTAAGAAAAAAACTGGTTGCTTCCTTAAGGGATAAGGGAATTTCAGATGAGAGAGTGCTTGATGCTATCAACGCTATACCGCGGCACTTTTTCTTAGATACTGCTTTTGATGAAATTGCCTACCAGGACAGAGCATTCCCTATCGCCCAGCAGCAAACGATTTCACAACCCTATACAGTAGCCTATCAGACAGAATTATTAATGGTTCGTCCACATGAAAAGATACTGGAGATTGGAACTGGCAGTTCTTATCAATCATGCGTGTTAGCCGAAATAGGAGCAAGAGTATTCACAATCGAACGCCAAAAACCACTCTTCAATTTAATTAAAACTTTTTCCTTTATTTCAAAATACAAGAATATAAAATTTTTTTATGGAGATGGTTATGAAGGATTACCTACTTACGCGCCATTTGATAAAATTATTGTCACAGCAGCAGCGCCTGAAGTTCCGGATAAACTAGTAGAGCAGTTAAATGTTGGCGGCAAAATGGTGATACCAGTGGGAGAGAAGGGTTTGCAGCGCATGCTACGTCTTAATAAAAAACCCGGAGGCTTTATTGAATCTGAAGAGTTTGATAATTTTTCTTTTGTACCAATGCTGGGAGGGAAGAATAATTTTTAATGGTTAATTGTTAATGGTTAATTGTTAACGGATAGTTGCTTATGTTTAATAAATGTACTTCTTAGCCACTTACTTCATTAACCATTATCCGTTAACAATTAATAATTAACCATTAACCATTAACTTTCCAGCTGTGAAAAAAAGAAACTGCCTTCAATAGCCGCATTATCATCACTATCACTTCCATGGACTGCGTTTTCTCCCATGGATGCAGCAAATAACTTACGGATGGTTCCTTCTTCTGCTTTAGCAGGATCTGTGGCACCTATCAGTTTGCGAAAATCAGCCACTGCATTTTCCTTTTCCAATATAGCCGCTACTATAGCGCCACTACTCATGAACTGCACCAGTTCACCAAAAAAAGGTCTTTGCTTATGTACTTCATAAAATTGGCCTGCTTTTTCTTCTGTCAGTTTTACCATCTTCAAACTCACAATGCGAAAACCGCTTTTAATTATCTGGTCTAATATGGCTCCGGTATGTCCTTTTGAGAATGCATCCGGCTTGATCATAGTAAAGGTTCTGTTAGTGATCATAATATATTGTTTTGGGCCGCAAAAGTATTGTTAAGTTCGGAGTTATACTTTGAATTATAAAGAATTGTGTTAAAATTGGTATACCGTTCTAATGATTTATACCTGTATTTTACTAAAATGGCTGGTTCACTTCAAAATTCAAAGTAAAAACTGCAAAGTTTTAATACCTTCGCTGCCGTTTTATGAATTCTATCAGAGAAATATACCCTCAATTAAAAGAACCAAGGAGCATTGCCATTACGATGCACCAGAAGCCTGATCCCGATGCAATGGGCTCCACGCTTGGATTGTATCATTTTTTGCAACAATTGGGTCATACTGCTACCGTAGTTTCTCCTACCAACTGGGCAGATTTTTTAGACTGGATGCCAGCCAGTGATAAAGTACTGGATTACGAAAATTATAAACAAAAAGATAAAGCTGATACTGTACTTACAAACGCAGAGTGGTTATTTTGCCTGGATTTTAATACGCTATCCAGAACCAGGAATATTGCGCCAATTATAAAAAATCTTTCCTGCACTAAAATACTAATTGATCACCACGAGCAACCTGAGGTTGAAAGCTTTGATTACGGTGTGAGTGATGTAACAAAAAGTTCTACCTGTGAAATGGTGTATGACTTTATTGTTGAAAGCGGGCATGCCGATAAAATTAATAACGATATAGCTGAATGCCTTTATGCTGGTGTGATGGGAGATACCGGTTCTTTCCGGTATCCGTCAGCATCAGCATCATTGCACCGGATGGTAGCTAGTCTTATGGAAAAAGGATTACGCCATACACCCGTACATGACAATATTTATGATAATTACCTGGAGAACAGGTTGCGTTTTATCGGTCATGTGTTGCAGAACAGGTTGGAAATATTATATGAATATAATTCGGCTTTAATTGCCGTTTCTAAAAACGACCTGATAAAATACGATATAAAAACAGGTGATACGGAAGGATTGGTAAACTTTCCCCTTTCTATTCAGGGAATTAAGCTGGCAGCTATTGTTATGGACCGGGATGAAGAACGCAAATGGAGTTTCCGAAGTAAAGGCGATTTTGATGTGAATACCTTTGCCCGTGAAAACTTTAATGGTGGCGGACATTTTAGCGCTTCCGGCGGCCGTACCTATGATTCTCTTGAAAAAACCATTCAAAAATTTAGGCTTGCCCTTAAAGAAAATGCTTCACAATTACAATAAAATAAACATGACAAAACTCAGATTATTTTTTCTTGCAGTCTCAGCTATTGCGCTACTGGCTTCCTGCAGTAGCTCAGACTATAAAAAAACGCCAAGTGGAATAATGTATAAAATATTTTCCACAAGCAGTGGCCCTATTGCAAAAAGGGGTGAAATTCTCAAATTCCATTATATCCAAAAATTGAATGACTCGGTATTACAAAGCTCATTCAACAGTATTCCAGCTTTTGCCAAAGTAGATAGTGTTGGCAGTATGTACAGTCCACTGGAAGTATTTCCATTTTTGAAAAAAGGTGATAGTGTTGTAATAGTTCAATTGGCTGACACTATATTGAAAAAAGTGCCACCCGGACAACCGGTACCTTTCAAAAAAGGCGATAAGTTCACTTTCACTTTGAAAATCCTGGATATACTGAAGGGTGATGAAATGGCCCAGGCAGATCAAATGAAGGAAATGACCTTGGAAGGAGAACGTGAAATAAAAACTATTGACAACTACCTTGCTTCTAAAAATATTGTTGCTCAGAAAACTGCCCGGAATGTTTCAGTTGTAGTTAAGGCACCTGGCGATGGTGTTGCAGTAGACTCAGGAAAATATGTATCGATTGCTTATACGGGCAAACTATTTCCAACTGATAAAGTAAAGGAAGAAAAAGTATTTGAATCCAATGTAGGCAAACAGCCATTTCAATTTACAGTGGGAACCGGTTCTGTAATTCCGGGATGGGATGAAGGGTTGAAATTATTGAAAAAAGGAGGTAAAGCTACTTTTTACATTCCTGCAACAATGGCGTATTCGCAGCAGGCAGGTCCGGGTGGTAAACCTTATGAGAACCTGATTTTCGATGTAGAGGTATTAGATGTTGCTGATAAAGCGCCGGCTCCTGCGCCCAATCCGCAGATGCCACCACAACAAATGCCAAATCAAACAAATCCAAATCAGAATCCGAACCAGCAGAATCCGAATCAGAAATAGTTTACAGTTTTTTTTAACACAGAGAACAGCCGGAGGAGGAAACACAGAGGGCACAGATACGTCCTCTGTCCCTTCTGTATTTCCTCCTCCGGCTGTTCTCTGTGTTAAAAATTATTATTAATGACTTACCCATAGTAGTCCTTTACAAGTTTGATCACTTCAGCAGCCTCCTTAACATCATGAACCCGAAGTATGTTTGCCCCGTTTAATAAGCTGATGGTGTTTAAAACAGTAGTGCCATTTAAAGCATCCTCAGCAGTTACACCCAGCGTATTATATATAGTTGATTTGCGTGAAAGTCCTGCTAATATTGGTTTTTCCAATACCCTTAATAAAGAAAGGTTTCTCAATAACTCAAAATTTTGAGAACTTCTTTTACTAAACCCAAAACCTGGATCGATGATCACATCATGGATACCCGCTAACCGGCATGATTCGATTTTTGTAATAAAATAATCCATTACTTCCCTGGTAATGTTTTCATAATCAGCAGGCTCGTGCATGGTTTCCGGATTACCTCTTATGTGCATACAAACGTAAGGAACATGAAGACTTCCAACAGTTGTAAGCATTGCAGGATCTGCGTTGCCGCCGCTTATATCATTAACCATTGCGGCTCCTGCCCCAACAGCAATCCTTGCTACTTTTGCATGATAAGTATCAACGGATATAATTGCGTCCGGAAAATTTCTGTGCATTAAATCAATAGCACTGATCAGCCTGCTAAGCTCTTCTTCAATGCCAACCTCCTTATTGCCGGGCCTGGTACTCTGCGCACCGATGTCAATGAATACAGCGCCATCATTCAACATCTTCTCAGCCTGATCCACGATACCATCAACACCTCTGAACCGGCTTTCTTTATAGAAAGAATCAGGAGTAACATTGATGATACCCATTATAACAGGTTTGTCAACAACCAGTAAACTTCCGTTACAATTAAGAGTAAACATTATCTTGTTTGCATTATTTTTGACGATTACTTTACAAAGAATGAATTTATTTTACCAAATGTAACATAACCGGTTCTATGAAAATAACCTGTTTTAAACAATACATAAGCAAGTAGCACAACACAGTATAATGGCAAGCACAGATCAGCAATACAATGAAGCGATAGAATCCAGCAGGGAAATATTTTTAAAAAAAACAATTGATTATGGAACATCATGGCGGGTACTGAGAACGATATCAATAATAGACCAGATATACATAAAAGCAAAGCGCATCCGTACCATCCAGGAAAACAGGGTTCAAAAGATAGAGGATGATATTAAGTCTGAGTTCATTGGCATTATTAACTATGCGGTTATCGGATTGGTACAATCAGGACTTACAAGCGAAGCGATAGAAGACTTACCGCTTGAACAGGTGGCTACGTTATATAACGAAAGAATTGATGAATCAAAATCATTGATGCAAAATAAAAACCATGATTATGGAGAAGCCTGGCGTGATATGAGCCAGGAAAGTTTTACTGACCTGATACTATCAAAGCTGTTACGCATAAAACAAATCCTTTTAAATAAAGGTAAAACCCTGATCAGCGAAGGAATTGATGCCAATTATTACGATATCATAAATTATGCAGTATTTGCATTGATATTAATTAAGGAAAACAAACATATAGGCTAATTGGGGAAGATGCTTGTTCTCCGCGGTTAAAAAAATCTCAAATACATAATCAATTAAAATAAATGAAACCGGTAATATCTGTATCAAGGATTATTGTAGGCGTACTCTTTATTTTTTCAGGGTTAATCAAAGCTAATGATCCGTTGGGACTCAGCTATAAAATGCAAGAGTTTTTTGAAATATGGGGGTGGAACTCACTAAATGATTCTACGCTGATATTATCCGTTTTGATGATAGCTTTTGAAATTATCGCTGGTGTTGCTGTACTGCTGGGATGGCAGATGCGTTTATTCAGCTGGTTACTTTTGTTACTAACTATTTTTTTTACATTCTTAACAGGGTATGCGCTTTTTTCAGGTAAAGTGAGAGAGTGCGGTTGTTTTGGTGACTGTATACCACTTACTGCCCAGCAATCCTTTATTAAAGATTTAGTGTTACTGATATTAATACTGTTGATCTTCACAAACAGGAATAATATTAAAAATTATTTATCTGCTTCTGTTGCTCTAAGCATCCTGGTGATTTCAACAATATTTTCTTTTGTGTTTCAATGGTATGTATTGAAACATTTGCCATTAGTAGATTGTCTGCCTTATAAGATAGGCCGCAATATACCTGAGCAAATGAAGATTCCTGCCGGGGCCATCCAGGATAGCACGGTAATTACCTTTGTGTATCAAAGGCAGGGCAAACAGGTTGAGTTCACCGCTGATAAGTTTCCCGAAGACTTTAATGATTCTTTATACGTTTTTGTAAAACGCTACGACAAATTAATCAGGCAGGGAAATGCTGTAGTAGCCATCAAAGACTTTGCACTGAGTACTATTAATGGAACTGATACAACGCAGGCAGTACTCAATGCGCCAGGGTATAGTGTGCTGGTCTTTACTAAAGGTGTCAACGAAGAACACCCCTCCTGGTTTGAAAACTTTAATAATATTTATAGCAACATTATTTCAAAAAAAATACCCTTATATTTTATTACAAATGATTTTAATAATATTTCCGGCTGGATGGAGAAAGCTGCAATCAATAACATTACTATATTAAAATGTGATTTTGTAGCAATCAAAACAGCTGCCAGAGCTGATCCAACTTTATACTTGTTACATCAGGGAAACATCATCAACAAATGGAGCTATGCAGATTTTGATAAGGCGTATAACTATATAAAACCAATTAAGCAATGATACCCATACCTCATACCTCATACCTTAAATGCTGAAATACATCACCAGAAAATTTCTTTACGGTCTGCTCGTCATGTTAGGCGTAGTGGTAGTGGTGTTTTTTGTGTTCCAGGGTTTCGGAGATCCGTCAAGGTTAGTAATGGGACAAAGAGCTGACGCAGCCACACAGGAAAATATTCGTAAAGAATTAAATCTCGATCAACCAAAATGGAAGCAGTTTTTGTTTTATATGAATGACGTTTCTCCGTTGAGCGTTCATACGACAGAAGACATAGCAGCAAAACAATTACATGGTTTCTTTATTGGAGGTAAAACAAAATTCGCAATAAAAGTTCCATACCTGCGGCGTTCCTATCAAACTAAAAAAGATGTCTGGAGTATTTTGATGGAAGCCCTGCCCGGAACGCTGTTACTTGCTATTGCAGCGATGATCATAGCAACAGTTGCAGGAATTTTTTTAGGAGTAATAGCCGCGGTAAAAAAAAATACCTGGATGGATACAACAGCTATCTTTACCAGCATACTGGGTATTTCTGCCCCATCTTTTTTTATGGGAATCATTATTGCTTATTTGTTTGGCTATGTGCTGAGTAACTATACCGGACTTCATATGACAGGCAGCTGGTTTGATATTGATGAGATTAGCGGTGAGAAATACCTGACCATAAAAAATTTATGGTTACCTGCATTAACATTAGGTATTCGTCCCCTGGCGATAATTACCCAGCTTACCAGGAGTTCCATGCTTGATGTATTAAATCAGGATTACATCAGAACAGCTTACGCAAAAGGGTTAAGCAAAAGGGTAGTGGTATGGAAGCATGCATTGCGCAATGCATTAAACCCGGTTATAACAGCCATAACAGGCTGGTTTGCAGAATTACTGGCAGGGGCCTTCTTTGTGGAATATATTTTCGGCTGGAAAGGTATTGGTAAGATTACTGTGGAAGCACTGGAAAAGCTGGATTTCCCTGTAGTGATGGGATCAGTATTGATTTCCGCTGCTTTTTTTATTTTTATAAATATTTTGGCCGACCTTTTATATGGAATCATTGATCCGAGAGTTAGAGTACAATGATTAATGGTTAATGGTTAATTATTAATGATTAACGGTTAGCTTATCCAAACATAAGATATCTCTTGTTTCAGGGTTAATTTTTTACTAGCTTCAAAACTGTAACTGTAATTACGCACTATCCGTTAACAATTAACAATTAACCATTAATCATTAAATCTACATGTTAAAAGTTCTTAGTACGCTTACTTTACTGATTTTGTTTTGTTGTTGCAAAACAAGTTCTTTCACCAAGGTCTTTAAAAATTCTTTGTTCATTGCTTATGATCATACAGCTGAAAATTTATTTTCCAATAATATTGAAGGGCCCTCGGTTGATAAAGATGGAAATTTATTCGTTGTAAATTACCAGAAAGATGGTACCATTGGCAAGGTCAATAAAAATGGCACTTGTGAGCTGTTTGTAACCCTGCCTGAAAAAAGTACCGGCAACAGCATTCAGTTTAACAAAGATGGAAATATGCTGGTAGCAGATTTTACAGGGCATAATGTTCTGCTGATAAACATGCTTACAAAAGCTGTTTCTGTTTTTTGCCATAATGATTCTTTTAATCAACCCAATGATATTTGCATCAGTAAAAAAGGTTGGGTGTATGCTTCTGATCCAAACTGGAAGGAACAAACCGGTCAGATATGGCGTGTTGATAATTCGGGGTTTGCTATAAAATTAAAAGAAGGTATGGGAACAACTAACGGTATTTGCCTTAGTCCTGATGAAAAGATTTTATACGTTAATGAAAGTGTTCAACGAAAGGTGTGGGCATTTGATGTTGATGAAAAAGGTGATCTTTCCAACAAGCACCTGTTCACAGAATTTGCCGACTTTGGATTAGATGGAATGAAATGCGATTATAAAGGCAATTTGTATATATGCAGGCATGGCAAAGGAGCAGTGGCTGTTTTTACACCCGCCGGTAAACAGATTCAGGAAGTAAAACTTAAAGGAAAATCTGTAAGTAATATTACTTTCGGCGGCTTAGACTATAAAACCTGCTTTGTTACATTGCAAGACAGAAAATGTATAGAGAAATTCAGAAGTGATATACCGGGGAGGTAATGGTTAATTGTTAATGATTAATTATTAACGGATAGATGCCTATGTTAAACAGGCTTAGTTAATTGGAATTATTGATTTGGTTATTGCTTAGTAAGTAGCGGTTGTTTCTATAACTATTAACAACTAACCGTTAACAATTAACCATTCAATGTCGTTGACTTAAGAAGTTAGTAGTGTTCATTCATATTGAATTACAATTTGGTTAGAGATCTTAGAGTCCCTTGTGGGATTTCCTTTGTGTCCATTGTGGTTAAATAGGGTCTATGATTCTAAGAGTCTTTTAACCACAAAGAACACAAAGGAAATCCCACAAGGGACACAATAAATGCCTGCTACATATGAAATCCTTAAGTCGACGACATTGATTAACCATTAATTAATTACCACTTCTTTCACCACTTTCTCACCCAGCGCCTCATTCACTCTAAGAATTATTGTTTCTTTCTGGTATACAAGTTCCTGTTTAAGTGGCGCTACATAAGTTGTGATGATTAATTTGTCTCCCTGTATCACAATTTTGTCTGTGTATTTGGCTATGGTTTTACCCATGATCTGTTCCCATACCTCTTCTATTTGTATAGCCTGCACGTAACTTTTCAACTTACTTTTGCTAAGGAATTCTTTAATTGCTTCACCCAAAGAATATTCACCCATATAGCGAAGATACTAACTTCCCTGAAGCACCTTGATTTACTACCGGCACCTTTTTACATATCTTGCAATCCGAAAATAACTGATCACTGCTCCGATTAAATAATATAACACTACTTCAATTTAAAAATTACCGTCAGGCTTCCTTTCAATTCACCGGACGCATTGTAGGGATATGTGGAAAAAACGGAATTGGCAAGACTAACCTGCTTGATGCCATTTATTATTGCTGCTTTACAAAAAGTTACTTTACCCGCAGTGATATACAAAACGTGCATTCCGGTGATCAGGGATTTAGATTAACCGGAATGATAGAAAAGAAGGCAGCACCATACGAGATAGTTTGCATCCTGCGTGAAACAGGCAAGAAAGAGATTTATGTAAATAGTGAGGGGTATCTTAAATTCTCAGATCATATTGGCAAATTCCCGGGAGTAATGATAGCACCTGATGATGTACAGATCATAACAGAAGGAAGTGAAGAACGCCGCCGGTTTTTAGATGCCCTGCTTTCCCAGGTAGATCATACTTACCTGATGCAGCTTATCAGTTATAACAAAATTCTTACACAACGCAACAGTTTATTAAAGTCTGCTTCGGAAACCCGGCGTTTAGATAATAGTCTACTTGAAGTTTTAAACGAACAGCTGATCAATCCAGGTACGATTATTTTTGAAAGAAGAAGAAATTTTTTAAGAGATTTTATTCCCCTGGTTCATAAATTTTATCAAATGATCTCAGGCGAAGTTTATGATGTTACTATAATTTATGAAAGCCAGCTACTCAATACATCTTTCGATAACTTATTGCACCAGCTTCGTGATAAGGACCTGGTGCTTCAACGAACAAACGGCGGCATTCATAAAGATGATCTTGAAATCAGCCTCGGAGGTAATCCCTTTAAAAATATTGCATCCCAGGGGCAAAGGAAAAGTTTGCTGTTTGCATTGAAACTGGCTGAATTTGAAGTGCTGAAAAATACGAATGGCTTTCCGCCCATTTTGTTGCTGGACGATGTTTTTGAGAAATTAGACCACGAGCGAATGAAAAATTTGCTTGAATGGGTTTGCACTGAAAACAAAGGCCAGATATTTATAACAGATACGCACCAGGAACGACTTCAGGAATCTATGAATAAGCTGAATGTTGCATTCCAATTAGTAACATTATAATATTTAAAATATTATTTATTTTCTTTAAGCAACATTTTAAAAGATTAAAATGTCTATTTTTTACGATATTTTTATAAATCAAAATTAACCTGAGGATATGAGAAAAATTAAATGGCTATTGCTGTATGGGCTATTATTTACCGTACAATCATTATTAGCACAAAGCAACATCAACGGAAAAATTATTGGAGAAAAAGATGGTGCACCAATAGCAGGGGCAACAATCTGTTAAAAACACAAGAACTTCTGCAGTTACAGATGCAGAGGGTTCCTTTAGCATTAACGCTCCGGCGAATGGCAGACTGGTTATAACTTATATAGGTTATAACCGTATGGAAGTAGCCGCTTCTTTATCTCCGCTTGTTATTAAACTTTCAGCTAGCGAGGCGTCTCTGTCTGAAATAGTAGTAACAGGTTATAGAACCAGTAGCAGAAGGGACCTTACTGGTTCGGCAAGTACCATTTCAGCAGAAAAAATACGTAATACTCCTATTGCATCTTTTGACCAGGCTTTACAGGGAAAGGTTCCCGGAATATTAATTCAGGCACAATCCGGGCAGCCCGGAGCTGCAGCATCTGTACTTATACGTGGAAAAGGATCAATATTAGGAAGTAATACCCCTCTCTACGTATTGGATGGTATTGAAATAACTGCAGGGGATTTCTCTACGCTTAACCCTTCTGATTTTGAAAATATAAGTGTTTTAAAGGATGCTTCCGCAACTTCGGTTTATGGCTCAAGAGGTGCTAATGGAGTAATTGTAATAACATCTAAAAAAGGTAAGTCTGGTGCTCCCCGGTTTAACTACGATGTGCAATATGGTAGTTCAACGCAACCTAAAAACAAGTTAAAGGTGATGAACGCTAATGAAAAGCTTGACTATGAATTAGCTAATGGTAATCCTTTCGGCTGGACAGCCACAATAGTGGATAGTTTAAGAAAAGTGAATACCAATTGGGAAGACGTATTTTTTAGAACCGGTCAAACAAAGAATCATGTGCTCAGTGCGTCAGGTGGGGCTGGTAAAACAACCTATTATTTGTCAGGATCTATTTTCGACCAGACAGGAACAGTGCAGAACACCGGCTTAAAAAGGTATACCGGCAGGGCTAATATTGAAACAGGTGTGGGAGGTTTTACCTTCGGTACAAATCTAACCTTAGGCTATTCTGATTTTAATAACACCAGTGAGAATAATACAGGGATCAGTACACCTTTAAACGCAATCCGATGGCTTAATCCTTATGAAACAGTATACGATAAAAACGGCAACTTCAGCTCAATTGCTTCAGGCCAGCCAAACGCGATGCAGGAGCTGCTGCTTAACAGTAATCTAAGGCAACAGTATAAAGGGGTAGGAAATATTTATATTGGGTATAATGCACCTTTTCTAAAAGGACTTTCTTTTAGAACTAATTGGGGTGGTGACCTGAGAACTAATGAAACTACTGTATACACTGATCCAAGTACTGCAACAGGACGTGGGGCAACTGGAGGAAGAGGAAGTTTCGGACATGGATTGGATCGTTTTTTTCGTTATACCGGCACTACATCCGCAACCTACTCCACCCAATTTGGTGCTGATCATACCTTAAGTGTTGCGTTATTCAACGAGATTATAAAAGGTAAAGGAAGGTTTTTTGCTTTTTCTGGTTATGGTCTGGGCGGTGCGTTCCAAAATGAATCCGGCATTACACCTGGCAATGCAACAAACGGCTTTATTCCTGCTGTAAGTGGGGGAGGTACTGAAAATGCATTGCTATCCTATTTTACAGATATACATTATGGTTTTAAAAACAGGTACTTCTTAAGCGTTGGCGCACGTAGAGATGGTTCATCTAAATTTGGGGCTAACAAGCGATATGCAAATTTCAGCTCAATAGGCGCAAGTTGGATTGTTTCTGATGAAAACTTTATGGCGGCTTTAAAAGACAATGTTTTAAATGAACTTAAATTCAAAATAAGTTATGGTTCTTCCGGTAACCAGGTTGGTATTGGCGACTTTCAGTCGAGAGAATTATATGGCCGCTCTGTTTATGCCGGAGTAAGTGGATTAGTGCAAACTCAATTGGCCAATCCTGAATTGCAATGGGAAAGAAAAACAACCTTTAATACCGGAATTGAAATCGCTACATTAAACTCGAGATTAAGGATTGTTGCGGAGTATTACAATGCTGTTACCTCCGATTTATTTTTAAACAAGCAGCTTTCAAGAACTACCGGTTATTCATCATTAACCTCTAATATTGGCGAACTTCAAAATAGGGGATATGAACTGTCTTTAGATGGAGATCTGATCAGCACCAAAAATTTTACCTGGAAAGCTAATATCAGCTTCACCCATAATCAAAATAAAGTAAAAAAATTGGTTGGCGATCAAACTGAAATAATAAACGGGCTTACTATAAATAAAGTTGGAAAGCCGATTAACTCTTTATATGTGGTTCGTTATGCAGGGGTTAATGCTAACAATGGAAACCCTCTTTTTTTAGATTTGAATGGTAAAGAAACAGAAACCTATAGCTCAGCTAACCGCGTGATAGTAGGGTCCTATGAAACCCCGAACTTTGGAGGATTTGGTTCTTCTTTAAATTATAAAGGTTTGGAAGTGAGCGCTTTTTTTAGTTTTGTAAAGGGAAATCAAATTTTCAATAACGACCGCACAAACATTGAGAATCCACAATACCTTAGCGATAATTTAAGTACAGATCTTCTCACGGAATGGCGCAAAGCAGGTGATATTACTCAAATACCAGGCGCTAAGGCTACATTCAGAAGTGCCACCACTCACTTTGTAGAAAATGGTGACTTTTTAAGATTGCGAAACGCAACCGTCTCATATAGTTTACCAAAACAATTGATCAGCGCTATTAAAGTAACCAGTATCAGATTCTTCGCGCAAGGACAAAACCTTGTAACATGGACTGATTTCCGGGGCTTTGATCCTGAAATTAATACGGGATCATTATTTGGAGCCCAATACCCTGCACTTCGAACAATCACTTTCGGATTAAATGTCGGTTTATAAAAATTTAAACTTATAAAATGAAAATTAAACAACTCATTATAAGCTTTGGCATAACCTGTATCTTAATGGTTACAGCGTGTAAAAAGGCGATTGATGTACAGCCGGAATTCGTAAAGGATGGCTCCCAGATTTTTCAAACTTTAAATGATTATGAATTTGCCCTTACAGGAGCTTATGCACTATTTCGTGCTACAGGTTATTTTGGTACCGGTGGTCAAACAAACAGCACGTGGGCAACTTTACCGGATATGATGTCGGATAATCTTTTACAAACAAGTGAGGATTTAGGAAATTGGGTGACCCAGGTTAACTGGACCTATGCAACAGATGAAAATGATATTGAAGTTGCATGGATAGCCGCTTATTCAGTAATCGCAGAAGCAAATCTTGTTTTAAGAAATATTGAACAATTCTCCACCACAGATCCTAAAAAAGTAAATAGAATTAAAGGGCAGGCATTGGCAATAAGAAGTATGGTTCACTTTGACCTGTTAAGATTTTGGGGAACTGATTTTGACCGGAACGCCACCTCTTTAGGAATTCCTTATGTATCTGCCGTAGATATTGATGCTAAGCCAAACCGGTTATCAGTTAAAGAATCATGGGATAATATTTTTAAAGATATGCTGGAAGCTGAAACATTACTATACTACGCAAGGGACAAAACAGTGAATTTTTAAATAAGGAAAAAGAGGGGCAATTTTGTAATTGCAAAATCAACAAAAATGCCCACTCTTCAACTCAAGATCAGCGAAACTGAGATTGAGAAA
>JAABUS010002865.1_pt1 | contig 30373 bp, 33 predicted proteins | sample 5560161 | NCBI WGS metagenome assembly JAABUS01 (sample SAMN10711885, study PRJNA513376) | rock metagenome | isolation source: Antarctica rocks | place: Antarctica: Victoria Land, Trio Nunatak nord | collected 2016-01-04
GCCGGGCCTCGGCTCGAGGATCCGACGTCAAGCACGCTATAGCGGTTACGACGTCGGACCTTGGCGCTGGGCTGGCCAGCCTGGCGGGAACTCGTCGGCGACCCTGGCGGCCTCCTTGTACAACCGTCTCCGCACCCGAGTAGCGAGCCGGTCACCGAACACCACGCCCTGCAGATGGTCGAACTCGTGCTGGAGGCAGCGGGCGAGCAGCCCGTTGCCTGAGTGGCTGACCGGTTGGCCGTCGGCGTCGAGACCCGTGACGGCCGCGAAGTCCGGTCGAGCACACGGCACGAAGGCACCCGGAAGCGACAGGCAGCCCTCGTCGGCGTCGTCGAGGACGCGCTCACGCCCCTCCGGCACCTCCAGCGATGGGTTGCACACGACGCCCGCATGCCGCACTCCATCGTCGTCAGAGCAGTCGAACACGAACACCTGCTGGGCGACGCCCATCTGGTTGGCAGCCAAGCCGACCCCCTCCGCGGCGTACATCGTTGCCACCAGGTCGGCGACGAGCAGCCGCAGTGCGCTGTCGAATCGCCCGACCGGCTGGCAAGGTCGGTGCAGCACGGGATCGCCCCACCGAGTGATCGCTTGAGGTTGGCCACCGCCAGGAAGCGCGCTCACCCGATGGACGGTACCGGAGGCGCGCGGGGAGAAATGCCGCGTCTGGGGCAGTAAGGTCGCAGCCATGGCGGCGCCTTCAACCTCGCCGGCCACCGGCTCGGTGCTGCCGGTCTCGGTCGCAGCGGGCAACTCTGTGACGGCCGAGGTGGGTGCGCAGATCCTCCGCCAGGGAGGCACCGCCGCTGATGCGGCCGTGGCCATGGTGCTGACGTCGTGTGTGGCTGAGACCGTGTTCACCGGCCTCGGCGGAGGCGGGTTCGCCACCTACTTCGACGCGTCGACGAAGACCACCACGTGCCTGGACTTCTTTGTGGCGATCCCAGGTCTCGGCGGACGGCGGTCTGCGTCGACGCAGGAGATCTCGATCGACTTCGGTGGGCAACTTGTGCCGTACGCCGTCGGGCCGGCGACGGTGGCGGTCCCCGGCGTGGCCGCCGGCACCGCTGCCCTGCATGAACGCTGGGGACGGCTGCCGTGGACTGATGTGGTTGCGCCGGCGGTGGCGCACGCCAAGCACGGCGTCACCCTCGCACCGCTACATGCCAAGGTGCTGGCGACTGTCGCACCCGCCATGCTGATGGGTGAGGGCCTTCGGGCCTATGCCAAGGATGGAGCGGTGCTCGGCCGCGGCGCCCGGGTCTTCCATCCGGGACTAGACGGTGCCCTCGAGGTGCTGGCCGCTGACGGAGCCGAAGCCTTCTACACCGGACAGATCGCCGAGGCGATGCTGGCAGCGGTGGGGGACCGCGGTGACCTGAGTGCCGCCGACCTTGCGGCGTACCGGGTGCTCGAGTCCGAGCCGCGCGGAGCGGCACTGGCAGGTTTGGAGGTGCTAGCACGCGGTGACGACCTCGACGACCTGCTCGGCACCCTCGACCGGCTTCAGGTCAGCTCTGACCCGCCCGAGATGGCGAGGTCGATGGTCGAGATCCTCCGCGGCCACCCCCGTCGCGGTGACACAACGAGCGTAGCGGTCTGTGACTCGGACGGTAACGCCTGCGCCGCGACAACGAGCCTCGGGCTTGCCTCCGGTGTGTGGCTCCCTGAGTTTGGCATCCACCTGAACTCGATGCTCGGTGAGAGTGAGCTGCTGCGTAACGAGCTGGTGCCCGCCGGCCGGATGAGCTCGATGATCTCGCCGCTGATCGCGATGGCGCCAGATGGCCCGGCCATCGTCGCCGGTGGCGCCGGCGGCAGCCGGATCCGTTCCGCGCTGCTACAGGTCCTGGTGAACCTCGTCGTTCACCGGCTGCCGGTGCAAGCTGCCGTGGAGGCGCCGAGGCTGAACCCGGTGCCAGACCGGGTGCACGTCGAGCCTGGCTTCTCACCCGAGGTCTTGGCGGCGCTTCGGGCTCATGATCAGGTCGTCGAGTGGCCCGCCCTGGACGCCTACTTCGGCGGTGTCTCGCTGATCGACCGGACCGGTCCCGGTGCCGACCCTCGCCGCGGGGGTGACACCCGGACGGTACTGGGGGGCGTCTCATAGGGTTGTCGCCATGCCAGAGCAGCCGAATCCTCGTCAAACCACCGGTGCCAGCGCAGCCGGAAAACGCTCAGCACCCGCAGGCACGCCTGTTGTCGTGGCGCTGATCGTGCTGCTGTGCATCGGAGCCATCTTCTATCTGGCCCAGCGCGACGACGGCACAGACCAGAGCTCCGCCCCGCCGGCCAGCCAGCCGACGGTCTCATACGGCTACGTCGACTGCACCGCGCCGCCGACGGCGCCCCAACAGGCGCAGACCTTCAAGTCGCCACCTGAGCCTTCACTGGCCGAGGGGGCAGTCTGGGATGCCACTGTCGAGACCAACTGCGGAAACATTGCCCTCGAGCTGTACGGCGACAAGGCACCGCAGACGGTTGCCTCCTTCATTTTCCTGGCGCAGCAGGACTATTGGGTGGACAGCCCCTGCCATCGCCTGACGACAGCCGGGATCTTCGTGCTGCAGTGCGGCGACCCGACCGGCTCGGGCTCGGGTGGCCCCGGCTACGGCTTCGGGATCGAGAATGCTCCGGCGAACGGCAGATATCCCCCCGGGACTCTCGCCATGGCCCGGACAGCCGACCCCAACAGCAACGGCAGCCAGTTCTTCGTCGTCTACGACGACACGAGGCTGCCCGTGGATGGCGGCGGGTACTCCATCTTCGGACGGGTGACCGACGGGTTGGACATCGTCGAGACGATCGCCGAGAAGGGGGTGAGCGGCGGTGGACGGGACGGCGCGCCCGCTCAGCCGCTGAGCATCCTTGGCGTGACAGTGCAGAAGCGGTAGCACCGACGTGGCTGCTGCGGACCTGCTGTTCACCGGCGGCTCGGTGTTCACCGGCTGCTCCATGTTCCCCGCCGGATCGGAGGCCGTTGAGGGCGCGGAGCGGACGCCGACGACCGTGGCCGTCGCTGCCGGTCGGATCGTGGCGGTCGGCGGTGATCGGGTCCGCGAGCTGGCCGGTCCGGCCACCGCCGTCGTCGATCTGGCCGGCGGCCTGCTCGTTCCTGGCTTCCAGGATGCACACGTGCATCCTGTGCAAGGCGGTATCGAGCGGCGCAGCTGTGACCTGTCGCCGTACGACAGTGAAGGGGCCTACCTGCGCGCAGTGGGGGAGTACGCGCATCGGCACCCCGACAAGGAATGGGTCACGGGGGGCGGTTGGATGCTCCCCGCCTTCCCCGGCGGACTGCCGCACGCTGAGTTGCTCGACCGGGTCGTGAGCGACCGGCCGGTCTTCTTGCCCAACCGTGACCACCATGGCGCCTGGGTGAACTCCAGAGCGCTCGAGCTGGCCGGCATCACCGCTGCGACACCGGACCCTGCCGATGGCCGGATCGAGCGAGACGCCGACGGGCAGCCGACGGGGCTCTTGCACGAGGGAGCGATGGAGCTCGTCGGACGGCTCCTTCCGGTGCCTTCGCTCGCCGAGCAGGTGGCCGCGCTACTCGAGGCTCAGGGCTACCTGCACTCGCTCGGCATCACCGCCTGGCAGGACGCGATCCTTGGCACCTACGCCAATCTCACCGATGCCACGCCTGCGTATCTGGCCTGCCTGGACGCCGGCACGCTGACAGCGAAGGTGGTCGGTGCGTTGTGGTGGGACCGGACCAGGGGAGCGGAGCAGATCCCCGACCTTGTTCAGCGTCGGTCGCTGTTGAGCAGCGACCGCTTCCGCGCCACGTCAGTGAAGATCATGCAGGACGGCATCGCTGAGAACTTCACGGCCGCGATGACGTCGCCGTACCTCGACAGGTGCGGTGGAGCGACTCGCAACACGGGCCACTCGATGGTCCCCGCCGAGGCGTTGAGCGAGTACGTCGCCGCGCTCGACATGGAGGGCTTCCAGGTGCACGTGCACGCGATCGGTGATCGGGCGATCCGGGAGAGCCTCGATGCGTTCGCGGCCGCCCGGGCGAGAAACGGGCGCAGCGTCCACCGGCATCACATCGCCCATATCCAAGTGATCCACCCCACCGACCTGGACCGGTTCGCCGACCTCGACGTGACGGCCACGATGCAGCCGCTGTGGGCGGTTCACGACGAACAGATGGACGAGTTTACCGTGCCGTTCCTCGGCGACGAGCGGGCCAGCTGGCAGTACCCGTTCGCTGCGTTGGTCGCTCGTGGGGCGAGGCTTGCGGCTGGCAGCGACTGGCCGGTCAGCACCCCTAACCCGCTGGCGGGAATCCATGTGGCTGTCAACCGTAGACTGCCCGCTGACGGTTCTGCGCCCGCCTTTATGCCGGAGCAAGCCCTCGACGTGCGCACCGCCCTGTCGGCTTACACGGCTGGTTCGGCCTACGTCAACTCCCTCGACGACACAGGGCGCATCGCGCTGGGTGCGGCCGCCGACCTGGCGGTGCTCGACCGCGACGTCGTGACCGGAACGCCGGAGGCCATCGGCGAGGCGAGCGTGGTCGCGACGTACGTCGACGGGGTACAGGTCTACCCGACCTGAGGCTACAACCGGGCGCTCGATCTACGCTTGCGCCGTGGACGACCCGCCACCCAGAGACGTTCAGGCGCTCGCGACGCTGTTCGGGGTGAGCGGGCTGTTGCACTTCGTCGCGACGCGGCGGTACGAGGCCATCGTGCCGAGGCGGCTGCCAGCGCGGCGCGAACTGGTGTACGCCAGCGGAGCTCTCGAGCTGGCCTGCGCCGCAGGGCTGACTTATCCGCCGACCCGACGCGCAGCCGGCCTGGCAAGCTTCGTCCTACTGGTCGCTGTCTATCCGGCCAACGTGCAGATGACCGTCGATGCCTTCAAGCGGCGCTCAGCGTGGGCCAAGACCGCGGCGGTCGCCAGGTTGCCAATGCAGCTGCCGATGATGCGGACGGCGTACCGAGCCTGGAGGCACTAGAGACACGTCAACACTGGTGCCGTCGCGGCAGCGTCTTCACTGCACCTTCAGCGGGTCAATGCACTCGCCGGAGGCAAGAAAGCCCTGGAGGGCCGCGGCGTACGGCGTCAGGTCGAGGCCTTGAGCAGCCAACCAGCTGTCGTTGTAGTACGTCTGCTGGTATCGCTCGCCCCCGTCGCACAGCAAGGTGACCACGCTGCCCTGGTGATGATCTCGGCGCATCTCGGTGATGAGCTGGACAGCGCCCCACAACGCTGTGCCGGTGGACCCGCCGACCAGCTGTCCGGTCTGGGTCGCGCACCACCGCATGGCCGCTATCGACGCCGCGTCGGGGACGCGCAGCATCGTGTCGATGACTCCTGGGACGAATGACGGCTCGACGCGGGGCCGGCCGATGCCCTCGATACGCGAGGTCTGGCCGGTGGTGTGCGTGGGGTCGGAGCCGGCCCAGCCGTCGAAGAACGCGGAGTTCTCCGGGTCGACCACGCAGAGCGAGGTGTCGTGGCGCTGGTAGCGCACGAACCGCCCGATCGTGGCCGAGGTGCCTCCGGTGCCGGCTCCCACCACGATCCAGGTCGGGATCGGGTGCCGCTCCCGCGCCATCTGCTCGAAGATCGACTCGGCGATGTTGTTGTTGCCACGCCAGTCGGTAGCCCGCTCGGCGTAGGTGAACTGGTCAAGGTAGTGCCCACCGGTCTCGGCGGCCAGCCGGCGGGCCTCGGAATAGATGGTCTCCGGTTCGTCGACCAGGTGGCAACGGCCGCCGTATCTCTTGATCAGCTCCACCTTCTCGCACGACGTGGCGGCCGGCATCACCGCCACGAACGGCAGCTCGAGCAGCCGGGCGAAGTACGCCTCCGAGACGGCCGTCGAGCCGGAGCTGGCCTCAATGATCGTCGTACCCTCGCCGATCCAGCCGTTGCACAGGGCGTATAGGAAGAGCGACCTCGCGAGCCGATGCTTGAGGCTTCCGGTGGGGTGGACCGACTCGTCCTTGAGATAGAGGTCGATGCCCCAGTGCCGCGGCAGCGGGAAGACGTGCAGGTGCGTGTCGGCGGACCGGTTGTTGTCGGCGTCAATGCGCCGGAGCGCCTCGCGAACCCAGGCCCGTCTCGCGGCGCTCGTCACCTCACCCACGTGTCGATCCTTGCACGCACGAGCGGGTCGAGCGGGTTGAGCCGCAGGGCGCGTAAGGCGTCGATGTCGAGCCTGCCTGAGATACGCTCGCGTCGTGTGGAGGGAGAGGTTCGGCTTCGCAACAGCCCTCGCGTTGGGACTCGCCGCAACCGCCGCCATCGTCGCCGCTGTCTACGATCTGCCGCTGCGTGACCCTGACGGTGTGGCCGGCCCCACCTACGTCCGGTTGCCGGGGGTTGTGCTGCTCGCCTTCCTCACCGACGTCGTTCCACGAACGCTGGGCCGTTGTCAGCGGCTGGGCGAGCTCGGCGGCGTTTTCGTGACGGTCACCCGCGAGCGTTGGCCGCTCGGTCACGTGAAGTTCGCACTGCTGGGGCTGGGGAGCTGGTATCTCACCTACGTGGCGTTCCGCAACCTCAAGAGCTTCGTGCCGTTCGTGCACCGCGGGCTGATGGATGCGCAGTTCGACCGGCTCGACCGGACGCTGGCGTTCGGGCACGACCCAGCGGCGGTCCTGCACGACGTACTCGGCACGGGCTTGGCGGCACATGTGATGTCGGCTGTCTACATCGGTTGGATCGTCTTGGTCCCCGTGTCGTTGGCGGCGGCGCTGGTGTGGTCCCGCAACGTCTCGGGTGGCTCGTGGTACGTGACCGCTGTGGCGGTCGACTGGGTGCTCGGGGTGGCGACGTACTTCGCCCTCCCTACGCTCGGCCCGATCTATGCGCGCCCCCAACTGTTCGACAGCCTTGCCGTGACCGACACCACGCGCCTGCAGCAGACGATGTGGACCGACCGGCTCGAGGTGCTGCAGGACCCGTTCGCGACGAACGCGGTGCAGAGCATCGCCGCGTTTGCGTCGCTGCATGTGGGGATTCTGGTGACTGCCTGCCTCATCGCCCAGCTGCTGCGTCTGAACCCGTGGGTGAGATGGGCGTTGTGGGTGTTCTTGGGACTGACGGTCCTGTCGACGGTGTACCTCGGGTGGCATTACCTGGCTGATGCGTTTGGAGGGCTGGCGCTCGGTGCTGCAGGAGCGTGGGTGGGAGCTGTGGCGACAGGAAACCACGTGCGCGGACGGCCGGTGCACCGGGCAGCACAAGCGCCGGTCGCCCAGCCCGTGGGCTGAACGACCCGGCTCGCGCGGCCAACTGGCTACTGGGCGCCTGGTTACTCGGTGGTCTTGCCTTTGGACGAGGCCTTCGACTTGACCGACGACACCGCGCTCTTGATCTTCGCCTGGTTCTCCGGTTTGCGAAGCTCGTCGTAAGCCTTCTTGGCGATGCCGAGCTTCGCGATGTTTGCCATGAATCCCATGAAGTGTCCTTTCTCGTCAACAGCGCTGGCGCTGTGACACGACCATACCCACCCGGACACCCGGACACCCGGACAAACTTCCTGTCGCTGAGCAGCGAAGGTCCGACCCTTCGGACGCCTCTTGCCCAGGCAACCGAGAAGCCGGATGCCGCGTCTAGCAGGCAGGTCCAACACACAACGGATAGGAGAAGTCATGAAGAAGCTCGCGGTAGGTGCCCTGTCAGCAGTTCTCACCGTGTCGTTGGGTGCGGCACCAGCCGCGGCCCAGACACGCACCTTTCCCGACAGAGACGGCGGGGTAGGCACTGCGATCGTGACCGTCACGGTGGAGAACGGTGCCAAAGCCTTGCGGGTGACGTCAAAGCACAAGCGCTTGATGTACGAAGACACGGTGTGGATCGACACCCGGCCCGCCGACCCCGGCCCTGAATACCGTGTCAACGGCCTGGCGAACAGCGACGCCCTATCGTTCCAGCGAGTGGAGACGTTCCAGACGAAGGTCGGAAAGCCGTGGTCCTGTTCCAACGCTGTGATGCGTTCTAACAACTCCGCGCCTGGCGCCAACTCCTGGATCAAAATCCCGCAGAGCTGCCTGCGCGGACCGGGGCAAGTGCGGGTCCAGACCATGTCGGAGAGCCGCAAGCACGTTGTGGATTTTGCGCCGAACAAGGGCACCTACGGCCCGGCTTGGTTCACACCATGGGTGCCTAAGGGCTGACCCGACCTTCGCCGATGAGGTGGCCCGCCTAAGATCCCCGCCGCCAGAAACCGATTGCGGCCGCCTTGTCGAAGTCGGGGGCCTGCAAGACTCCCCCGCACAGGCAATTCACCGAGTCCCAGTAGATCCGCACATAGCGGTCATTTACATGCGCGAAGAGGAACTGACGTGCGTCGGATCGGCTTGGCGATCCAGTGCGTGGGCGCGCGATGTCCATGACTGACCCGGGTACAGCGTGGGTGGCAAAGAGCACCCGCTCCTGCCGCAGCCGCGCAAGACTCGCCGAGCGAAACAGGTGGGCTTCATACGTCTTGCCCACGCAGTGGACGGTCTCCACGTCGGCGACTTGCTCAAGGAAAGGGAAGACGCCAGGTTGAGGGCGGAAGCAGTTCTCCGGGCTGAACAGACCTCGCTCGAAGTCGTACAGTGCAACGGACTGGAAGGGCTGTGGCGCGATCAGGGGCGGAGGTTGCGTCGGCGGCGTGCCGGTGGGGGCCGACGTTGGCGCGCCGGTCGGACTGGTGCCGATGCTGGTGTTGGTGCCGGTCGGGTCTGGGGGAGTGCTGTTGCTGAGGGTCGTCTGGTCCGAGGGCTTCGCTGCCTCACCGGACTCGCCCCGTTGCGACACCAGCAGCCATCCGACGACTCCGACCACGACTACGAGGGCCACCAGAAGCAGTGCCATCGCCAGCGGCATGGCCGAGCGGCGGCTCCTTGGGCGCGACGTACTCCCCCCGTGCTGCCATTCGGCGGCAACGGCCGACGTCGGGTCAACCGCAGCGGCTGGCATCTTCACAGCGGTGTGGGAATCGCCGATGACCGAGCCGCCGATGACCGAGCCGCTGGTGACCGAGCCGCTGGCGCGTTGCAGCAAGGGGCGCGCCTGTGCCTGTGTCGGCCGCTGGGACGGGTCCTTGTCGAGCATGCCCAACAGTGCGTCGTGCAACGGCCCTTGCGACGAGGGCGCCATGACCTCGTCCACGAGGACCGCCGTGATCGTCCCGAGGGCGGAGGTCGCCTGAAACGGAGGGTGGCCTTCCAAGGCGGCGTACAGAGTGGCGCCGAGTGACCACATGTCCGTCGCTGGTCCGATACCTTCGCCGCGAAGGCGCTCGGGTGACATGTACGTCGGTGAGCCGACCACCAGGCCAGCTGTGGTGAGCGACCCGTCGCTGAGGCTCGTCGCGATGCCGAAGTCGGTCAGCACGACGCGGCCGTCGTCTCCTAGCAAGACATTGCTCGGCTTGACGTCTCGATGGATGATCCCGCTGCGATGCGCCACGCCCAACGCATCAAGGAGCTGGAGACCGATCTTTGCGACCTTCTCGGCCGGCAGTGGGCCGTACAGGTCGATCTCCTCGGCCAGGCTGTGCGAGGGCAGCAGCTCCATCACGATGTAAGGACGGCCGTCGATCGACACCACGTCGTGGATCGTGATGATCCCCGGGTGGTTCAGGCGCGCGGTCAGCAGCGCCTCCCGCATCATGCGCTTGTGGAGCATGTCGCGGTCCAGGTCGGGGAGGCCAGCCGGAAGGCGGACTTCCTTGACAGCAACTGGCCGCTGGAGGGTCAGGTCGAGGGCTTCCCAAACTTCCCCCATACCGCCCGCACCGATGACCGAGATCAGTCGATATCGGCCCGCGAGGACTCGTTCAGCTGCGGGCATGAACCATTCTTACCGGGTGGCGGCAAATCTCGAACGACCCGATTCCCTCAGGCGCCTGGCTGATGACGTTGTGATGCCGGTAAGGGCTGCGATGAGCAGAAGCGCGCCACCGATGTAGAAGACCGCGCGGATGCCGAGCGTGTCGGTAAGGAGCCCGCCGAGGAGCAGGCTTACGAGGCGCATGCCTTGCCAGATCAGGTCGAACGCGCTGAATACCCGACCGCGAATCTCGGCGGGCACGTGGGACTGGATCAGTGAGCTGAACGAAACGCTGCCCGTTGACGTGCCGAGGCCGTAGAGCGCTAACGAACCTAGCGCTGCGGGCAGCGTCGTGAACGTCGCCAACAGCAGGTCGACCACGCCGCGGAGGCTGAATGCTCCGAAGATCACTCCCGGCCCTCGCACCCGGTGGGAGTAGCGGCTCAGTATCAGCGGTCCAAGCAAGGCACCAAGTCCGATGGCGGCGATCATGGCACCATATCCGCGCCCGTCTTGACCTAGGTGTCGCGTCGCAAGCACGACGAGCAGTGCGCTGGTCGCCCCCGTCGAGAGAGCCGCCAACGCTTGGGCGAAGGCGAGCGCTCTGAGCAGCCGGTCACCGCGCAGCAGCCGGAGCGCTTCCCGTCCCTGCTCCCAGGTGCTGGAGGAAGTCACCGGCCGGGCATGTTCGGCTTCGCGGAGACCGCGCAGCAGCAGGGCGCTGACGGCGTAACTGATGGCATTGAGCGCAAATGCCCACGAGAAACCCGCAGTGGCTGCCAGTAGTCCAGCTACAGGCGCGAGCGCCACTTGACTGAGTACGGCGGCGGACCAGATGCCGCTGTTGGCGGCGACGAGCTCATCATCGTTCACCAACGTGGGCAGCAGGGAACTTGCGGCGGGGCTGAAAAACACTCCACCCGCCGATAGGGCGAAAGCTACGGCGTAAACAACAACAACGTTGCCGTGCCACCCGACCAGGACGCCGGCGAGAAGAAGTCTGGCTATGTCGGACGTGATCATGACCCGCACTCGTGAAAGGCGGTCCACGACCGGGCCGGCGAGTGGCGCAAGTAGAAGCACCGGAGCGATCTCCGCGAGCACCACTCCTGACACGCCCAGACCGGATCCCGTCAGGCGCAGGACGAGCAGTGCCACAGTGACGAACTGGGCGACGTCACCGCATTGGCTGACGGTGCGAGCGGTCCACAGCCGCCGGTACCCGGGGTTGGCCAGGACACTGCGTAGGCCAGGCGGGCGGCGAGTCTTCTCGGTCACGAGGACATCATCGATGCTTGGCTACGCGACCAGCACAATGCCGGTACCTCTTAGCGGTCGCTCACCATAGGCGTGGGAGGATGCGCTTGCGATGACCAGCCCTGCCCTGTCTCCAGTCAACCAGCCGATGGTCCTGGCCGATGTTCTGCCCGGTGGGCGGGCGCGCGATGTAGCGCTGGTCATCGGGAGCGCGGCCTTTGTCGGTCTAGCCGCTCAGCTGTCGTTTTTTCTGCCGTTCACCCCGGTGCCCGTCACCGGCCAGACGTTCGCCGTGCTGTTCGTCGGCGCAACGCTTGGATGGCAGCGGGCGTTGCCGTCGATGCTGCTGTACCTCGTCGCCGGTGTGGCTGGCGTGCCGTGGTTCGCCGAAGGTGGGAGCGGGGCTGCCGTCCCGACGTTCGGTTACGTGGTCGGTTTTGTGCTGGCCGCGGCTGTCGTCGGCCGGCTGGCTGTAGCCGGTCGCGGCCATACCCGCTCTCCGGTCGCGACGTGCGGGTTGATGGTGCTGGGCAACGTCTTGATCTATCTCGTTGGGGTGCCGTGGTTGGCGGCCGCGCTGCACGTCTCCTTGGTGAAAGCAGTCGCGCTCGGCCTGACGCCGTTCCTGTTGGGCGATGCATTCAAGGTCGCGCTCGCGGCCGGATTGCTTCCAGTCGCCTGGCGGCTGGTGGAGAGTGGCGAACCGGAACGCTGAACCGTCGGATGTCTGGCGCAGGCTAGCTGCAACCGCCCCTTAAACTGCAGGCAGCGACCAGCACCGGGTGTCTGGTGTGGCTCGTCGATATCGCGGGTCTGTCGCAGGACGATGCGGTCGAGCAGGTGGTGTGGTCCGCCGTTGTCGGCGGCGCTGCAGAACTAAGAGAGGAACCACGTCTGTTCAGCGGCGGAGCGAGGTCGCCGGTTACCGAGGCTCAGCCACGCGAGTTCGGCTTGGACAGATCGCGGGCGACCAGGTCGATGTGCACGGCTCGCTTCGGAGGACGTAGTCGAGGGTAGGTGGTGTGAAGACAAGAGCGATTGATCACCGTTGCTCGGAGTCAGGGGCTGACGAATCGCGCAGCCGCCCGGAAGATCATCCGCGAAGGCACAGTCAGGTCACACCGAAGTCGAGAGCGCCCTTGAGACCCCCTCGATCAGGTAGTTGACCAAGGGTTGATGAGGCCGAGACCGGTTCGTGTGAAGTCGCTGACGTTGCGAGTGACCACAGTGAGAGAGCGGGCCAGGGCAGTACCGGCGATGAGGGCGTCGTGCTGGGGCGCCTGGGCGGGAACGTGCAACGGGGCGACGCGTCGTGTGGCCGGTAGATCGAGGGGCAGGATGCGGTCCTTGAAGCCGGCGAGAACGCGGTCTTCGAACCATCGAGTCAGGATCGCTGCCTGGTCTGAGTCGGTGCGGGCCTTGCGCAGGATGCCGACCTCGATCTCGACCACCGTCACCACGCTGATGGCTAGGTCCGTGGCGGCCTGGCCGGCTACCCACGCCTTAACTCTCGGGTTGCCGGCACGCTTGCGCAGCTCGCTGATGACGTTGGTGTCGAGCAGGTACCTCACAGCTCGGCGGGCTCGATCCCGAGACCGGTCTGCTCGACCTCGAAGTCGACGTCGGTCTCCATCTCCAGCCACTCGGCGAGGTTCGTCGGGGCGTTGTGGAGCCGCTGGTACTCGGCATAAGTCATGAGCACGAACGAGGGCCGGTTGTGCTCGGTGATTACCACCGGCTCGGTCTCGGCCGCCCGCTTGACCTGGCTAGGGCGCTGGTTGAACTCAGCGCCGGAAACTGTCGGCATCGCTCGCCCCCGGATCTAAAAGTAGTACCTCTCACTAGATGTTACCCGGCTGGTGGGCAGCTGGCCCGCATCCGATGAGCTCCTGTCCTGAGATGACGAGAACCTCGAGGTCCTCTTCATCGACACGGATGTTCTGGCTGAACGACGCCTGCGACGCACCCGACGCGGCTAATCTGGCCGCATGTTGAGGGTGCGTCAGAGGCTGAGCACGGTGGGAGTTTGTTGCCTGTTGACGCTGGCCGGCGCATGTACAGGTAACGAGTCGACCGGCCCGACGCCTCAGCCGTCAAGTTCTGACCCGTCAAACCCTGAACCGTCGAGTTCTGCCACTCACCGACCCGCTCCGCCTTGCGCCGCGTTGAAGTCAGATACCGGACCAGTTGAGGTGGTCAAACGCCCTCGGTCAGCCCTGCCAGCGTCGAGCGTCCTTCGCGACTCCACGTTGCCCCGGGTGTTCCCATCGGCGGCGACGATCACGGCTGAGGCGACGCCGTTGCTGGACGACCCGCCTGGGCAGGTACGGATGATCGCGTTCTGGGGGGAACCTGGTGCCCACGAGCCGACGCAGGACACGCCGGTGACATTTCTCGGAGTCGACGGTCGATGGCGCAAGCTGACGAAGCGAGACCTCGGAGATGACCTGGGATATCTCTCCTCTGGCCAGGACACCTTGTCGCCTGACGGGTCGCGTTGGGTGGTCGCGTCTCGCGGATGGAACAGGATGGTCAACTTTCGCACCGGCGAGCTGGTAAAGCTGACCGACCTCTTCACGAGCTATGCCAGCTGGTCCCCGGACAGTCGGGCGGTGGCACTGTGGTCAATGACGAAGCCCGGTCTGGAGGTGTTCGACAGGGCCGGGCGTCGCATCGCCAGCCTTCCGATCAGCCTCAAGAAGCGGCGGGTATTAATGCCCAACAGACGTCACATCACGATCTTCGAGCCCGCAGCACTGCGTCCCGCGCCCAGAATCCGGTTCACGACCTACGACCTGGACGGTATGCCCGTCGGGACGGCGTACTGCGCACTGCCGTCGGGATACCCGCCACGAGCGACGGGCGTGGATGGCTACGACGGCGATCGCCTGTGGATCAGCGCACAGCTTGATTCGGAGCAGGGACTTTTTCGTTACTCGGTCATCGGGACCTCCGCAGGGACAGTCGTGCAGGACTTTCAGCACGCCGGTTATGTGCCGTACATCGAACAGCAGGTCCAACCCGGCGTGTATGTGACGACCATCGGCGGAGGACCGGACGGCATCTACGCGGTGGATCCGGACACCGGCGAGATGGCACGCATCAGCCGGATCGGCTTGTATCCGAATCAAGAGGGCTACGAGAATCATGCCAACGATCAGTTCGCTCGCGACCTCATTTTCAACACAGGACATCGGTAGGCGTGACGGTCGGGCTCTTCCTCGTCGTGTCACTCCCCACAGCCTTGGCCGTCGGTGTCGGATTCGGAGTCGGCAGGCGCAATACACAATCCTGGCCGTCCTGCCGGGCGAGCCAGGATCCGCCAGATCGTCGAGACCGATGCCTATGAACCGTCCGAGCCGTCAGTCACGTGGATGCGTCGGCGCGATGATGTGCTCGCGATGTGGCAACCTGCCTCGGCCCGATCTTAGGAGCGATCCAAGGGGATGGGCGCAAGGCCCCGGCTGCAGATGCCGTGGCCGACACTGGAGCAGCGGGGGCGGACGACGAGACAGCTGATCAGACAACAGACGACGTCAGACCTGGTCTGTTCGAAGTGTCCGAGGGGGGACTTGAACCGGATGTTGACCCTTTTGACATAATTCTTGAGAGGGGTTTGTCCCAGAAGATCCCTACTTATGGGCGCAGCCGAAGATTGTTCATTTACCGTTGGTGCACCACTGTGGCGCACGTATTTCGAGCGTGAGGCGGATCGCCGGAACGACGGGGGCCTGGTCGCGAAGCTCAGGCGTGGGACGATAGGGGCCAACGAACGGACAAGAACCCGGAGGAGGAGCCGTGCCTGTTCCGCTGGTGCTCGATCGCGAGGCGATCGCTGAGTTGTGCCGCCGCCGCGGCGTGTCCCGGCTGGCGGTGTTCGGCTCGGCTGTGTGTGGTGACTTCGACCCCGACCGCAGTGACGTTGACTTCCTGGTCGAGTTCGCCGGTGCCGAGGACGGCTTCACGGCGTACTTCGCGCTCAAGGAGGACCTGGAGACTCTGCTGAGCCGGCCGGTCGACCTGGTCATGCCGGGGGCTCTTGAGAATCCCTACTTCGCAGCCTCAGTCACGGCGACCGCCGAAGACATCTATGCGGCCTGACGCTCCCGCTCTGCTCTGGGACGCCCGGCGCGCCGTACAGCTCATCCAGGACTTCATCGCGGGGGAGTCGCTGGATAAGTACGAGCACGCCGCGATGCTCCGTTCGGCCGTCGAGCGGCAGTTCGAAATCATCGGGGAGGCGCTGAACAAGCTCAAGCGGGCTGATCCTGACACTGCCGCAAGGATCACCGATTTACCGAAGATCGTCGCCTTCCGAAACATTTTGGCGCACGGCTACGCCACGATCGACAATGTGCTTGTCTGGGAGTTCGCCAACACTCGTCTCGTCGATCTTTCTGACGTCCTGGATCGGCTGATGGAAGAATCACCCGACAGCCCCTGAAGGGAGCCAGTCACCACTGCCCGCATGCCCATGGCCCCCACAATGGAGGGCGACCACACTCGGACACCCTCACTCGAATGTGAGCCCGTCAAGTGGCTTGGTGAGCAGTTCGGTGAGGTGGATGGTGAGGCCCGCAGCCTCCCAACACGAGGATGGTTGTTCGTTCCGTTCAGACAGCGGCAGGAGCCGGGTCAGCTGTGCACGGTTCCGCTGCTGGCCGGCGAGAACATCTCCATGCTGAGCGCATTTGGGGCTGCCCGCCGCATGGAACGACCACCAACGACAGGAGCAGAGCCATGAACGGAGACAAGGCCCCGAGGCCGAACGGAAAGTGCTGGGATGACTGCGGAGGTGAGCCCGGGCGGGGCTCCTTCTTCCTTCAAGGCCACGACAAGCGGGCAGAGCGGTATCTCGTGGCCGTGGACGGAGCGAAATCAATCGCCGAGCGAGTTGCGGCGCACGGTTTCACGCCCGGAACTGGCGAGTTTCGGGCAGCAACGCTTGCGAGCGACGCTTCATATGAGGAATGCGGTCGCCTAGCTCTCAACGGGCAGCCCTGCCAGATCATCGGCCGCGGTCGAGGAATGCAGGTGCACCGGGCGGCTGACGACCGCCACCTTCCTGAGTGAGCCGTTAGCAGGCCGTTCGCAGACGCCCTCCCAGGAACCTTTGGGAGGGCGTCTGCCTTGCACGTTTTCTGTGTCCGAGGGGGGACTTCAAACCGTTGTGGAACGGCATAGACTGAGCCTGAAAACGACGAAACAGCAGGTCAGAGGCGGTATGCCATGCGCGTTGGTACGCGCTGATAGGTGGGCAGAAGCGTTGAGGATTGTATAAATACACACACCATCGTTGACGCCGCATGTCTTGAGCCTCGAAGGAGGTAACGTACCGGCCACCTACACAAACCAGGAGCATCCTCATGAAAGCCCTCCCCGTCGCATGCACGACCGCCCTCACGGCGGCACTGCTGAGCTTCACCGCCACCCCAGCCCAGGCCGACACGCCAGGCTGTGCCACCAGGGCGGAGTTCCACAAGGTCTCCCATGGCATGGCGAAGGAACGCGTGACGCACATCTTCGACACCAACGGCCGACTGACCTCCTACTCCGCGTACGGGGGTCACAAGTACACCAGCCGCGACTACAACCCGTGCGCCAAGTACGCCTACGTCACCGTGAATTACAAGGACGGCAGGGTCCAGAGCAAGTCCGCCTACTGGGCGTAAGCCCAACACCACGCAAAAGAAGCACCCGCCCCCGCTCCTCAACGCCGCTCGCCGAAAACAACAGCCTCGCGAACCTGGCTTACGGTACCCACTCGGACAACGGATTCGATGCGGTCGTGCATGGGACACACGTACAAGCGTCGAAGGGCATGTGTCGCAACGGGCATCCCTACACCGCCGAGAACACCTACCAGCGGGAGGTCGGGCGGCTGCTCGGGCATAAATCCACGGCGACTTCGGCTCGGTATGCCCATCTGGCCGAGATGCCCAACGCCGCGATTCTTGCCGCGTTGGCGCCGACATGAACACAGCACCAGCTCAGGTAGGTCAAGAGGGCGCGGGTCAGGCATAATGGTCAGTGTCAGCCGGAGCCCCTAGACAAGGCCGGCTGACGGCCTCCCCCGGTCAGTGGGGACTCTAGGCGCTATGCTTGACGCAGGGTGAGAACCTGGTGGCCCCCGCGATCAGCGGGGGCCGTTTGCTTTCTTGGGACCATCTCGGAGCGCTGCTCAGGAGACTCGGCGTGGCTAAGTGTTTTGTGGCATCGCACAGTGCCACCGCAAAAAAGCACCCGCCCCATCCTCGACGCCGCTCGGGCGGAGGATGGGGCGGGCGTCTGCCCACCACGGGGGGGAGTGGGCAGGTCTAGGTGGCCGCTACGTCGACGTCGACGGGTGTCCCGTTCGCCGCGCCGTGGTAGGCGTCAGCGGCGACCAGTCCCCCGGTCTTGGGGTCTTTCGCCACGGCGACGTTGCACGCCGTCTTTGAGGACACCTCCACGACGCCGGCGGTTGAGCGGCGAGCATCCGAGCTCGGTGCTGGTCTTATCATCGCCGCGTGGGAGTACGAGCGAGCTGAGCAGATACGCGGGTGCTGCCCCTTGGCCTTGGCTGACGAGCTGGAAGTCACAGTTCATATGGTGAAGGCCTGGCGACGACACTACGAGGACCGCGGGCACAACAGCATGACCGCCGAGCGTCACTACCTGCGGCGACGCATCGCTGCGAGACAGGAAACAGCATGAAGCGCATCACGATAGCCATTCTCATTCCCATGGCGTTGACCGCCTGCAGTGGTGGATCCGCCGACACGGCAGACCCAAAAACACCGGCAACATCATCGGTGTCCTCGGCATCGACCACTCCATCGCCTGCTGCACAGTCCACAACGACCAGTGCGACCCCAGCGACCCCAACGACCAGTGCGACCAGTGCGACCAACCAGCAGTACGCCTCCATAGTGGCCGAGGAAGAGCTTGGCATCGACAAGATCCTTCGTGACGTCCTCGACACCCGCCACTGCGACTGGACCGGTTTCGGCCCCTTGGACGTCCGTCCTGGTTATCTCACTTGCGGTATCCAGATCTTCACGCTGGGGCTAAAGGCGCAGACCTTAGCCATCAATCTGGAATCGGCGCAGCGCAGGATCGGGCCACCGCCAGCTGAGATTGCATCCTTAGTCAAAGACACCATCGGTGTGGCTCTGGACGTCAAGAAGGCAGCTCAGAAGGCAGACCCGTGTTCCCTGGAACAGGGACCAGGGTGCGGGGAGAAACTGAGGAACTACTACACCGCGATGACCAGCCTGCGGGATCAATTGGCGGCGTGGGGGCCGTACCAATGACTGACCTCGACCGCGCCACCTTGGACTTCGAGCGGCTGTGGTGGAAGCACGCCGGGGCCAAGGAGTCAGCGATCCGTGAGGAGTTCGACTGCTCGGCGACGGTCCACTACCAGCGGCTGAACGCCCTGCTGGACAGGCCGGAGGCGCACGCCTACGCCCCGCTGCTGGTCAGTCGGCTGCGTCGGCTGCGGGAAGCTCGGCAACGGCTACGGTCGCGGGTGTGAGGGCCAGCGACGCGGCGTGCGCGGCCGCCCGTTGGATGTCGGGCAACAGGTGGCCGTAGGTGTCGATCGTGGTCGTGATGTGCTGGTGACCGAGGCGGGCCTGGATGACTGGCAGGGACACGTTGGCGGCGATGAGCCACGCCACGTGGGAGTGTCGTAGGTCGTGGATGCGTGGCTGCGGCTCTAGTCCGGCCTTCGCGCACGCTGCCTTCCACACGTCGTAGAACGTGCGGTGGCGCAGCTCTCCGCCTCGTGGTGCGGTGAACAGCCGCGCCGTGCGGGGACGGTCCAGCAGCGGTTCCAGGGCGTCCATGGTTTCCGGCGGGGTGGCGATGGTGCGACGGGACTTCTTGGTCTTCGGCGGCCCGACTTCGCGGGTGGCTTTGCTCGCGTCCCACTTGACTGCCTTGTTGACCCGGATGGTCGCGTTGGCGAGGTTCACGTCGGCCACGGTCAGCGCCTCGGCCTCGCCCCAGCGCATCCCGGTGCCGGCGAGTGTCATCACCAGCGGTTGGTAATGCGCGGGGATCACGGTCTGCAGGGCGTGGAACTCGGCGTGGGTGAGGTAGCGGTGCTCGGTGACCTCGTGGGCGGTTCGGCGGGGGAGCCGGGTCTCGTCGCACGGGTTGGCGGCCAGGTGGCCGCGTCGCACGGCGCCGGTGAGCATCGCGGCGAGCAGGCCGTGGGCGTTGGCGACGGACTTGTCGGCGTACCGGGCTGACAGCTTGTTGACCGCTGCCGCCACCGTGTCGGGGGTGATCCGGTCCAAGGGGGTGGCGCCGATCAGCGGCGCCCAGGTGCGGCCGTAGAGGCGTTGGTAGCCGACCCTGGTGCCGTCGGTGACGCCGGTCAGGTGCTCGATGTGGTGGGTCGCCCAGTCGTCCAGGGTGGGTGCCACGGCGACGCCAGGTGCGAAGTGCCGGTCGAGCGCGGCGAGCGCGCCGATGGCGGACACCTCGCGACAGAACCGTTCCGCTTCGGGTTTGGTGTCGAAGGTGACGGACGTGTACTTGGCTCTGCGCGTGTCGCGCACACGGACGAAGTAACGGATCCGGCCGCTCTTGAGTCGGCGGCTCTCGACGCTCGGCATGCGCATATTTTTGCATACGCCTCCGTTTTTGCTGGTCTGACCTGCGTGTCCGAGGGGGGACTTGAACCCCCATGCCCTTTTGGGGCACTAGCACCTCAAGCTAGCGCGTCTACCTATTCCGCCACCCGGACGTGGGCGCCCGCGACCTCGGCGAGCGACCGCTCACGATACCAAACTCGGCAGCCGCCCCGACCCACAAGCAAGGGTGCAAGATAGGCGCATGACCAAGCCCTACCAGGCCGATGCCGAAGTCGTGGAGATCTGTCGCGACCTGATCCGGATGGACACCTCGAACTACGGCGACGACCGCGGCCCGGGGGAGCGGGCCGCGGCGGAGCACGTCGCGGCGATGTTGAGCGACGTGGGTATCGAGTCTGAGTTCTTCGAACCAGCCAGCGGTCGTACGTCGGTCGTAGCCCACTGGGGCGACCTCTCGGCAACCGACCGGTTGCTCGTCCACGGCCACCTTGACGTCGTGCCTGCGGCCAAAGCGGACTGGAAGGTCGACCCATTCTCGGGCGAGGTCATGGACGGCTATGTGTGGGGGCGCGGCGCCGTCGACATGAAGGACTTCGACGCCGCAATCCTCTCGGTTGTCCGGGCCCGCGCCAGAGCCGGAGTACCGCCCAACCGGTCGCTCACCCTCGCCTTCACCGCCGACGAGGAGGCCGGCAGCATCCAGGGCGCCCACCCGCTGGTCGATCAGCGGCCGGAGTGGTTCGAGGGCTGCACCGAGGCCATCGGCGAGGTTGGCGGGTTCTCCACGACAATCAACAACAAGCGCCTCTACCTCATCGAGACCGCCGAGAAGGGTCTCGCCTGGCTGCGCCTTCGAGCGCACGGCACCGCGGGTCACGGCTCGATGCGCAATCCCGACAACGCGGTCACCGCGATCGCCGATGCAGTCAGCGCCATCGGTCGCCACCAGTGGCCGATCCGGCTGACTCCCGCTATGGGAGCCCTGCTCGAGGAAGTGGCGGCACTCACCGGGCACGACAACGTCGAGGACAACGTCGACGCGCTCGTCGAGCATTTCGGGCCAGCCGCCCGAATGCTGGCGGCTGTCGTCCGCAACACCGCGAACCCGACGATGCTTGACTCCGGTTACAAGCACAACGTGATCCCCGGCGAGGCGACGGCGGGCATCGACGGCCGCTTCCTGCCCGGCTATGAGGACGAGTTCTTCGCGACCCTGCGCAGCCTGCTGCCCGACAACGTGAGCTATGAACTGCTTGTCCACGACAAGGCGCTCGAGACGCCGTTCGAGGGCCCGATCGTCGACGCCATGGCCGCAGCGATCCGCACCGAAGACGCCGACGCGACGGTGCTGCCGTTTCTGATGTCGGGCGGCACCGACGCCAAAGCCTGGAGCAAGCTCGGCATCCGCTGCTTCGGCTTCTCGCCACTTCGACTGCCTGCCGACCTGGACTTCACCGCGCTGTTCCACGGCGTCGACGAGCGTGTACCGGTGGACGCCCTCGAGTTCAGCGCCCGCGTCTTCGACGAGTTCCTCGACCGGGCGTAAGGCCGTACACCGAGTGCGGCCGTGGTCTCGACAGGCTCGACCACCGAGTGCGGGGCGTGGTTTCCACAGGCTCGACCACCGGTGGTGGACCTCAAACGGGGGGGCGGGAAGGCGAGGGCAAGGTACTGCGCACCCGAATGATCCGGCGGCGCAGCTCGACCTTGCGGGTCCCGTCGGGATAGAGCCGTAGCCGGGCGAGCTCCCAGCCGCCGTACTCAGCTCGGTCAGTCAGCAGCCGGCGTACCGCTGAGCGCGACAGCGTCCGGGGCAGCTGGAACCGCTGGAATTCGTACTCCATACCGCCTCCATGGTGGCATGCGGCGGCGAGCGGCGTCTCCCGGCATACCCTCAACCGCATGGCTCTTGCGATCGAGGACTACGCGGTACTCGGTGACACCGGCACGGCGGCGCTCGTAGGCCGGGACGGCTCGATCGACTGGCTGTGCCTGCCCCGGTTCGACTCGCCCGCCTGCTTCGCAGCTCTGCTGGGTACGCCGGCGAACGGGCGTTGGCTGATCGCCCCGGTGGGCGACGCGACCACCACTCGGCGCTACGTCGGCGACACGTTCGTCCTGGAGACCACCCACCGCACCGCTCACGGCACCGTCAGGGTTACCGACTGGATGCCGTTGGCTGACAACCGTGCCGATGTCGTGCGCCGCATCGAAGGCGTCGCGGGAACCGTCCGGATGCGACACGAGTGGATCGTGCGACTCAGCTACGGCAAAATCAGGCCCTGGGTGTCGCGGCACCAGGACGGCCAGGGCTTGGAGGTGATCTCCGCCGTAGCCGGTCCCGACGCGCTCGTGCTCAGGGGCTCCCGGCTGCCCGACGCTCACGACGGCGTACACGCCGAGGAGTTCGACGTGAGCGAGGGCGACAAGCTGACGTTGTCGACCACGTGGTTCAAGTCGCACCACCCCATCCCGCCCATGGTCGACGCGGGGCAGCAACGCCGGGAGACTGTCGCGGTCACCGAGGCGTGGGCGGGTCGGTGCACCCATAAGGGCCCGTACAGGGACGCGCTCGTGCGCTCGCTGTTGGTGCTGCGCCTGCTCACCCACGGCGGTACCGGCGGCATCGCCGCCGCGCCCACAACGTCGCTTCCCGAGGACTTCGGCGGCAGCCGCAACTGGGACTACCGGTTCTGCTGGCTGCGGGATGCCTCGCTCACCTTGGAGGCGCTGCTCGCCGCCGGCTACGAGCAGGAGACGCTGCTGTGGCGGGACTGGTTGCTGCGAGCCATCGCCGGCGACCCGAGCGACCTGCAGATCATGTACGCCGTCGACGGTGCCCGCGATCTGCCCGAGCGTGAGCTCGACCACCTGCCGGGGTACGCCGGTTCGCGACCCGTCCGGATCGGCAACGGCGCCGTCTGCCAGCGCCAGACCGACGTACTAGGAGAGGTGATGGCGGCCATGGAGCTCGCCCGTCGGGCCGGCCTGGAGGAGAGCCGGGACTCGTGGGCGCTGCAGCGGGCGCTCGTCGACGAGCTGGCCGAGCACTGGGACGAACCCGACAACGGCCTGTGGGAGATCCGCGGACCGCAGCGCCACTTCACTCACTCGCGGATCATGGTGTGGGTCGCTTTCGACCGCGCGATCATGGCAGTCGAACAGCACTCGCTCGAGGGGCCGGTCGAGCGGTGGCGAGGCGTGCGCGACACGGTCCGCGACGAGATCCTCCAGCGGGGGTACGACGAGCAGCGCCAGACGTTCGTGCAGCACTACGACACCACCGAGGTCGACGCCTCGTTGCTGCTCATCCCCGCCGTCGGTTTCCTCCCCGGCGACGATCCGCGCGTGTTGGGCACCATCCGAGCCGTCGAGCAAGATCTGCTCCGCGAGGGTCTCGTGCTGCGCTACCGCACGACGACCGGCGTCGACGGGCTGCCTGGCGATGAGCACCCGTTCCTGGCCTGCTCGTTCTGGCTGGTGTCGGCGTACGCCTTCTCCGGGCGCTTCGACGACGCTCGTGCGCTGATGGACCGGGTGGTCGGGCTAGCCAACGACGTGGGGCTGCTCTCGGAGGAGTACGACCCTGTCAACGAGCGGATGGTCGGCAACTTCCCGCAGGCGTTCTCACACCTCGCGCTGGTCGGCGCCGCCTTCCACATCGACCGAGGTGAGAGATCCGCGCTGGGTCAGGTCTCGGGGTAGCCCAGCTCCGGCGCCGACACGTCGTCAAGGGCGTCGACGATCTCCTCGGGCAGCGTCACGTCCTCCACCAGCAGGGACTGCTCGAGCTGAGCGACGGTACGAGCACCCACGATGGGCGCCGTGACACCCGGTTGGTCGCGCACCCAGGCCAGAGCCACCTCCGCGGGAGAGAGTTCCAGGCCCTCAGCCGCCCGGCACACGGCTTCGACAACCTGAGCCGCTCCCGGGTTGAGGTGCACACCGACGTAGCGCTCGAATCGCTTCGACGCCGCCCGAGAGTCCGTCGGCGTACCGGTGCGGTACTTGCCGGTCAAGACGCCGCGGCCGAGCGGGGACCACGGCAAGATACCGAGCCCGAGCGCTTCGGCAGCGGGAGCGACCTCGCGCTCGATCCCGCGCTGCAGCAGCGAGTACTCGACCTGCGTCGACGCCAGCCGCGCCCGGCCAGGGCTGGCCAGCTGATGAGTGGCGGCGATCGCGGTCTGCCAGCCGGAGTAGTTGGAGATCCCGACGTAGCGCGCCCGACCGGACGCGACGGCGACGTCGACGGCAGTCAGCGTCTCCTCGAGCGGTACGTCGTCAGACCAGGTGTGCACCTGCCACAGGTCGACGTACTCGACGCCTAACCGGCGCAGCGATGTGTCGAGGTTGCGCAGCAGCGCTCCGCGCGACACGTCGACCACCCGCTCCCCGTGAGGGCGGCCGATCCCCCCCTTGGTGGCGAGCACGACGTCGTCGCGGTCCACGACCGACCCGAGGAGCTCACCGATCAGCGACTCGGTGGCCCCGTCGCCGTACCCCGCCGCGGTGTCGAGCAGGGTGCCTCCGGCGTCGACGAAGGCGCGCAGCTGGGCTTCCGCGTCGTCCGGATCGGTGTCCGTGCCCCAGGTCAGCGTGCCAAGCCCGAGACGGGACACCTTGAGACCCGTGTTGCCGAGGTAGCGACGCTTCATTGCGCAGACCTTATCTACTGACCGTCCAGTCCTGGCGACCTGCGACAGCTACCCAGTCGCGGTGTAGTGGGCCGGCGGGTGATGTGGCGCGAGTGGCGCGCCGACGCGGCTGGAGCGCAGCTGAAACAGCATCCATGCGCCACTCAAAGGCTGGTCGCGTTCTTGCGGGCAGACCTTATTGCACCGTCCGCTTGTCGAGCCCGCTTGGCGAGCTCAGCGCAGCAAGGTGCTTTCGGGCCGGTTACGGTGTCGCCATGTCGCACTCGCCTAGTGCTGCTTCGCCAAGTGCCGCCTCGCCGGCCGCGCCGCGACCGACGCGGCTGCCCGGGCTCTTGCTTGGGTTGGGACTCGGCGGCTTCGTCGACGGCATCGTCCTCCATCAGCTCTTGCAGTGGCACCACATGATCAGCGACATCGACGACCACCCCGTCACCACGGTCGCGGGGCTGCAGGCCAACACGTTTGCGGATGGCCTGTTCCACCTGGCGACATGGGTGTTCGTGCTGGCTGGCGCTCTGCTGATGTTGGCGTCCTGGCGGCAGGGTCGGCTAGCGCCGACATGGCGGTTCCAGATTGGGCTACTGCTGGCCGGCTGGGGACTGTTCAACGTGGTCGAGGGCATCATCGACCATCAGCTCCTCGGCGTACACCATGTCCGTGACGACCTCGGCGGCCCGCTGTCGTGGGATCTCGGGTTCCTCGCTTTCGGCCTCGTGCTGCTCGTTGGCGGATGGGCGCTCAATGTTGCAGCCGCCAGGGAGTACGACCACCGCACGTAAGCCAGCCGGCGCCAGCTGGCTTGGCCGATACTGTCGGGGCGTGAGACTGGGCCTGAGCATGGGGTACGTCGTGGGGAGCGGGGCGTGCGATCACATCGAGCTCGCTCGGGAGGCGGACCGGCTCGGTTACAGCGTCGCCTGGGCAGCCGAGGCGTACGGGTCGGACTCCCCGAGCGTGCTGAGCTATGTCGCCGCCCGGACGCAGCGCATCGACGTGGGGGCGGCGGTCATGCAGATCCCTGCCCGTACGCCGGCCATGACAGCCATGACCGCGGCCACGATCGACCTCCTCAGCGGCGGCCGGTTCCGACTGGGGTTGGGCGTCTCCGGGCCGCAGGTGTCCGAGGGCTGGCACGGCGTCCGCTTCGACAAGCCGCTCCAACGCACGCGCGAGTACGTCGACGTGGTGAGGAAGGCGCTGCGCCGCGAGACCGTCCGCTCCGACGGAGACTTCTTCCGGCTGCCGCTGCCCGACGGGCCTGGCAAGGCGCTGAAGCTCACGGTCCATCCGGTGCGCAGCGCTATCCCGATCTACCTGGCGGCCATCGGCCCCAGAAGTCTCGAGCTCGCCGGAGAGATAGCTGACGGCTGGCTGGCCATCTTCTTCTCCCCCGAGCACGCTGACGAGTCGCTCGGCAGTATCTCCACCGGCCGGGCGCGAGCGGAGCGGAAGTCGACTGCCTTCGACGTGGCGGCCACCGTGCCCGTCGTCGTCGGTGATGACATCGAGGCCTGTGCCGAGCCGGTCCGCAGCTATGCCGCCCTCTACCTCGGCGGGATGGGGAGCCGCGAGCACAACTTCTACAACCAGCTCGCCTCTCGGATGGGGTTCGACGCCGGGGCAAAGCTGGTGCAGGACCTCTTCCTCGACCGGCACTACCGCGCGGCAGCGGCCGCCGTACCGCTGGAGTTCATCGACGCGACGTCGCTGCTTGGACCCCCAGGTCGGATCGTGGAGCGTCTCCAGGCGTTCGCCGAGGCTGGCGTGACGACGCTGAACGTGGCCCTGTTCGGAGCCGATCTCACAGCAAGAATTCAGACTCTGCGGCAGGTTTCTGAGGCCTTCGTAGCGGCTGACCTAGCAGACTGACGCGGTGGACTTCTTCGACGCGGTCGTCCTCGGCATCGTCGAGGGGCTGACCGAGTTCCTGCCGGTGTCGAGTACCGGGCATCTCACGATCACCGAGAAGCTGCTCGGGATGGAGATCGACGACCCGGCGGTGACCGCGTTCACAGCCGTCATCCAGGTCGGCGCGATCATCGCGGTGCTCGTCTTCTTCCGCAAGGACATCGTGACGATCGCGAGTGCCTGGCTGCGTGGGCTGGTGAGAGCCGAGGTGCGCGGGTCCTTCGACTATCGGATGGGCTGGTACGTCATTGTCGGCTCTGTCCCGGTGGTCGTTGCGGGACTCCTCGGCAAGGACCTCGTCACAGGTGCCTTCCGTAACCTGTGGTGGGTCGCCGGGGCCTTGATCGCCTGGAGCTTCGTCATGGTGGCGGCCGAGCATTACGGCCGCCAGGAGCGGCACGAGCGCGACATCACGGCTCGGGATTCGATTCTCATCGGCGTCGTCCAGTGCGTCGCGCTGATCCCGGGCATCTCCCGCTCCGGAGCCACGATCTCGGCGGGGCTTCTCGCCGGTCTTGACCGGGTCGCTGCGACCAGGATGGCGTTCTTCTTATCCATCCCCGCCCTCACCGCGGCCGGGCTCTATGAGCTGCCCACAGCGCTCGACGGGGGCATCCCGGTGGCGGCCACGGCGGTGGCGACGGTGGTGAGCTTCCTGGTCGCCTACGCCTCGGTGGCCTGGTTGCTGAAGTTCGTAGCTCATCACCCGATCACCTGGTTCGTGGGCTATCGGGTGGCACTCGGCGTCGTACTCATCGCGTTGCTAGCGACCGGCACCATCTCTGCCACTTGACCGCCGCGCGAGAAAGGGGGGGTCAGAGCCAGCCGGACCGCTTGAAGAGCCGGTACAGCGACAGGCAGGCGATGAGCATCACGCCAAGGATGAGTGGGTAGCCGAACGTCCAGCCGAGCTCGGGCATGTGCTCGAAGTTCATGCCGTAGATGCCGGCCAGCATCGTGGGTACGGCGGCGATCGCCACCCAGGCAGAGATCTTGCGCATGTCGTCGTTCTGCTGCACCGAGGTGCGCGCGAGCAGCGCGTCGTGAGCGCTCGACAACAGCACGTCCATCGTCTCGATCTGCTCGTTGACTCGGATGGCGTGGTCGGCGACGTCTCGAAAGAACGTCTCCGCGGTTCTCGGGACGCCGACGACCTGCCCGTTGGCGAACCGCTGCAACGGCTCGCGCAACGGAGCGACCGCACGGCGAAACTCCGCGATCTCGCGCTTGAGGCGGTAGATGCGGTGAGCGTCGTTGCCGCGGTTGTCCGAGAAGACCGACTGCTCGATGTCTTCGACGTCGTCCTCAAGGTCTTCGGCGACGTTTTCGTAGGCGTCGACAACCCGGTCGCAGACGGAGTAAAGCACCGCGAACGGCCCGTGACCGAGCACCTCGGTGTGTTCCTCGAGGTCTCGCCGGGTGACAGCGAGGTCCGCGCCGGCACCGAGGCGCACTGTCACGACGTGGGTTTCCGCGGCAAAGATCGCGATCTGCCCAGTCTCGACGGCGTCCTGCTCGTCGACGTACCACAGGGTCTTCAGCACCATGAACAACAAGGCGTCATAGCGCTCGAGCTTCGGCCGCTGGTGAGCGCGGACGGCGTCCTCCACCGCCAACCGGGGCAAGCTGAAGGCGGCGGCGACTTCGCGCATCTCGTCGGGGCTGGGGTCATGCAGACCGAGCCAGACGAAGTCGTTGCTCTTACCCGCCTCCGCCAGTGCGGCAGCCATGCCGGCGCCGGCGTCGGGGGAGGCAACTCGCTTGCCGTCCCGGTAGACAGCGCAGTCGACGATCACAAAGGTCATTGTGGCGTGGATGTCGAGCCGCAGTGTCTAAGGTGATCGCGTGGCGACCGTTCTGCTTGTGCGACACGGCCGCTCGGGCGCCAATCAGCGGGGAGTTCTCGCCGGACGGAGCCCCGGCGTCCTGCTCGACGAGGAGGGCGAAGCGCAGGCAGCGGCGACAGCCAAGCGGATCGCCGGGCTGCCGATACGGGTCGTCGTGTCCAGTCCGCTGGAGCGCTGCCAACAAACCGCGCAGGCCATTGCGGCGGAGCTCGGGAAGCCGCTCGAAGTGCGGGTCGACGACCGTTTCATCGAGTGCGGGTACGGCGACTGGACCGGCGAGGAGCTCAAGAAGCTCGCCAAGGACCCGCTGTGGAAGGTCGTGCAGGGCCACCCGAGTGCGGCTACGTTCCCCGCCGGGGAGTCCATCCGAGACATGCAGTCGCGGGCTCTGAGCGCGGCGCGGGACTGGGACGCGACGGTCTCGCGAGAGCACGGGGCGCAGGCGCTATGGGTGGCAGTCAGCCACGGCGACGTCATCAAGTCCATCCTCGCTGACGCGCTCGGTGCGCACCTCGACAACTTCCAGCGCATCGTCGTCGACCCGGCCTCGGTATCGGTCGTCACCTACACCCCGCTGCGGCCCTTCGTCGTGCGGTTCAACGAGCATGGCGACCTGCAGGGGCTCGCTCCGCCCGGTCGCAGCCGTCGGCGCAAAGCGCCCAGCAGCGACGCCGCGGTGGGCGGTGGGGCGGGGTCGTAGGCTCTTGGTCATGCCGATCGTCGTGCACAGCTACGAACAACCCGACAGGTTCATCGCCGGCACCGTGGGTCCGCCCGGCCAGCGGACCTTCTTCCTCCAGGCGAAGGACGGCAACCGCGTGACCAGCGTGGCGCTTGAGAAGCAGCAGGTAGCGATCCTCGCTGAGCGGGTCGACATCTTGCTCGACGAGGCGTTGCGGCGAAGCGGTGGTGAGGCGGTCATCCCAGCGGTGGCGCCGGTCGGCCTGCGTGACGGCGCTCCGTTGGAGCAGCCGATCGTCGAGGAGTTCCGGGTCGGGACAATCACGCTGAGCTGGGACGGTGACGACGGAGTTGTCGTTCTCGAGCTGTTCCCCGTGTCAGAGGTGCCGGCGTCGGCACAGTTCGGCGACGAGGGATCCGACGACGGCGCCGGCGACGAGAACGACGAGACGGAGCCTGAGGCGGACGAGGTTCTGCTGGTCAAGCTCGACCCTTCGTACGCCCGGGCCTTCGTACGTCGTGCGCAGTCGGTGGTGTCGGCCGGTCGGCCACCATGTCAGTTCTGTGGCGGCCCGGTTGATCCCGAGGGCCACCTGTGTCCGCGGGCTAACGGGTTCAAGCGCATTGGAGACTGACAAGGCGCCGACGCCTGAGCTGACCGACGACGACGTCGACGCTGTGCTGGCAGGCGGCGCCTTGACACTCGTCGGTCGTCTGGCGGGGGCGTCGAACGCCTCCTTCTTCGGTCAGGTCGAGCTTGACGCAGTCGCGTTGCCCTGCATCTACAAGCCGGTCGCCGGGGAGCGCCCGCTGTGGGACTTCGCCGATGGCACGCTGGCGGGCCGGGAGAGTGCCGCTCGGCTCGTCTCTGAGGCCGGCGGCTGGCACGTCGTACCTCCCACAGTGCTTCGCGACGGGCAGTTCGGGCCCGGCATGTGCCAACGGTGGATCGATGAGTCGGCGCAACAACTCGCCCTCGTCGATGTCGTCGACGCGGAGTTCGACGAGCCAGGCTGGATGGCTGTGCTGGAGGCGGAGGATGCCGGCGGCCGACCCGTGCTGCTCGTGCACGCCGACGACGAGCGGCTGCGCGACCTGGCGGTCTTCGACGCCGTGATCAACAACGCCGACCGTAAAGGGGGCCACGTCCTGCTGGCGGACGGGCCGGCTGGAGAGGCCGGTCGGCGGCTCTGGGGCTGCGACCACGGCGTGTCTTTCCACGTCGACACCAAGTTGCGCACGATCTTGTGGGGCTGGGCCAACGAGCCGCTGCGGCCGCGTGACCTTGAGTCGCTGACCCGGCTCGTCGGGGCGCTCGACAACGGGCTCGAGGACCAGCTGGCGTCCAGGCTGACTGGGCCGGAGCTGGCAGCGCTGCGGGCCCGGATCGACGTACTCGTCGGCACCGCCGAGATGCCGGTGCCCGACGGTTCGTGGCCCGCGATCCCATGGCCGCCGATCTGAGATCCCGCCGCTAGGCTTCGGCAATGCGCGCTTGGGCTCCGCCGGCTCTGCCGGCCACCGCCCGGGACGTGCTGGGGGAGGCTCCGGTCCTGTCGTTGTACGACGCGCGCACCGGAAGCATCGAGAAGACGAACCCCGCGGAGCAGGCCCGCATCTACGTCTGCGGCATCACGCCCTATGA
>JAABUS010002866.1_pt1 | contig 30363 bp, 27 predicted proteins | sample 5560161 | NCBI WGS metagenome assembly JAABUS01 (sample SAMN10711885, study PRJNA513376) | rock metagenome | isolation source: Antarctica rocks | place: Antarctica: Victoria Land, Trio Nunatak nord | collected 2016-01-04
ATTCCAAGATCTTAACCAGGCAATATAGGGAGCTGTCGTATCGCTCTCATATCGTACGGATCGGAAGCCCATGGCGCTGTCACCCCTACCGTCCATGACTGGGCCCAGATCAACGCACGAGCATACGCCGTTCGAAACACATGCATTACTGGCATGGGTGTTGGTGGGTTTGCGGTTATACCAGGTGAGAGATAAGCCCTGCCGTTTCCGTTTCCGTTTCCGCTCCCTTCACCTACGTTTTTCAAAATGGAACAATTCCAAGGCCTTAGTGCTTGACGATAACAGGGGCTTAGATAGACGCTCTAGTCGTCTGTCCCTCGTGGTGTATTTCTACATGGCCGGCTCCCAATTCGAGCTATTAATGAACAATTATCAAAGTCGGCCCACTCCGATTTCTCCACCTCCAAATCTTTCCAGCTGCTTAGGCTCGAACAAGACGGACTGTCTCATAATCAATTCGACATCTATGGTAAATTTCACGGCATTCAAACCGATATCGCCGGCGTCGACTTCGTAAAGGATAGTCTCCCCTCTCGGGTCAATGCTCAGAAGATAAATTCCCGGCCACGAGCCCGGACAAGTTTTTTCAGTGAATCAAAGAGCCCCTCGGCTGCACCTATTTGCTTCTTGGGACGCGACAACTCTGGATCAAGAGGAGTATGGCTTAGGTCCCGACTTTTAGTTTTACGTCCCCTCTGTCTCTCATCTGTATTGTAATTCAGTCTAATCTAAACACCAAAGGAACGTGAGAGTATTCTTGTCAAAACCTGCCGCACATGATATAAAGCGGCTGTGCCTCACGAGTAGCAACTGTAACGATTCTCGAAGTTTCTAGCACTAGTTCTGTTTGGAAATAATTCCCGATTGTGACAATAGGAGACAGAAATATTTAACTTTTTTTCGCAGAGTGACATGTACTGTAGGAACAGCGAGCAATGTAACGAAGTGTAAGGGATGAAACGTAGACTAGTTTCGGATGTCGTATCCATGGATATATAGATCATACAGTCTGTCTTTATCAAGGACTCTAGCTTTGCTTGCTGAATGTGACTTTAGATCATGAATGGCTTCGATATCAATGTCGAAACTTCCCATGCCGAACCTACATCGCTCTAGCGCATGGACGGTGGACGGCACTAAGGTACTTACTTACATAAGCGAAGCGCGTCACACCTTCCCTCAACTCTTTCAAATTGTAAACAAACATCTCTACCACACATCTTAACGCTGCGTACTCTTGAGCACCGCATTGGTACTTTGTCAAAGCATTGTAACGAAAGCAGCTTCTACTGTAGCATACTAAAAGCTTCTGCAGTCCTCAGTTATCACCAAACACTTCATAGAGCGTCATAGAATACGACGACCATAGCGAGTGATCGAATACATTCGGTATACGACAAACCAGCCCAAAACCATGGCCAAGGCCTCTAATTCCAATTCGCAATCACGCGCTCAACTGATTCGAGAAATGTCTCGAGATCTCAACAAAACGCGTCATTCATCGGGCTCGTCGAGAAATTCGCAAGGAATTGCGAGCGTTGAACATACTACCTCTGACTTTGACCCCGAAAACGAAGCACTCATGTCGACTCGGCAGTTTGACATGATATCACAGCAGCTTCCAGAACTACGTGCTAGCGCCCAGAAATACAACCGATTCGCTAGGCAGGAGCGATCAGAAACCGACTTTGCTATCAACACCTCAGCCTTAGGTCGAGCGTTTCCTGACTTCTCGTCGGGAGGCACTTCCGATGGAAACAGCATGTCAATCGAGATTGGTCGCGGACACAGAAATACCAGCAACGGCACCATTGGGAAACTTGGACGATCCAGAGAGTACTCTCCTAATCCGCCGGTAAGTGTCAGTGAAGATAGCTTAGACTTCAAAGCGCCCATAGTAGGCAGTTATCAGGTGGTGAGTACACCACCGATACGGCAACGCTCGACCTCGAGGAAAAATGACGACAGCAATGCGCTTAGACGGGAGGCACATGTGCGTCGCGCTTCTCTAAACAGAAAAGAGCAGTTCGAGCTTTTGAAGAAGACGAGCCAGGAAGTCTTGAGAAACCTCAAGGAAACCCAAAAGGAAAACGTTGGTCCTTCACCACCTCCAGCCAAGACCACTGATTATGTTTCTGGCGGAAGTGGGCATAAAAGTGGTGAGGAACGCCGAACACTGGCTGCAATGCATGCGCGTGTACGAGATGAGGACGACCTGTCCAAGATAAATGACGAGCGGCCCCCAACTATTGACCTCACTACGAGGAGCACTCGATTCGGAAGTGGTAGGAACCAACCGGCATCCACACAAGAATCTTTGCCGTCCAAGTTCAGCTCTGCGAAGGACTTTATGCGTACTACCACTCAAAAACATGGAGATAGTCAGCAAAACGCCGGGCTTCAAGCCCATGGCGCAATCTCATCAACCCCAAACCCTGGAACCCAGCAATCTTTCATGCTACCTGACATGCCAAACCTCTCCGAACTGGTTTCTGGAGTATTCCAGGACGGCACACCAGTGTTCTCACGCCATGGAAAATCTCGAGCGTCCCGATTTGCGCCGTCTTCGCAGGCTCGAGATGGCACTGTAAGAGGTCCCGATCATGCAGCTGTTGGCGAGATTCCTGTTCCTGATGACGAAAACGCAATCTTCATCTCGCTAAGACTCCTACAAGAAAAAGTTGCGGATTTGGAGAAGGACCGAGCCGAAACGCAGAACACAATCCAAGATCTGCAACAAAGGAACCAGATGCTTGAGCTAGAAAAGGCCGATCAAAAGAGACGCCAGCGGAGTGATAGTGCATTGGGCTCATCCGATAGTGGGAGCGATGGTGGTCAAAGAACAGGTAGTAGCCGCAAGCTGATTATTGAGAAGAACCGTAAGCTTTGAACTCACCAAAATTCCAAGGAATTTCCAGTTAACACGATGTTAGGCCTTGAAACATCCGTCCGGTCGTTGCAAAGCCAATTGGACGCCTCAAATCGGAAGGCATCTACTTTCGAAACTGTTGTCAACAACATGACTAAGGAGCGTGACTCGGCTGTCTCTCAACTCGGCGTTGCCTACTTTACCATTGAACAGCTCAAAAGTGAGAACAACGCTCTGACGACCGAGAACCAGAAGCTCAAGGATCGAATCAGGCATCTCACTGCTAGTCATGAGAACGAGACCCAGGATTGGACGACCAAAGAAGAATACCTGCGAAGACAGATTCAGCAGACGAAAGACTCTGTCCGAAATCTTGAAGAGATGTCCAGGGACATGTTCAGTGGGAGAAAGACTTCTACCAGAGTAATAGCTGGGAAGGATCATCGGAACGCCACTGAGCAAACCAAATTGCAAGAGATTGGAACGCAACCGTATCTTCGAATTGCAAAACGTTCCAAAGAGGCCCACAAGGCTACTAGTGGAAACACTGAGAAAGCAAAAACTCCTACTTCCCACAAGCAAGATAGTGCCTCTGGATACCGCACAAATCAGAAGACAAAGGATCTACTTCGAGGCATAGGTCCATCCAATAACGACCAAACCTACCATAGCCAGGACAGTGATGAGTTCTTGGATTTAGCTAGAGAGGAAGAGGAACTTAGTCGACAAAGCATACTACAGACCAAGCCTACATCGTCCCGGTCAGCGAAAAATGGTCAAGGGGATGATTCTTCCCAAGATCTGACGTATTTGAGCTTTCTAAAGGTATGATTTTTAGTACTTAAAACAACAGAGTAAATATTAACATGATTTGTTGCAGAGCGACGAAGTAGGCAAGCTACGCAAGACTCTCGAACTTGAGAGAATCGCACGCAAAGACCAAGATGCTTCGCGTATAGCAAAAGATATCGTACGGGAGGATGCGGCATCGAAGATTCCATTAGAGCGACAACCTACTTTACCTCGCAAATCGTCTATGAAGGACATGACCAGGAGATCCTTCGGTTCAGCAGATAGGACTGAGCAATCGGTTCAGGAACCAACTATTGCTCAAGAGGTTTGTTCCAACGAACCCGACAATAGTACGGTGCGAATACCTAATCTTTCCCAGGCTACCCGCCCGAAGTCATCCGGTGGAGAACACATGCGCCGCCATTCTGAACCTTCAGTACCAGTCACACGCCGTCGAAGCCGCAGCTTAGGCATGACCTCACCATACCTACTGCCGGATATCACCATGAGAATCCCCGGTGTTGTGTGTCAGCCTCGCCCCGAGCTGTCTCAAGCGAGGACAGAATTTGCCGACGACAAGGGGCATAAAATACATACATGCACAGTTTGTAAAGGCATCATGGAGCGTGGTATTGACCATGACCACAATAACACTGCAAAGGAAAGTATCAAGATCCCTAGACCGGTTCCGGTGTCCGAACGAGTCCCAAAGGACAAGCAGTACGAAGACGAACCAACCGTTCGTCCATCACAGCCGCCCGCTATTGCTCTTGCTGCCGTACTTAAAGGCCTATCAGACGAGCATGCACACTTGATTATGCAATACTCTCATTACAAGTCTCTCTATATCGGCCACGACCCTTCAATTATGAAGACTAAGCGCAAAGACCTCTGGGAAAAGATGCGTACTTTGTTGAATGCCATGGAGGCCAAAGCTGATCAGATCTACGCTCTTTACGATGTACTGGAAGGACAGAAAGAGGACGGCAACATCGACCTTGAAGACAAAGAAGTTGAAGAGACATTGCAGTCCGTAGGCATTGATCTGGTAGAGCTTGGCCTTCGGGGAGGTGAGGCGCCAGCTCAAGAACAGAAGCCTCAAACTGCGCAGCGCCAACCTTGGGACCTTGAGAGTAATGAGAACAGCACGCAGAATTTGCCATGGGAGGGCATCGAATCTACCGTCGAGACCTTCAAGAGCGGCCAGACTGGCACTCGGCGAAGGAGCTGGGCTGCTTGAGCGGTCTCCTAGATCCTACTATCTCGACTAACGGCCTATCACATTCGTTTCAATAAATTTTTTCGCCACCTCGCCTCTCCTCCGACTTCTCGCGCTCTCCCTTGTCGTCCTATCTACGAATCGTTACATCTCTACCAACTTTTTTTATTTCCCAATTGGATTCGATTGCACTCAGTGTTGACTGACTCCGGTGTTATGTCCACTGATCGAGATCATCCTTGAGGGAAATAGAAAGCGATTAGAGGGCTTTTCCGACTTTAATTCTAGCAACAACTATGGTTTGGGGGATTGGCTTTGTGGTGTTGTGGTTTTACGGATTTTCTTGGGCGTTCGGAGTGTTTTCGAGTTTCACGGTATGGAAAAGGGGAATCATGAAGGTTGGATATGGGCATTAGAAGGTGTTCTTGTGTACGGTAACGCCATGAGGGCGAGACTGTAGAATTATTTTCTTATTCAGTGTTCAAGCGATCACGTTTGGACGGTTTTCGTGCTTGCTGTATGGAAGCAGGCATTATGATGGCTGATGAATGGGTGCTCGTGTCTAAAGGCGCCTTGTGTACATAGCGATTTCTCTCAGAGAGAACAAAAGGTTTCATTATAAAGTCCTCCATTTATCGTGATCTCTATGTAGAATTGAACGCTAGATGTAATGGGTATTTCCAAAATCAATCCTTCCGATTCGCCAGCGCTATGCACCGCATCCTACAAAGACCGCTCAATGCTACAGCAATTCCCCCATTTGCGTATCACCATCACCTCCCGCCGCAGCTGCGGCAGCCGCGGTTGCCACACCGGCATCAAAAGGCATATCCCTCGCTGACACCTCCTCCTCGATGAAACACCCAAGCCCAGCAAAAGCCTCCAGCATAGTCCTAGCGTAGTATTCTCGTACATCATAGCCCCCGGCTGTAATATGTATGTCTGTGCGTGCCTTGTCGAGCCAGGGGTTGTCGTAGGAATGCTGGAGGGCGTAGTAACTTCGTTGGCTGGAGAGGCCGCCAAAGGGATCGTAGGGTTTCTCGGGCTCGGCTTCGACGATGGGTTTAAGGCCTTGGATGGTGAAAGAGGTGTCTGCGGCGCCGTTTCCGAGGGGCCCGCCGAAGGGGTTGTTGGGGGTGAAGGACAGTTGTTGTTGTTGCTGCCGGGCTTTTTCGGCTGCTGTTCTTCGAGCTGTGCTCTTTTTGAGGACGACCCTTTGCCCCTCTCGAGCGATCTTTTCGGCGTCTCCGTCCCCTCTTGCGATCTTCTCCGTTATCTCTCGCCTTCCTTCTTCCCTTTCTCGTCTCTCCTCGTCCTCCTCCCTCCTTGCTGCCTCTCGCCTTGATCTTGCTAGCTCCTTTTGCGCGGCGAAATGGGCTTCTGTGGATGCGGATTCTTGAAAGGAGAGGTTGGTATTGCGGGCGATGGAGGAAGCATTTTGAGCGGCGTAAGAGGACAGCTTGGCTTCGGTTTGGGGGACGTCGATGCTGTTAAGAAGGTTGAAGGTTAGAGTCTCGACTTCTTCGAGGTAGTTGTTGTAGGCGAGTAGGGAGGTGAATTCTTCTTGGCGGCGATTGAATCTGCAAAGGCAGATGTCAGTGGATGTCGCTAAAGACGGAGGGAGCGGAATAACAGGGGAGTACGAAGCTATCTTACGTCTGAGCTACCCTTCGTCTAATGTCGACTTCCCGTTCTACCGTAATATCCTCAAACGTCTGCTTTCGAAAACGTTGTTTCCGTAGCGTTCTAGCACAGCCTGCAACGGGGCAAGGAGCAGGTCCTTGGGAGAAGATGCGGTCGACGCAGGATTCGCACATTTTGTGGTAACATTCTGGGTTGACGAGGAATCGCATGTTTGGATTAAGATATCGAGACGATTTGCAGACGGGGCAAATGTCTGAGGGAGGGGGAGACGTCGAATCAGCAAAGGTTGGTTGGAGGCGGAGGGTGAGCAGTTGGGCATGGAGCTCACCATCTTCTTCGCCTGGTCGGCGGGGAGCAGCGCCGTTACGAGCAGGCGCTCGTGACATGATTGGGAAGATGGGGGATTGTATTATCGTCAGAAAAATGTGACAGCAGTCTGATAGCTTCCCAACGCGCCTTGCGGGGCTGATCAATCAACGCTAGTAATTTTTAGGTTAAGATGTTCCCACTAAACCCTTTCAGAAAGATGTTCCCGCTAAGCCCTATCAAGGTTAGACATGTTCCTGGTCACCTTGAGCACCAAATTCCATATTCGTACTTAGGGTATATCACCGTCAATAATGCCAAAGGCCGTTACAGAAGTAAAGGATAGGTTTGTGGACCTTGAGCGTCACCGTCTACGGCTGGAAGAAAATGTATCCAAGCTTCGGGAATCACTTAAACATTGGCAGACCTGGGAGGCTGAGTATGAGGGCATTAAAGAGGAAATCCAAAGCCTAGGCGACGAGCATACCAGTTCTGAGCTGGTAACTCAATGCTTAGGCACTGATGCTTGGTCTGATATATTCAGGCTGACTAGGGTACTAGGAACAAGTTGCCAATGGGTCTGCGGGAAATCTATTAAACGAGAAGGGTATGATAAAGAGGTGACTGTCAGCTTTGCATCTTACTGACTTTCTAAGAGGTCAAAATACTGCTTATCGATGACAAAGGACAACACCGTGACAGCAGTCAAATAATTGGTCTGCTGTTGAGGCGTATCGAGTGTGAGACTGTATCCAATATCGATACTCACAGAGCAATAGGTAACGCTCAGTAGATGTACAGCAGAATGTCAAGACCGCGACATCACTCTTGAACGCAGCCGAAGAAATGCTGGTGGCCTCAACTGTCATTAGTCGTCCAGGTGTTCACAATGAAGAAAGACTACCTCTTACGGAGATTCGAGAGGAGTTGGACGAAGAAGGAAATGTTATTTGTGTGTACGCTATGCAAAAGCTATAGGAAATGCAACCTAATATCCTCCGCAGCTAGCTCAATAAGTGCGCCTGGTAATGCGGCGCCCCAGGTGGTTGAGGCTTTGCGCAAGGCAGGGGTAAAAGGGCTTCCTGATACTCCGGAGCGCGTTTCAACATCAGAAGTCGATTCCGTTGACAGGGAAGATACATCTTGCGTAACTGAAGATAAACTCGATGCGCCAGCGACGTCCATCCTGAAGTCTCCCAAGGTGCAGGAATCGGGTAGCTCTAGTTCGTTGTCGGGAGATTCTCCCAACGAGGGGGCAGCGCCAAAAGCTCCAAACCGGAGAAAAAGTGTCACATTTGCGGAAGGCACTAAGCTTGCGGACGCACCTCATTCAAAATCAAAAGCAGTCAATAATCGACATCCATTGAAGACGATCAACGAAATAAAGCGGCGGGCCGGGCTTCTAGATAGTCCTGGTCGGTCGATCAAACTAAGCAGCGCGTCTAAAGATAAGATGGATGAAGTATTGGGGGTTGAGAGAGCCGGAATTACCGGACATGCTATATCTGGTCAATTGATCCAAGGAAAGGGAATCGATACTGGTCATGATCGGACACAAAATCATAACGAGGATACTTCTATCACCTCAAGCAAGAGCGCGATATCTGCTGCGACTACTCGTGGTTGGCCTTCCGAAACCACATCACATGAAGAAGATGTTTTATCAGAGCATCCACCAAATAATGAGGCCGTAAATCGAGATGCGGATTCTGACTCACCGATAATTCCAGCAGACGAGTCTCCGGAAGATGCTGCATTACGACGTCAAATGCTTGGATATAGTATGAACGAAGTAGGGTCTGTTGTAGCGGAGATCGAGCTTGATGAGGATGACAGTGATGCATCTTACACGGATGATGAATATGGACCCAATTCGGATGCTAGCAGTGCCGAAGAAGATGAAGACGATTTTGGACGAACGAAGCGGCGGGTGCTTGACGATGCGTATTTAGAGGAGATGCGAGCGTTGGAGAAAAAGCTAAACGCCACTCCAGTCCAGAACATTGGACCTCAAGGGAGCGTCGTTGTTCCATCCACAAGTGAGAACTCGATTGGAAAGACGACTAGCGATGACTCACTCAAAGATGTGTCCAATCTGCATACGGTCCGGCCGCTTTCTAAAGGGGTTCGCTTTATAGGAGAGCTAGATGTGCAAAGTGCGCCACCAAAGGCACAGGAAAACGATATCCCTAAACCCGTTCCAGGGCCCGTCAGGGATACCATTATCGAGCGAGTCACACCTGCTGGTCCATTCACCGAGCCTAAACCTGAGCCGAAGAAGAGAACATCCCGGTTCATGAGTGCACGAAAAGAGGAACATAATTCTTTTCAACCGAACACTGAGATTGCAAAACCAATTGCCGACTGCATTGTGGAAAGAACTGCCCCTGAAACATCCACTCCAGGGCAATCTACCTCCGCTTTAAACCAATTTCCCAACCTTGCAATCTCCGCTACCGAAAACGGCACCTGCGTTAAACCACGCAGCCCTCTTAATCGCACGCACAATCCCATAGTAATTGAGCGCCCCTATTCAACAAAAGCCGACCCCTCAACAGCGTGTGAACCGGACGAGTTGGATCCTGCATTACTCCACCAACAAGTGGCCACGGAATACCACAGCATGCGCAATCGAATGATACAGCGACAAGGCGGTTTTTTGGCGACTGACGAGGAGAAGGCAGAGGTAGCACTCACTGAGGAAGAGGGCGGAGCGCCAAAGATTAGTAGGTTCAAGGCGGCTAGACTAGCGCGATTAGGATAGGCAGAGTCGAGTTTCTTTAACCAATGTTGCATATGGCCTCTATTGGCTATGTTTTCTTAAATATATTCTTATCAGCAACGCAGCGGAAGCGGTGTTCATGGCAGAAGATGGGCCCACCAGCGGCCAGACAATGGCTTACTGGGGGAACGTACATCCGAACCTACTGGAGAGGCAGCTACTCTTTCGAGAATTCAACTTGCTTTCTCACTAACACAAGGCATTCCCAGAATGATGTCGAGGGATCTCTGAAGTCATGTTCCCTTGACGGATCCTCATGGCATGACTATTCGTTTCACCCTCCACATTCTAAAAATTCGAGTTATTGTACTCTTCCTTTCAAGCCAAACAGTGAGGCTATTTTCTTCGTCTTCCATCTCATGTGCTCTGCCTTACGCTCAAGTCTACACGCTATTGGACACGAAAAAATATCTACTGTTGATTGGCGAAAGATATCATATCCGGTAACAAGAGAGCTTTTTATACATATTCGAGATACTGTAGGTCAGCTTTTCCGCTTCTACTTGCGATCTGTATTGAAGCTTGCAGGAATCTGCAACGATCCGCCACTGAACGAAAATGGAAAGCTGCAGTGGCTGGCATTCTGAACCCTTCAGGGTAACGAAACCATGATTCGTCGTGTTCGTCCATGGTTCGTTTGGGATGTGTTTGAGATCAACATGCCAACTTGTGGTATTGAACAAAGAATCCCTCCCACACCCCAAGAACCGTGCAAACCAATCACAAAAACTTTCAAAACCCAAAATAAGATCTCACAAACACCAACCGCTCAACTCCCCGCTATAAAACCTAATACTCACAACCCCCCCCAAATCCAAGAACCCAACTCCCCAAGCCTTGAGCTTCCTCCCAACAACAGCCTCGAAACCCTCCTCGACAAACCCCAAACCAACAACAACAACAATAAACAAAAGCTTACCGTAACAACCACACAATCCCCACCCTCCCTCTTTTCAAACCTTTCCGTAGAACGCAGGAGGGGAAGAGCGTTCTTCGCGCAGATAGGAGGAACAGAAGCTGGGGTGACTGATCGGAGCTTGTGTGTTTCGAGACGTGGAAGTTTTGGCGCTAGAAGGGGTTTTGGGGCTTGGGTGTAGGCGGTTGTTGGTAGGCTGGAGATGGTTATACTGATGCTGAGGCTGCCGGGGGTGGGGCAGGAGAAGCAGAGGAAGGGGGGTTGTGGGCCTGAGAGGATAGGAGAAGAAGAAGAAGGAGAAGCAGCCGAGATTTTTCCAAACCCAGGGATCCCAAGCTCTCGGTTTCAGTTCCTACAGTATCGCAATGCTATAAACCAGCAAAAGAAAGAAAATCACCGACACAGCAAACGCATTTTTTTTCTTTCAAAATCAAAACGAAAAAACTCTTTTCGGGGGGCGGGGGGGGGAAGAAGGGGGTGATACTGTAAGTTGAGTTCTAGCTATGTGCCTATGTATGTACTCTGCAGCCTTTTGACCCGCGCTCTAGAGTGTATGTAAAAGCGACGAGGTTTTTTTGAGGGGGGAGAGAGTTGATTATGTATGTATGTGGTTGCTTCGGGGGTTGCGGCGCTGTTTTCTGTGTGTGAAAATAATCGATAAGTTTCTTTTTTTCTTTTTTCTGTTCATTTCGGTTTTTGTGATGTATATCCCCATTTTTCTTTGTGCTCAGCTCTTTTTTCTTCTTCTTTTTTCTTCTTTTTTCATTTTTACCTACCTACCCACCTAGCTAACCTACCCCGCTTTCCCCCCCCTCTCTTTTCCACAATCATCATCATCAGAAAGAAAAAAACACACCGATGCATTTATAGCACACACTCGTCCCGTCTCAGCTCGACGTCCTGCCTCCTTCCTTCCATCAAAACACCTAACCCCCCCTTCCCCCCATCCCCCCCACCCCCACCTTTTCCTACCAACTCTTTGCCTTTCCCTAGCTCTTCCCTCCTCTACCCCACCTCTCTCTCTCTCCTCTTCCTCCTCCTCCTCCTCCTCCTCCTCCTCCTCCTCTCCAGCTTCCACAATCATCATACTACAAAAACCCCCACCTCACTCATTCATTTTCCCATCCCCACCTACCTACCATGGAATCCCCCTTCCATCCCATCCCAAACCCCATCATCCCATCCCTCACCCCCCGGTCCCGCTAAACCCCCCTCTCTCTCCGACACCGAACCTTCGCTCCTGAAAGAACCCGACATGTAGTATAAAAGGTATCGTTGGATAAGTTTTGAGTTCTTAGGTTGCTGGGTGTGTGTGTGATACTATGGGGGGGGTTTTTTTTAAAGAGGAAAGATAGGGTAGGATAGGGTGGGAGAGAGGATGGGGTATTGGTGGAGGGTGGAGGGTGGAGATGGATATAAACTGAGAAGCTAGAGGGTGAGCAGGAGAAATCAAACAGAATCAGAACTGATGTCATCAACAGAAGACAGTGACTTACTTTCCTTTATCCGAGGAGACCCGAGTGAGGAATCTCATAAGTATCAGATCGTTTTAAGAAAAAAACATATGTGAAAAATACGAAATCAAAAGCACATCATCACTTGTCCCCCTCCCTCTCTCTCTCTCTTTAATCATTTCCTGCTCCCTTTCCCTTTCCCTTTCCCACTCTTTTTCCCCCTTTCGACGTATTCACTTCTTTCCATCCCCTCCCCCTTCTTCTCCCTTCAATCTCACCAGTCCCCCCCCCAAACCAAATAAAGAAAAGGACGAAAGTCATCACCAAGCTCAACCTCCCCCCACCATCCTCACATCACGACAAAGCGCTACGAAATGAGAGCGGTGCTTGGATGTGGTCTTGTTTTGCTGATATGGGGATTTTTTGATGCTGGATTTAGCCACGGTTTGTGTGTTTTTTTTTTCGTTTAGCGTAGAAGACGGTTAATAGTAGCAGAATAGAAGTGAAGAAGAAGATGATGATCTGGAAGTGGTGGGGGTGTTGTGGGGGAAGATAACGGACGATGGGGATGTAGTAGTGGAGGGGTTGTTAGTTGGGAAGAAGAGGGAGAGATGTGCTCAGTTTGGACGGGGAAAACGAGTTTTTGGAAGGAAGAGATCCCAGTGAGTTTGGTGTCCGTAGAGACTCCCTTGTCTTTTCACTAAATCGAGACTGGGAATATAAGGGGTGGTGCCTGTGGGTCTCACATTAGTACTGCATGTATCCGTTACACACACCGGTACGGGTCATGCTCTGGCTCATAATCGTCATTAACCATTTCTATCATAGCCTCCAGCTCCACGACCAAAAAGTTCACCAAAAAGCTACCACCGAAATGGCAGAAAATTCCACTTTTCCCCTTCTTGTCAAATGCCCCACCCAGTCATGCATCATCATCATCATGCACCTTCGTAAGCTCGTCAACCGTGACATCATAGAATCGCCTTAATCCTCTGCCCGCCCTCCCACGTATCCCCAGCCTCAAGCGTATTCCACGCACTCACGCTCCCGGCCTCCACACACACCATATGATGGTACGCGCCCTCTGGTCCGAAATCCGCCATAGTCTTCGCCTTGGCTTCCCAGGGGTTCCACACTACGACGTCAGGGAGCATGTCGCGGGTGAACTCGAACCGAGGTTTTCCGTTTTCGAGCACGGTGATGAGTTGGGACGGGTCGGTGGTGTAGACGCGGTCCATCTCAGAAGAGATTTTGATGGGGGATTCGGCGGGGGGTGAGGTGGGGTTTTTGAGAACTTTATCGTGGAAGGGGGCGGATTCGAAGCCGGTGATTGTGGTGTGGGAGATGTCCTGGGGAATGGGGGTAAGCATCTTTGAGAACCTCAGGTTGTCTTCTGGACATTGAAACTTACGTCGATTCTGAAATAGCTGTGGAACAAGACCTGGAAATCATAACTCTTCTCCCCTGGGTTTCTTATCACTAGGCTTGTCTCTAGTTCTTCGCTGCTCAACGTCACCGAATACGTTAGACCGAATGGGTAGTCCCATTTGGCGTCTCCAATCTGGCTATTCGAAAGGCCGAAATCTAGTTTGACCGAGGAATCGCCACTACCTTTGGACAGAGCCGAGGACTCGGAGGAGGACTTGCCAAGATATTCCCAGCGAGAGGTACGGGCGAACCCATGTTGAGGTAGCTGGCCTGTTGCATGATCTTTGTTGGGTGGACCAAACACCTGGAGAATGGGCGGTTAGTGAATAGTTCCATGTGTTTCAAGATTGATCACAAGGCTTAGGGTTGTGAATTGAGACAGATTGAAGTGTTGCATAGCTTCGGTCATTTGTGGGGGCAAGACGAGCCTACCGGAAAAACAATAGGGATGCCACCCCTCACTGGCTTAGAACCATCCACGTGAGCCTTTTCGCTGAGGAAAAGGTTCTCTTTGCCATTGGCTGATTTCCACGAGATGACGGTAGCTCCATACAGCAGGATCTCGACCCGTTCACCGGTGGGTAGATTGGCGCTGACGCGGGAGTTGTCTTCTGAAATGGTGACCTGAGGGGTAGGTGCAAATGGTGACACCGGGATAGCTGCCGGTTTCTTCGAACGGTCCATGCTGCCGGACTTCATTGAATTGTCCATCTTGAACGTGCTCGTCTCAGATATATATCTGAGTTGTAGGAAGAAGGAAGAGGAAGAGGGGGAGAGGGAGGAAGAGGAAGAGAGAGAGGGAGAATTAAAGCAGACAAGAATTTACTCACGTGCTGTCTGGAGTGAAGAAGAAGCAAAATGCACCAAGAAGTCCGGAATGAATAATGCCACCATACCTTAAGGTAGGTATGTTTCGTCTAGCTTACGAGTGAATCATTAATGCACTTACTTACCTTACAAACCGAGGTGATCGAAGCCAAAGGTGGCCTGGTGCGACGGCTGGTGGGCTGTTGGCGAGAAGATGAAACAGCGGGGCCGGGATCTCCACGTGCAGGGGTTCCTTGCTAGCGTCATGTTGCATGCGCATTAGGCCCGATTGGGGGATCCTGTCGGCACTCGGCCACTGAGCCGGTCAAACTGTTGGCTCCTATCAGGAGAGTAGAACAGCCAGAACAGACATCATCGGTGGGTGCCGTTTTGTTGAGATTTCGGTCATCTGCCAGTGCTTTGTGTAACGTTAGTTACACACGGCTCCAAAGGGTGTGTGGCATTTGGTATCATCTAATCTACATTTTCCCGCTAACCCCACCGCGCTATGCCCGCCGAAACGACGGAAGCAGTCAGTAGAGAACCAAACAACCCCCTCTATACTCCGGTGTTGCGACGGCCTGCCTCATGGACTTCTCGGATGGACTCGAACATCAAACTGACAACTTCCCTCTCCTCCTCTGGCTCCAGAACCGCCCGCTGAACGTCCGCAATCCACATCCGGAGAGAAGCCAACAATGGCTGGGCGGATGACGTCGCTGCATGTGGGGCCTCAGGATCGTCGTCTTGCTCCTTCAGATGCCGAGCGGTATCCCTGGCTTGGCGTTTCGGATTATGTTCCTCCTCATCGAGTGAATTCCCTGCCGATCCTGCCACTTGCGGAAACTCGGCTTCTTGCGGTTTCAACTGTCTCGACCGCTTTCGTAAGGCGCGAGGAAGAGCCTCATCCGCTAATGTCGCGATCGGTGGCGGTACAATGTCTCCGCCGTCGCCATCGTTCTCCGTTTTGACTTGATAAGCTCCGACTTTTCTTCTCCCAGATGGCGGTACAAGGTTCATGATTGTAGGTGGTGCACCACCTGTTGAACTTCTGGTGCGACGAACTGGAGTCGCCTTGACTTTGAGTGCCTTTGTGACAGCTGCAATGTCTCCAGAAGGCGATGGCGACCGCTCTTGCTTGATCTCTTGCGGCAACGGTGAGAAATTGGTCACTGCTCGACGGTTGTCAACAATGACACAGTCATTGATATCACCAGGCTTGCGTGTTTCGACAACCACTTCAATACCTTGGGCAGCTTTGACTCTCTTGGGATTTCTCCGTAAACTCCCGGATTCAATCTTCCGTTTTCTCCTCTTCCTCAATTGACTGTTTGCTCCGGAATGCTCCTTCTTTTGAGGACTGGCTTGCTGCGACGCACGCTCCAAGTCGTTGACCAGCTGGGCTGCAATCTGGTTATCCTCGTTCGAGTAGAATGATGTCGACTCGTCGTAAAAAGAATCAATGACGCTACTGATCTTAGCTTCTGGGGAAGGCGGCGCATGGCCTTGAGCCCTTGTTGACGCGTTAGATGATGCAATGGGTGTAGCGACCCGTTGGATAATTTTGAGAGATTCTGGCTCCTCGTGAGCATACGACGTGACAGGTGGATCTGACAAAAAGCTCGCAGCTTCGACCAAACTACTCTTGGCACCGCTTTCGGTAGCTGGAGTTTCCACGACTGGCTCGGATGGTGCATCGACAGACATGTCCACCTCTGAGAAGGGAAGTATGTCTGACCGGACGCGATTGTTTTCGTTTGACGTATTGGCCTCTAGTTTAGGGTTCGTGTTATAGATTACTGTCTCCAGTCGCTTGCCTACAGTAGCCTCTTCCAAGTGCTGGACCAAAACAGGCTCCTTACGAGGTAGGCGGACCTCTTGGATCTCTGGTTCGGCTCCTGGGAGATTCTCCTCTGGGTTCGTAGACTTAACCTGATCTTGCATGATCCGCGATGGGATAAGAGGCGGGGCCAACTGCTGCACCGCTGCTACAACTGCTGGCGCTGTTGGCGGCGAAGATGGAGGCTCAAAATCCGAGCCCAGGTCAAGCGTGACTCTCCTATTTGACCTGGGTGTCGGAGATGATCCGAGGACATCCTTCATTAGAGCGTCATCAGAAGGTAATACTGGAGAGGAATCGTCGGCATCTAGGTTTGCATGCGAATGTTGACTCCCGCCGAGGACCAGCTTTGGCGGGCTTCTCTTATCTCCAGTTCGTGACCTTGATCTGGGACTAGACCTGATGTCCGGGAAGATTGCTGTTGCCTCGCGCCTCTGACGTTCTTTGACTTCCTTCTGACGTTCGGTAAGAAGCTGCGAGCTATCGGCGTAAGGGGCAAGAGGAGACGATGATTCTATAGCAGCGAAGTGGACCTGTGAATCATTGTGACGCAGGCGAGCCGTGGGAGTCGTCTTTTTCTCGGCTAACCGCCGGGACGAGCTTTTCGGCGAAGATGCTGAGAATTGAGTTAAAGACCCTGTAAAAGGTCTCGGAGTCGTGTCCCTCATCATTGCCGTCCGGTTCCCAAAACCACCGACCGAGGTATCAGGCAGGTTGTCTACACTATCCTGGGACTCGATGAAACGAATGGGCGATGACATAACCTTGAACTATCAGTACTCTTTCTAAAGTATTTTCCATAGAGGCTTTGACTTCGCTCACCTCTACATCATCTTCTGGGAAATTTGGCAGCTGCATCTCAGTCACGGATTTCAACTTGGACAAAGCAGTCCGTAAATCATCACGATACTCCAGGAACTCTGCATTCCCGAAAGTGCAGTTCCACAATTCTATAGATTCGTTCATGATGGCTTGATGACGGCTTGTCAAGCTAGACACCATCAAATCTTGGATACTTATTAACAGTGCATTGTCAAATTTGGGCACTGCTTTGATTGCGACGGTGACTGCAGTCCAAAGCTTCTTGGCCTGTTTGCTAAGGTTAGCGGGTCTATATCCAGTAGTATGTCCGTCACTTACTTCAGCATAAACTATATCCGACTTAGGATCGGATCTGGAGTGGGTCATTAGACATTTGGCATCCTCGACCCAGAGGCCTAGTCCCTGCTGTATCCTCTTAAGTAGTATGACCTTCAGTGACAGAGGACATGAGGAGATAAATGTTGTGACAGCTGCGAGGAATGAAACCATGGTTGCGGAACCTTCCGACTCAAGCTGTTGATACATGTCGCCAAGCAGATTGTTCACCATCATGTAGAGATTATTGAAAGAATCCAGAGGCTGAGCTTTGTGCAAGGCCAAGCTTGTGCCCCATAGGACCTTTTGTGCTCGTTCCATAACCTGCCGAGATTGTGGCCAAGTCACTGTGTTCAATATTGCGGTAGCACAATTCAGGAGGAAGTCGTTGCAAGCGTAGCGGCCGTTTTGGATCACAGCGTGTGCAAGAGGCTCCGTGAAGATCAAAATGACACCTCCGTCACCAACCTCATTATGCAGAAGATCAATTATAGCATTGCTTAAACTCAGCCATGCATCGAGGTTTTCAACGGCATTTAGTTGAAGCCCTACTTCAAGGATCTTAATGGCTTCTCGATAATCATGACCCGCATACTGAGGGCTGTCGTTGTGGTTGTCGATCGACATTGGCACTGTAATGGCGGACCTGGTAGCCTCGGCAATGAACCGCCACAAAGAAAGCTTTGCTGGTGAGTGGGGTTCACCTTCTGTCGATATGAGACGAGCCATATCTCGCAAGACTCCGAGCTTAGAGCGCCTAAATGTTGCAGACTGTAGTGCAATGTGTACGAGACTTCCAACCAAATCCTGGTAAGCTTGGCTGACAGGACCGTCTCCCACCCCAGAGCTGACCATATGCAGTAAATGTAGTATCGGTGAATTAAGAGGTCCCTGGTGTCGACCTGACCGAGTTGATGGCGTTTCAGCTGCTTCGAACGTATCTCGGGAGCTTTGGACCAATCTCCTCTCAGTAAATGGCATTGATCCTATTTTAGTCACTGCTTCATGGATGAGGAGACCAACCCTCTGTATAGTCTGTAAAACGTCTCGATCTTCGGCCGCCTCTTGCTGCCTCAAGCTTCGCTCCCAGAGACGCTTGATTGTTGTAAGGATTTGAGCCACAGCTGTCAGTGATTCCATCGAAACTTTGACCTCTTTAGTACCTGCCTCGCCGACAGCTGCCGTGAAGTTTCGCCAGGCTAGCACAATTGGTGCTTCTTCCGCTGTATCAAGTTGCCAGTCCGTGGCGTCGAGCATCTTGTCAAAGGTTGTCAGAATCGTTGCCGCTCGTTGGCGAATCCACTTGGAATCAAGACAAGGAAGATCCTCTGCTTTAATAGGTACGCCCATATTAGCTCTATTCTCATCCCAAACCTTGGGTGCTGTGCTTTTGAACAGTGCTGCCAGTATCTCACAAGCGTGGTTCATGTCGGATTTGCTTGCTGAGAAACTACTCGGGATGATTTGAGATACGTATTCCTCCCAGTATTGATCGAGTTGCGCATGTGTAGGTACCGGACGAAATGTGTAGTATAACAGGTTACAATAACTGGAACGAGCAATATGTTTTGCGTTTTTTGAATGCTTGTCGTTAGTGTTCCGACTCAGCTGAGATACAAGTGGCTGTCGGAGCATCTTTACCATGGATGATGATGTAGAAATGTCAGGATTGACTGCGAATACCAGTCTGTTCCAGGCCATATTAGTCTGGAACTTGACATGGGCATCGCTCGAATTGAAGCATCGTTGTATTATCTGCAGCCATGTTTTAAGGTGTTCCCAGCGCTCGATTTGACGCCGTCGACTTCGAAGAAAAAGGATCGCAACACTACAGATCTGTGGAGCGTGGATACCATCTTCTTTGCTGGCAACCATTTCATTCAAGCGGAAGGTAAGAAGATCTATTACTTTCCTTCCCTCTGGAGATATTCTGTTGAAGACATCGATGCAGGCTTGGGAGACCGTAGATGTCGTTCCCAATGCAAGCCCAGCTTCTAGTCCGAAAGTGATGGCGCGAGACCGGATCTCTTTGAGGGAACTCAGCATTCCAGCAATGAGATGGTCCATCCACTCTCCAACTCGAAGCTTCATCAATGATTTGGTTTGTGTAAGCAGTCTTTGATATATCATGAGTCTATGGCCCACCACGCGGTTGCCATTCACGTGATCTGCAACTTTGTCCAACGCCGAGAGAAGTCGGCTAACCCGATCGTTGCTCATTACCTTCGACGAGAAATTCTGCTTCGCAAGGAGTTGCATGTAGTGGCTGACGATTATTTTTGGCATCTCCCGATCTTCAAGAACAGATATTGATCGATCCGTAATAAATAACGAAAATTCTTCAGGAATGGAATTCCCCAGTTTACCGGTACAGAGCAGTGTCGTAAGGAGCTTGAGTGCCTGGGTAGCAAGTTGCGTATCAGGTGCACCAGTCGCTTCCATTGTAGCAGATATATCCCGGCGGATGAATTCTGTCAACTCAAGCAGCCTCTCGGCCAAAGCTGGAGCGTCTGGAACATCATCATAAGCGCTCAGACATCCAAGTATTGTCATGTAGGCATCGAGGCGGGAGCTCCGTGAAACACTTGCCAGATGCTGTATCGTGGACCGAAGCATGGCGGGGGTATCACTAGGGTCGACCGCCAGAGGCTCCTTTGTATCTGGGGTTATTGCGGTCTCGATGTAGCGTTTGAGTATGGATTTCGAGGATTGGCAATCTCGCGAGGGGGGAAGAGGTCTTATGTTCCCATCTAATACGGCATTCTTGCTACCGAGGCTGAAGGGCTTGTGGTACTTGGTCCACGGCGAAAACACCACCCTTTTCGAGCCTTTATCAAGGGATCTTCCAAAGTATTCCCCCGAAGATGATGGTGAGTCGTCCGGCGTATCCAAGACCGCCTGCTGTATTATGCTGTTGAAGTAGGCGTGGTTGTCATTGGCGAGCTCTGTGATGGTGTCATTGCGTTCTCTCGGAGGAGTTGGCGGGCGTGTTGAGAACGAAGCCAGTCCCCGAGCCACGTCCACCATGGCCGTGTTGAGCAGCCTCTATTAGAGCAAATGTCCATAAAGCTAACATCACATTGCAACAATTGAAAGTAGCACTGCTGGAAGAAAACATGCAAGCCCAAGTCCCCAGATTCTGGTTGTGACCAGCCATCGTATCAGTTATTTATTTCCCGGGCGTTTGCAGGTGCTTGCAGACACGAAAAAACGCGTGCAGGGATGAGCTCGAAGTCAAGCGCCATTCCCGCGTAAAGTGGAAAGTGCCACGAGTGTCAAACCAATGGGAAGTGTGGGGAAGCTCCGGAAAGTCTTCCTAGCGGCCGCTCCACTGGTTCCACCCCCCGTCTTCCACCCGTCTTCCACCCCTCTCCACTTTGCAGGTTTGTGATTGGTCACTTTTCAGTTCCTGAGCCCCATGCGAACCCTAATGCTGCACTACGGGACTGTCACCTACATAGGGGAAAGAACAAAGCTTTGACACCCCTTGTCGACCTCCTTCTTGTTGCTTATCATCCTACTCAAGGCTCCCCCGGACGTTCGTTCTCGGCAAGGCTTGTTCCGTGCTGCCTACGTATGTAAAGTAGTTCAGTACTCGTGCAGGAATGTCGCCAACAAGCCCCATGCCCAGTGGTTCAGGTCAGCACCGACGCCCCCTATCAGCCGTGCTCTGTCCACAAACATTAACAGTATTATGCCAGCAGCAAAAAAGAAAGAGATAATAGGATTGGTCGACGTCCTTGAAGGCGACCTCGTGGAGCAAAATCTAGAGACACAACGTAAGCACCTTGCTGGTTTGCAACTGCATCTTTCTGATCGCCGTGATCCTTGCAGAAAGGAACAATGCCCTGGCACAGCTGAAGTCGCTTGTAACTACGCCTGATGATGCTCGATGGTTATCGAACAAAGAGGTACTCTACACTAGGCGTCCAATACTTAGGTATATGGACAAGATAGTTAACAGATTGTTCTTTGCAGGCCATCAAGTCACTCTGTCGATATGGATTTGATGACGATTCTCTCGAGACCTCACGTGCAGCTCTCAAGTGCCTCGCCAATGTCTTGTTGCTGCAAAGTGAAACGAGGCAGATGTTTGTTGACCTAGGCTATGCCAGTAAAGCTGTGGAAAGAATGAAGGTAAAGCAGAATCCGAACAGAGTATCTGAATCTCCAAGCCTCATAATGTACAGAACAACAATCGGGAGGATGAATTGCTTACATCTCGGGTGCTCTTTCTATCGACCTACGACACGGAACTGGATTTCGATGACCTTTTCAACAGCCACCATTTAGCAGAGAGCATTAATCAGGTGAGAATCTATGCAATGAAAACCAAAATATCGCTCACAAGGAGCAGAACGTTGCTCGCCACTCCAAAGGCTACTCCCAAAGCAGTCCCCAGGCCGTTCCCACCCCAATACAGATGCAAGCGCTGTCCGAGACTATGAAACTGCTCTTCAATCTAACCCAATTCTATCCCCAACAAGCTCCAAAATTCACCGAATCCCTTCCCCACATCCTAAAGATTCTTTCCCGAACCGAACTCCCCTCGCCCGTTCTCCAACCACCAATCACCTTCCTAATCAACTCCCTCCTAAACCTCGATTTCCCTCCATCCACCCCCTCCCCTCTCTTCCCCGCCTCTTCCCCCCAACTCAACACCACCCGCCTAATCCAAATCCTCGACCTCGCTGTCCGCACTTACAAAGACGAAGACCTCGAAACCCTCGCAACCCCGCTCATCACCCTCCTCCGCAAACTCCACGCCCACGCCCCACCCCCTCTCGCAACCCACCTGCGCACCGCCCTCCTCCCCTCCAACGCCGAGCGCGCCCACCCCCTCGGCACCTCCTCCTCCCTCGCCTCCTTCCTCCTCCGCCTCTCCACCTCCCCCGCCGCCCCCACCATCCGCGAATCCGTCTCCAGCCTGCTCTTCGAGCTCTCCGACGCCGACGCCACAACCTTTGTCCGCAACGTCGGCTACGGCTTCGCCTCGGGCTATCTCATGACGCACAACATCCCCATGCCCTCGCACACCCTCAACAACAACAACAATGCGAGCGATAGCGGAGCAGCAGAAGATCTCGGCGAAAAAGTCACAACGACGGTGGATGGGCAGGAGATCAACCCGATTACGGGACAGAGGAGGGACATGGAGCCGAGGGATGAGGGGCCGGAGATGACGGATGAGGAGAAGGAGCGGGAGGCGGAGAAGCTGTTTGTGCTGTTTGAGCGGCTGAAGGCGACGGGGGTTGTGGAGGTGGTGAATCCGGTTGAGAGGGCGGTGAGGGAGGGGAGGTTCGAGGAGGTGGAGTAGTGGTTGGGTCTTTGGAACGGGGGGGAGGGAGCGATACCATATTATATTGATTTAGTAGCTAGAGTAGCTTGGGAGTTTAGGCGGGACATCAAATGTTACGAAAAAAGATCCGCTGTTATTCAGCCAGTCTGAACTGTCGAAACAGCCATTCAAGTACCCTTAACCAGCATTTCCCCACTTCCAGTTTCATCGATTACGGGATCAGCTCACTACAATCTAAAATCCCTACCTACTAGAGCCATACGAAGTGAGCGTCTGAGAGCAAGAATATCCAATCATTGACAATAGGTTCGGTTCTTGATACGGCTGATGCAGTGGCGCAATGCGTAGCTTTCCTTTTCATTTCTAGATACGAGCACCTTATCTTTGAGCAAAACAAATACAAACACTGGGTATCACAATAAATTCCATCAGATCCCCTCCCAAACCCGAACCGACGCCATGCACAGCACGCCCCCCACTCTCGCGCCCAAGAGGACCGTGACATGAACAAGCATAAGAAGGATAGAAACGCCCGGTCCAGCGCTACTAAGCCACAGATCCAGGACCGCAAGAAAAAGCAGCGGATACGCAATTAGCGGATTCGCGGCCATGGGCGCGCAAAGCATATTGACTGAGAAGATCTTGAGCAGCAGCAAGCCTACGTGCAGGGTGCGCTGAACGGCTGGGTTGTGCACGTCCAGGCGGAATGCTAGGAGGCGTAGGGGTGGTGCTTCGAGCTGCGGCATTTTGCGGATTTTGGTTGGGGAAGGATAGCGGTCTTGCAACACGAGACTTCGGCTGGGGCTTGTGGCTGTCGGGCTCTCGTCTTCGGCGGTTGGGGAGCCCCAGGTGTGCTCTTTGGGGTACGAGTTCAGGCGGAGCTTGGCAGGCCCGCCAGGACGAACGAAGCCGGTGGACATTTTGCGAGTTGGGGTTTGGGGCATTGGGGTCCCGGATTGAGGGCTATCGATCGGTGAGATACGGGAACTCTTGCGGAGGTCGTCGAAGGCGTGGTTGGATGGCGGACGGGCGTCTGAGATTTCGTCGAGGCCAGAACCAGTTTTAATGCCGTATAAGATTTCTTCGGCGCTGGGTCGGTCCGCTGGATCGAGGGATAGGAGGCGGCGGAGGAAGGTGTAGAGTTTTTCTGGGAGGTCGGGACGCAGTTTTCTTTCGTCGTGAAGGCCGCTCCAAGATGTGATTTCATCCCTAAGTAAGTCTAGATCTTCGTTTTCTTCATTGAAGTTGTCGGCGTGGCGGTATGGTAGTCGAGCGAAGCAAAGAAAGTAGAGTATCATCCCTAGAGAGAAGATATCGGATTTGGTGGTGAAGTTGCCGTAGGCACCCGAGGGATACTTGCGTCGAAGCACTTCTGGCGCGCAGTAGGAAACGGTGCCAGTGGCGCCCGTAGATCTGCGAACCATGTGCTCCACTTGGACCTCCCCGAAGTCACTGACCAGTACTCTGAGCCCTTTTCCCGCATCGTGTAACAAGCAGTTACTGGGTTTGAGATCTCGATGAATGTAGCCATTAACGTGAAGATGATTGAGGCCAGATGTGATGTCTTTGAAGAACGAATAGATCTCTTCAAACTGTAGCTTACGACCGCGCAGCTCTCGAGGTGGTTCCAGCTCGTTTTTGGAACGACGTCTTAATCTTTCCTTGAGCTGATGAGCAGTCTCGGACGGTTTTGCAGGACTCATAATGTAGTTATGGAGGTCGCCCGAATTGCAATACTGCTGGAGAATAAAAGCACATGGCACACTAGGACCAAAGTTGGACAGCTTGGTGTCTTCCAGCCAGACATGCCTGTAGGATACTAGGTGCTGATGAGAAAGATACTGTAGAAGTTGAACTTCAATCAGAACTTTCTCTAGCCATTCGTGATCGTCACCAACGGGAACCCTTTTGCAAGCAAATTGACCTAAAGTTACACCGTCCAGTACATGTTTAACAAGGAGAACCACACCTTTACCTCCTCTCCCAAGCTCCTTTTCTTCCACGAAGAATCTTTGAAAGTAATTCGGACTAAACGCAGCAGAAGATATTCCAGACGGAGAAGGGGGAGAGCCAGGCGGCCTGCTTGGGATGTCTGAGCCTTGGCCAGTACTTATCGGAGAGCTATGTCGATAGCCAACTGGTTGTACCAATCGTCTTCGAGGAGATGGTGGCGCCGAAGAATTCTCGGAACCAGGCAGGCTTTGGTGTAGCATACGGAAGTACTCCGGACTGACGAAGCCTCCTCCAGCCACACCTGGACTTGGGCTGCGTTGCTCGTGGCCATGGCCATTTTCCTCTCTTCGCAAGGAGCGATGGCAGTAAGGACAATCGGCAAGCTCTAGTTTGCCGTCAGACGAGGCATCGCGAAGGACCAGCTGTTTAGACTGTGGATCGAATACGACGACTGAATCATTGTGGCGGCTATAGAGAGAGGATGGTTTAGTTACGACACTCGAGGTATGGAATAGACATACTGACAGTACTACCTCCCGGTTGCTCCCATATGGAACAATTGACATCCCCCGTTGAGTCTCGTGATGATCATCGTGGGTGTTGTTGTGCGCCATGATCATGTATTTAGCGGTAGACTCCGCACAGCCTTAGATCCGTCTTTAACCTCGACATTGTGGACCAAACCCAACGTCACTAGGGATAGAGCAGTTGTGTGACGCAGTGTTAGACCTTCATTACTTAAAGGTGCATTCAAATGTTCGCACGGCCATAGATACGTTGGATTGTTCAGATTCTCCCTTGCTACCGCCTCCCGCTCTTGTCGGCAGTCGGAAGTCGGAAGCTGCTCCTGTTAAAGATTTGCTCGCTACTGTTATCTAGCTAACCATCACCAACATCACTCATTCAAGCAATACCGGAGCGGCCTCACGATGTTGTGGACAACGAGTCTCGCTTGACTTCAGAGCCAATGGATCCGCTGCCGTCATCACAATTGCCTCGAGGTTTCGAATGGCGCTGAACCGTAATATCTAATTCAGCTATGCTGGGCTACATAAGCATCTCTTGTCTTTACTGTGATTCAAATACTTTTGTTCCTAAGTCTTTTGACTTGCACAGTGCTTGCTTTTGTATCGGTTAGTCGGCTTCGTCGTGTCCAGGCTCTTCTGGCCTAGTTGATATGCCTACATCGATACCTGGGGTTGACCTTTTTGTCGATGTCCTCGTTGTGGGCGCAGGCCCCACGGGCCTTATTGCAGCTTTAACGCTTGCTCGGTATGGGGTCGACGTGCGCATCATTGACAAGCGGTCGTCTAGAGTTCATGCGGGTCATGCCAGTAGTTTGTGATGCTAACAGTATGCTCGAATGGATTGTACTGACATGCTAGTTAGGCTTACAACCTCGAACTCAAGAAATCTTATGTAGCCTTGGCTTGCAACATGCTCTGGATCAAAAGGGGAATCGTATGAGTGAGATTGCTTTCTGGAGTCCTGGCGGCGTCGCTGGCCGACTCTCGAGACGTAGCGTTGGACCAGAAGTGACATGTACCACCTTGTTCCCATACGTTCTGGTAACCGACCAAGGAAATACAGAAGCGGCGTTTGAAGCAGGCCTAGGTTCTAGAGGCTTGGGGATTGATCGTCCGAAAGAGCTTATACACTACGCATATGATGCCAACACAAGCCACACCTGGCCTTTGAAAGCTTATGTGAAGGATCACCTTTCCGGCGTCATTGAGGTATGGCATACAAAATACATTTTAGGAAGTGACGGCGCTAGAGGCATAGTCCGGCATATAGCAGGTGTTCAGGTACAAGCACAAGGAAGGCATGAAATATGGGCAGTTGCAGATGTATTGGCTGATACCAACTTTCCGGATATTCGAAGACATTGCGTGCTATCGTCTGCTCAAAGGGTTTGTACGCTGATACCAAACGGCCAGGATGGTGTCCGCATATGCGTACAACTCAGTCCGGAGGATATCGATCGATTGGATGCCGGAGTCCCAAGCTTTTTTATTGAGCCTCCAATACTATTCCCAGAAACAAACTCTACACTGTTATTCGAAATCCTTCAGACTCGTATCAAAGATATTCTCTCCCCGTACACGATCGACGTCACCAACGTATCCTGGATCAGCCGCTACCGAATCAGTCAAAGTATCGCAGATCGTTTCACTGACCCTCAAGGACACGTTATTCTGCTAGGTGAGGCATGTCATACTCATTCAATTTATGGATGCCAAGGTATGAATCTTGGCATGGCAGACGCGTATAACCTCACCTGGAAGCTTGCTCTAGTGCTTAAAGGTATCGCTAAGCCTGAATTACTCGACACCTACGAAATTGAAAGACGACATATTGCAAACTTAGTCAATGATTTTGATACCAAATTTGCCAACACTCATACGCAGAAAGAAGCATTGGGTCTCGCCAGATTCTATGTGCTCAACAAGCAAAGTCAGAAGCTCACAAGCGGATGTGGCCATCGATATCCCGAAGGCCTTACCACCAACAACATCGTACGTGCACAGATTAACCAAGCTGCCATAGAGCCTCTTACAGCAGGCAAACGGTTGTATACAATGACTTTGACACGGCATGTGGATGGAACTATCGTGGATTTGTTTGGTGAAATGCCGTCAATTGATCGATTTCATCTCTGCATATTCATCGGCAAACTCTTGTCGTTTGCAGTTTTCCAAGCGCTGTCTAATTTTTTGATGTCTTCTGAATCACCTCTCTACTACTTTGGCAAGATTGACTCGTCTGAACCCCAGCCACTCCCAGATGAGGGCACAAGGTCTAATGACAAATACGATGGAAGTAGATACCTTGATCTCTACCTCATCCACACCTCCCCCCACCTCGGTATCGAGCTGGACCAGTTACCCAACCCTTTCCAAAAGTGGACTTCACGGGTCTACGAGGATGTGGGTGGAGTAGGACATGCAGCACATGGCGTATCCGAAATGCAGGGGGTGATGGCCTTGGTTAGACCCGATGGTTACATATCCATGGTCACGAATCTTGATAACAGTAGAGGAGTACTGGAGTTTATGAAAGCGTTCATGGTCGTTGTTAAGCCTGACCTACTTGTGTCCGAAGAGTCCGTGAGAAGAACAGTATCCGAAGACGCTATGGGTACCGAAGGATTTACCATGAAGCCAAGATAAGCTCATGAGCTTCCTTTGAGATCATTATGAAGATATTTGAGGTTTCTTGCTTACTCTAAAAGACAGGTATTCCGATGTGACCGGTGTATTACTCCATCGAGGACGTAAGAGTTTTGCACATTTGGTAAGATCACACAAGAAGAGCGAGACATCATCACTCGACGAGCTTTTAGACTCTGCGACACGAGTTGAAGAGTGACGTTGCTACGAATACAGACATCATGTTGAATTCACCGGGGCTACGATCACGTGGAGTGAGTTGAAACCCCGCGCCCTAAATCGTTGTATCGACTAACACCTTGGACAGTTGTCTACGCTGTGCCGAATTTTGCTACGGCTATGCTCAGCTTCGGGAAGCTTGCAGCTGTCTTCTTCGGAAAGGGACTCGCATCCTGGGTCATGCCCATCAGCACGTCAACGGAATTCTAATTCCACCAGCTCCAGAAAAGTGTAGCCCCACTTGCAATATTTCTGCTTGTGCGTTATATCGGCGTCTAAGCTGAAGATGTCGGTTGCGCTGAGGTCAAATGCATGATGGACAACACGCATGAAATATGTTGATTTAGCTGGAGCGGAGGAGCAGAAGGTTTAGGAAATACGACGCGGAGGAGCCTAAAGGCTGACCGCTTGTTTGAATGCTATCAGTCGCTCTATTTTAATGGTCTCTTGGGAACTCGGTTTCCCAATCACCCAACAGGCAGTTTTATGAAATGATCGTAGGGCACCAATGTAGGTAACCAAGTGTAGATTTTTCTCGGGCTTGAATTCCACGGCATTGGTATTGGGGTTTGGCTCAAATGCGACGGGCCACGGTTTCGCTGCTGACACCCGTGAACCGGTATTCCTGGGCGTGCCAAACGCTTTCCCATCGCTCTTGACCACTGTCCGTGGGTGGTGAGCAAGGAAAGTAAGTCTAAGCGATGATCGCCCAGATTGCGCTTGACGGTAGAACTATATCGGCTACAGTATTCCGTAGAACTTACCTTAAGGTGGTGCGGGAGAAGACCAAGTTTCCCTTCACTTCCCAGCCCCACCAAAATGCCCAGCCTTCCTCCATCGACTTACGAGTAACGAGCATTATGACCAGCAAAACCTGATCCTTTCCATCATCTCATCTAGACACGGTCCTGTACATATTAATCTGTGTCCACTGTGCCTTCTCCCCATAACATTGTCTTAGTATCGCGCCCTCAGCAATACGTCATTTGTTTCCCTCATTGCCGATAGGACGTCCTGTCACTTTGACGACAAGCACGTACGATATCAAATAAGCAACTACTTTGAACATCAGACCTTCCGGAACTGATACGCTTCATTGCTGTCTTCACTTCGAACTCTACAGAGGCTGTTTTAGTGAATTGAAGCCTGCGTGATCCATCAGGCTCTCTCCGCCAGACCTTCCTCCCACTTTGAATCGATCATCATCACTGTTCATCTGGCAAACGCCCTGCAACGTGCGCCTTACCTACCTACCGGTTTCGTGCACACAGCAGCGCAATAGCTGCGGTCCTAGGGAACCTTCATCGTCACAATGATTGCCGGGCTGTTTTTCACCTTCTGGCGGATATGCCAAATCCTGACCCTCATACCCACGCTAGGAATGCTGGTAATAATTGACTATTCTGAAGAGAACGGCCTTAGAAAATCAACTGACATGGCATAAGTCTTACTTCGTTCACGCATTTCAAACTGCCAATGAGCTGACACCAAATTATGTCTTGTGAGTATTCTATACCCACAATATTTACATCTCTCACATGCGATCCTGATACTGACTATGCCTCTAGAGTACTATTCATAACTTCAGTATTGGGAGCAGTGTGGGCCATAGCTACGTTGTTCCGGCGAAAGTCAACTAGGAACTCTGCCTACTTCGTGGCTTTCGTCGACCTTGCCTTCGTCGGAGCGTTCATAGCGAGCGTTTTTGAGCTCCGCGGCATATCTTCGGCCAACTGCTCGAATTTCTCCTCCAATGGTGACTACTACGTATCGCTCGGACCCAATGGGTTTGGCGGAAACTCACCTTTTTCGGCCAACATCAACAAGACATGCGCAATGCTCAAGGCGTCCTTTGCATTCGGTATAATGAACTGCATATTCTTCTTCATTACGTCCTTTCTGTTGCTTTTCATGCACAGAACGGAGGACAAGGAGGTTGTCGTCAAGGAGACATACAGACGTAGAAGTCACGACTCTCGGTATGCCTTTGCTTCGCTGTTCAAGTCACCTCAGGATTGAGACTAACGACTTTATCACAGACGCGGCCATTCTCGCAGTGGTAGCGGACACCACAGGAGCTCGAGGGATAGCAGACGCCAGTATTATGTCTAAAACATACAAAATTGTCGCAAAGGGTGTAGAGAACGGTCTCGATAGGTAGGGACGTTGCAATTACCCAAGGATTAAACCTTCTTAAATCTTACGGCCTAGGGAGGATGTTTCTTTTCCTTCGGCTTCTGTCATTATATTCGGCTTCATGTCAGCTATGTTGTATTTTTGGGGGAGCCAGTGAGCGGAAGCGTCTGGAGTTCTCTAGAAAGGGAAGGCTTATAGATACCAGTAGCCTTGGGGAAGTGAGGACAGAATGTGTTGGAATTTTCGGAATTTTAATGTCACATATCTAATCTTCCCCCTGAAGCAAACATCGCTCAAATGTCTCGATAGTGACTTGTGCTGCTACGGTAATAGTCTCTATATCCAATCACAGCATTACCAAAACTCGACTCTGCCTATGATGAATCGTT
>JAABUS010002867.1_pt1 | contig 30360 bp, 6 predicted proteins | sample 5560161 | NCBI WGS metagenome assembly JAABUS01 (sample SAMN10711885, study PRJNA513376) | rock metagenome | isolation source: Antarctica rocks | place: Antarctica: Victoria Land, Trio Nunatak nord | collected 2016-01-04
TTATTAATAAAATGCAATATTTGCATCTATAGACTCTATAGATCTTATAGATGCAATTTATTAATAAAATGCAATATTTGCATCTATAGACTCTATAGATCTTATAGATGCAATTTATTAATAAAATACATTATTTGCATCTATAGACTCTATAGAACGTATAGGTGCGATTTAATTATTTTCTTTTTAAAAAGTAGTAATGTATTACCATAATGCATTACCTTATTATAATTTAAATAATTAAATATTATTAAATATATATTGACTATATATTAACTATATATTGACTATATATTGACTATTAATAAATCATATAATTATTTAAATAGTTTTGGCAATTTGGGTCGGTTTTTTCGAGTTAAGTTTCGATTCCAACCCTAGGAATCGACTCGACTCGACTCGGTTTTCGATTCCAACTTTAGGAATCGACTCACCAAGACTTTCGAGTCGAGTTGACTCGAATCGCCAAGATTTGGGTCGATTAATCAACTCGAACTCGATTAATCGACCCGACGCGATCAGTCTAATCTCTTTAGTTAATTTTCTAAATAAGTACTTTTAAGTCTTGTGTTATTAACTTTTTTCAAAATATAAAAGTCTTTAATTTTGTTTTCTTCTTTTATCTTAAAGAGATCTAATTATTAAAAAAATAATTTTACGTTATATCTTTTATTAAGCTTAATGTTATATAATAAAATCAAATCTTTAATTTAAAATAAACGCGTCAACAATTAATAATTATTATCGAAAAAAAATTTGTTCGCTTCTTTAAGACGACGAAGACGCAAAACTACTTTTTAGACATTCTTATTTCTTCTTTCTAGTTGTTTTGTTCGCAACGTTAATAAATTTGTTGTTAAATAAACTTTTTTCTAGTTTATAATATGTTAGATTAAATACTTTATTTTAATTAACAACACAACTTCGTATTTGAACTTAAAACAAAACAACATCTTTTTAATAAATTCTTAAATTGTTGTTTTATCGATTTATAATATTGCGTACAAATATTGTAATTAATTTGTAAAAACTCTTTTAATTAATTTGAACAAAGCATTAACAATAAATTTATATTCTCTTTTTATTATTTTATTTGTTTATAAGTAATAAGTCGACGTTGTTACTTTTTTAACGCTATATCTCTTTAAAAGTTTAATTGTTATATCGACTTTATTTTTAAGTTCGTCGTTTATAATTATCTTCTTAATATACTTATATTAATAAAAAATGTTCTTTTATAAAAACTTCACTATAACAAATGCTTTAAAATTTAAAATTGCTTTGATTTTTACTTATTTTGTTAAATTATTTTAAGCAACTACTAGATTTACTTTAGCAAACGTTTTTGCAATTAACATATAAATGCAATTTACAACAATTTTTTTTTATAAATCGAAGATGTAAGTCGAATGCATAATTTTCTCTTGTTTGTTAAAAGTTTTTTGCTAGCATTTATTGCAATTTGCAACATACTTTTTGCAAAAATTAAATAGATTTCGTTATTAATATTAATTTGCAATGCGTCGATAAATACTCTCTTTTTCTTGATAATTACTCTTGTTATATAAGCTTTTTACAATTTGATCTTTGTTTTTTGTTCGATTTACTACTTTACGTAGAGATATATTTTTGTTTATCTTTTGAAACAAACATTCTTCTTTTATTAGAAAATAAAGAGCATAATTCTTGAATTTACGAAAATTCTTTTAATTTATATTTGATCTTTGCAACCAAATCAAATATTAAACAATTTATTTAAATTTATCGAAATATTTGGTTTCGAAAATGTTTTCGTTCTTTTTTAATATTGTTATTTGTACGAGATAAACACAAATACAATTTAATTAATTGTCGATAAAATTATCAATATCTTTTTTATTAGTTTTGTCAACATCGTTAAACAATTTTTTTGATCTTTTTAAAAGTTTATTAATTGTTGTATATTTTTAATTAAATATATATTATATATTAAAGTCGAAAAGACAAATTTAAATTAATTAACAAATTACTAAAGCGTCGAACAAATTTGTTGCAAAGCAATTAAGTTAAATTATTAAAATGTTTGCATTAATTTTAATTATAAATCGAATTTTATATAATTAAAATCGCATTTTCTTTAAAATCTTTATAAGTCTTTAACATTTTCGCTTTTTAATATTGTATTAAAAATTTTGTTCGCTTTAGAGCTTACTCTTATATTGTAAAAAATGTTTTTTTTTGTTATTGCATCAATTTGCATTAACACAATTTTTTAATCTTTTAAACTAAAATTTACAATTAAAATAATTTTGTTAATTAAAATAGAATAGTTTAAGATACGCATTGTTAATATATTTATTAAAGCAATTTTTAATTTATTTATAACATTTTGTTGTTCGAAGTTTTAAACAAAAATATATTTTGTTTTAAACAAACAATAGATCAACTTTGCGATAATTACAAATTTTAGCACTTAAATTCAATAGTAGACGCATACTTCTATAAATACTTTAGCTTTAAAAACGTTTTTGCACAATAATTACTTAATAATCTTAATAATCTTAATGCTATTAAGAGATCGTTTATTGAAATTATACATAAAATCGACAATTTTGATTTCTAATTTGCAAAATTAAGATTTTTCGTTAAATATAATATATTTAGACAATTTTACGTTTATTAATATTGCATTCAATTACTAAATATGTTTCAAAACAAATAGTTTGATTCTTAAGATTATTTTCTTATTGTTGTAATTTAACTTAAATTCTTTTACACTTATATTGTTTACAAATAAGCAACATTTATTAAAAAGATTCTTAAGAATGCGTATTACAATTTTTACAAATTAAGCAATTAAATTAGTCGCATTTTGCGATAAACAAGTTATTTTAAATAGTTTAAAAGAAGTTATAAAAGCAATAAGATTGCGACTTTTTAATACAAAACTTATTTAATTGTATCTTAAAAAGAAATCAATTAGTAACACAATTATTATTTCGACAAACTCTTTCGCAAACTCTTCGACATTAAAAGGTATATTAGCATTTTAAATTGTTATTTTATTTATTTTTATAGTCGCATTAATTATGCGATACTTGTTCTTTTTTTTTTTTTTATTAAAAATTAAGAATTTTGATAAAAGTTATAACAATATTTTAGCAAATTTGTTTAAAGATGTTTCTCTAATATTTTAATTATAATAAAATTTAATATTTAAGAAATTAAAAATTTTAAAACTTGTTATATTTTGTGCTTTATAGTGCGAATTTCTTGATTAAATACAATCTCTAGTTTAATTTTGTTTATCTTAACAAAGCTTTATATTAAAGCAATTTTACAATTAAAGAGTATTATAATTAAGAGTTCTTGTTCTTGCAAAAAGAGTTCGAACTTTATAATTAATTTCTAAATGCGTTTCTTAATAAAATAAGAGTCGCATTTAATACTTAAAAACTTAAATATTAAAAAGAGATTATATCTTTTGTCAAATTTCTTTTAAGAATTTTTTATAATTAATAACTTTAATATTTTTTTCTAATTTAGATGTTCGTTTAAAATAGAATTATTTAAGTTGTTTGTATTTATTAAATTTGTTTTTTAAACTTTTCGTTTGTATATTGTATTTATTCGAACAAATAAGTGCGACGCAATAAAAGATTAACAAAGAATATCGAACTTTCTAAACAATTAGATAGCGAAAGTCTTTTTTATAATATATAATTAAAAAGTTCGAATTATTAATAATTTTTAAGATATTCGAAACATAATATTAATTCGAATATTTGTTCGATTTTAATTAATTATATTAATAGACAAATAAACGCTAATATTATTTGTTTGCTTTAATTGATTAGAATTTTGTTAATTCTTTCTTTTGATTTTATTTTGCGACGTTGTTATTTTAATAATTTTTATTTTTATTTTCGAAGATTCTTTGCAATTAGATTCGCGAAGTCGAGCAATTATATTAATTAAATAATTATCTAAAGATTTAAAGATTTCTTTAAGAATATAACGTTTTTATCTTTATTGCTAAAGTAATTAACAAGTATTTTTAAAATATTAATACACTTTGCTTTGTTTTTAAAATAAATTGTTAATTTTAGAAAGTTGTTGTTTATATTTACAAAGCTTATTTAAACACTTTGCTAAAAAGATCGATCTAATAGAATTTCGTAATCAAGTCGAAAAACAACAAAAATATAAATATAAATTATTACTCTCTTAATTGATATCTTTGCATTTTTTATTATTTCTTCGAAACAAACACGTACTCTCGTAATCTCTATTAATAAGATAAAAATATCTTGTCGAATAATTAAATTAGTTTTGTTCGCAAAACTCTTGCTAATGTAGTTGATTTTCGCATTACTATTGAACATCGCTTTAATTTTTATATCTTTTAGCTACATTTACGCAATTAAACAAACGACGAAATACAAAGTTTTAAAAGATTTTACTCTCGCAACAATGTTCTCAAAATAAACGATTTTAATAAATTTAGCGCTAATTGATTTTATGATAACAATTATTTCTTTCTCTTTTCTAATAAGCTTTTAAGATTTTCTCTTTGCTACTATAGTATTAAATTTCTTATTAAAAAAAGAACAAAAAAAAAGCGATTTAAATCAAGACAAAAATCTAGAAGATTTATTAATTTTATTTTTATTTTCGAGATAAAAATACTTTAAATTAAAGTTTTGAAATCGATTTAATTCTTTACAATTTGCAACATTCTCTTCGAACGTTTTATTCGTTATACATAGTTTATAGAAGTCTTTTGCTTTTTTCTAGATTTAATTTTCTAATACTTAATAACTCTTAAATTAAAATTAATTATTGCGAAAACATTCTTTATTGTAACATTCTTTACTTTTGTTTTTATTATTTTTTTCTTTATATATGTTTCTTCTTTTGCGACTTTTACTATCTTTAAATAATTTCTAAATTTAACGTTTTTAATTTTCGAAAATTTCTTTTTCTTTTTAATTCTTTTTTTAATTCTTTTAATCAATTGCTTTATTAAGAATTTCTAGAGTGTTTATTGCTTAGAAGAATCTTGTTTTGATCGAATTTTTTAAGTTTTTATTATTGTTTAATTTAATTTATTATTCTTTTTATTTTTCGACAAAGAACTAGTATTTAATTTTATTGTTGCTATCGTAATTATAAAATTTCGAATACAATTTTGCGTTCTTTATTAAAGACAAATTCTTATAATCTTTTTTTTGATTTTCGCATTATTAAGAGGCAACTTTATTTCTTTATTCTTAAAATCGTTAAATTTATAATAGATTTTGTTGCTTTTGTTTATATAAATCTTTTTATTCGTTATTAAAGCTATTAATTTTAAACAAATTTATTGTCTATGCAAATTGTAGCAAAACAAACACTTATTTAATTTTAGTTAAAATCAATTGTATTTAAAAACAAATATAGATTCTTAATGAATATAAATCGTTTTTTAAGATAAACTCTAAATTGTTACTTAAGTTTAAGAAAATGCAATATACGAAATCTCTTGTAATTACGTTGTTATTGCTTGTTAAATTATTTAGTAAATCTTGCTCTTTATTATTTTGCAAATATTGTTAATCTTAAGATTTTTAAAAGCTCGTATTAAAATATTTAGAGTTTTGTTAATTTTCGTATTTTTAATTGCGATTGCTAACAATACTAGAAAGACAAAAATTATCTTTAACGTAATTTTCTTTTTTACAAGATCTTGTTTCTTGCTTATTATATTTATTAATTTACTTATATTAATATTTGCAACTCGTTAAGTAGTTTAATTGCTATTAATATTTATTTCTCGCATAATTGTCTTATTTTTGATCAATTTTATAATTGTCTTATATAACAATTTAAATATTATAATAATTGCGTTGTTTAAATTGATTTTATGCTTTCGCATTATCTTAATGCAAATGCTACGAAAAAGACTCTTTAAATATTACAAAAACTTAATATATTTATCGATTTAATTAAATTTAATAAGCTTCGAGAAAATAACTTTAAATTATTAATTATATTTACGAATATTATTCGACTTTGTTTTTAATACGTCTTTTAAAAACTTTAGAAAAACACAAGAGTTAATTTTCTAATTTGAATTTCTATCTTTATATTTCTTTTTTAATTTATTTATTATTTTAAATTACTTTTTATTTGCTTAGACAACAATAAACTTAATAAAATTCTTTATAAGTTTGTCGCAATATCGAGACAACTTAATAATTTTATATAAAAAAATAACTTTATGTTTATCACAAAAATTTAAGAATTAATTTAGAAAATTAATAACATTAAGTTTATTAAAGTGCGATACTTTTAACGTTCTTAAAAAAAATATAGAGATTACGTAATAATAAAGTTCTACAATTTTTATAAAATTATAAAGTAAGCTTGTTGTTAACGTAGATACGTTAAAAAAAAGCTTTGCAATTTTTTTATTGTTTTTAGATATTGTTTCTAAGAGAATAGCTTAACAATAAATAGTAAAAGTAACAACTACTAAATCAAAAAGACTAATAATAATAATTAATTCAAAGAATAATGCTTTTAATTTGCAAATCTCTTTCTTTTCTTTGCAAAAATATTAAGAAAAGATTTTCTTTTTCTTTTTTAACTTTGCGCTATTTTCTCGTTTATTGTTTCTTTATTTTTTTAATTGTTTATAAGTAGACGTTTTTGATCTATTGTTTTTTTAATTAGTTGTCGATTTATTGTTCACAAATATTTTCGCGTTAAAGACTTGCTCTAGTCTTTATTAAAAAAAGAGTTTAAATAACGTTTTCGCTTTTAAGCAAATAAATTAATTATATTGTTAAAAAGTTTCTTTTAATAATGTTATTTTAATTAACGAGCAATTTATTGTTTTAACAATAAATATTAGTCGCAATTTTAATAAAACGTCTTAATCTTTAAATTTACAACTTTTATCGCTATTCTTAATGCTTTGATTTTGTCTTTTCTTTTTTTACTTTTTAATTTAATAATATTTTAATCTTTAAGTTGTTAATTTCGTATTTTTGATTTTTAAAGTTTTTGATTCTAGTAGTTTGTTAAAGTTAACTTGTTTTTTATATTCTTTTTTTTGTGTTTTTAAGTTTTTGAATTTCTAAATTTCTAAGATTGTTTTTAAAGATACGTCGACAATTTGTTGTTTTAATGTTTGTTGTTGTAATTAGTTTTTTACGTTAAGCTTTAATATAATAAGATAAAGATAAAATTCTAGTTAGTAAACAATTATAACAACAAAGACTTATCGCAATGTATATATAAATTGCATTATACAATTTAATAATATATTAAATAGCTAAGATTCTAAGATTTAAGTAAGAGAAATCGCATATGTATTGTAGATAGGTCGCTAATACTAGTAGCAAGCATTCTTGAGTCTATAGTCTAATATTACTTGATCACTCGATTACAATACAATTTTATAAGAAGATACGTAAAAGTCTTTGAAATATCTTAAAAACACAATAAACAAAATTTAAAAATTTAAAAAAGAACAAAAAAAGCACAACATAATTGCGAAGATATTAAAGAAAAAGAGACAAAAAAAACAAGTAATTAATAAATTAAAAAAGCAAAAACAATTACGCAAAAATAAGTAAAGCAAAGAGCTAAATTAAAGTTCGAAAATTACGTTTTTAAAAACTACAAAAACTTTTATAATAACGCAAAAATCTAAAAACAAATCTAAATATATAAAAATACAATTATATATACATATTTACACAAACTAGTTTTTGCTATTTTAAAAATAACAAACAAAATGCGTTTCAATCGCAATTATTATAAATAAAACAAGTATTATTATAAGCAAAGCTAATATATGTTAGCTTTATACGTTATAAACTTCGCAATACAATGTATTACAACAAACTAATTTGTAAATTTTAGCACAAAAATCTTTATTAAAAAGTAAGCAATTAGAGTTAAGAATTACAACGTAATAACAAACAATTTAAGAAAAACAAAAGAAATTATTAATAACAACAATTGCAATTGTGCAAATTAATCTAATATTTTTTTTGAAGCTTGTGCATTATATTTATTACGTTACGCACAATAATTTACTCTTAATTAAAGAGTATTAACGACAATAAAAAAGATTATTACAATAACAACGACAAAACAAATACGCAAAATAAGAAAAAATATAATAACAATAATAAAATTCGATTTGCAAAGATACTTTGTTGTAGAGCAACAAAAACACTTAATAACGCAATTCGTTATTAAGAGACACACAATAAAGAAATTTTGTTTGAAGACAAATACGCATCGATAACATTAAACAACTATTATATATTGTTAATTCTATTTTTATCTTTTTTGATTTGCAAGTGCGTTCTATATCGCGATTAAAAAACGAATTAAGAAGAACAAAAAACGCAAACAAAATTACAACAAACAAAAGAGAAGTTAAGAAAGCGAGAGAGACAACAATCGAAGCAAAGACGACAAGAAGAAGCACAAAAATAGACGTAGAAGCAAACGCAATAATAGCAACAACAACAACGACAATAACAACAAACAAAAAACGTTCGTTAAGATTATGCAAACAATTTGTCTATATATATATTAGTTTTGCTCTCAAAACAACGTCAATACTATTAAGCTACTTATTATTGTTTAATAATTTGTAAAAATGCTAATAATACTCTATACAATTAAAAATTAGTCAAACTTTTAAATTAATTTCGCAATTATTTTTGTTGCAATTAGAATTAAAACAAAGTTGTTTCTTGCGTAACACGCAAACAACATCGATGCTTACATATTAATCGCAATAAATAAAATAAAATACTAAAAAATAAACGTTTACAATTGTATTTGCAAAGTCGCAATATTCGTTTACCAAAAAAAATGAAAATTAATATTATTATTGCAAAACAAACTTAAAGATCGCAATATTAATTGCGTTAATTTAAATTAAGTATTGCAATAATTAAGTATCTTTATAGTTTGCAAACAAATGCAAAAATAAAAGCAATTGTATTTACAAAATTGTTTTGCAAAGTAATATAAGAAACAAAGAAACAAAATAATAATAATAATATTTATATTCCTATATTGCGTCTAAAAACAATAATAACGCGTCTACGCATTACAAAAAGAAGTAAATTATTATTATTTATTTAATATTTGTTAAAAGCAATTTTATTAAAAAGATAAATCTACAATTATCAAAATAAACAAAAGTAATAATCGTAAATATATTATCGCAAATATTTATTACTTTATTATTATTTATAAGATGCAAAAAACTATCTTAAATCTTTGTTTTTGTCTTATTATTATTAAGAGTAATTGCAAAATAAAACTTTGCATATTTACAAAATTGTATATCTATTTTATAGATATATTATCGCAAATATCTATTGCTTTTTTACTATTTACAAAATGCAAAAAATTATTTTAAATATTTGCTTCTATTTATTGTTATTAAGAGACAAATAATTACAAAGTAAAATTTCGCGCATTTATATCGCAATATACGCAACTTCGTAATTGTTATTACAATAACAAATTAAAAATTATATTGTAGCTAAAACTAATAATATAGATTTTAGAGACTAAAACTTTAAGAAAGAATATAATTGTAAAACGTATCTCGCAATACTAAATTTGCTTCGCAATAGCATACTTAACATACGTCAATATATATTTGACAAAGAATTGCACGAACTAGATCTACGCAAAACTAGTATTAAGTTAACAAATATTGTTTGCGCATTGTCTCTCTTAATAGCAAACAAAAAAGCATTTTATAGAGAGATAAGATTTTTCTCGCATTTGCGTTTTTTAGCAATTAGTTTTACTATAAATGCTATTATTATTATTATATATACTATCTAACTTAACTCGCTTAATTACGCAGTTCTACCCAAAGAAATAGTAACTACTTTATAGAAATACTTATTTTAAAAAAAAATCGACGCAATCAAAAACAACAATATAAGAGATACAAAAAAAAAATTTTTATTTAAAAATTCTAAAGTAAGACAACAATCGATTAGAATTTTAATAAATTTTTAAAAAATAATATTGTACAAATAATTTAAGTTGCTAAAAGAATTTTAAATATAAGTTAAATATATAAACTTTTAGATTCAATTATTCTTTAATACTTGTATTGCAATATCAAAAATTAAAAATTAAAAAAACTAATTATTTTAAATAATTAGAAAGAAGTTGTTAATATATCGAATTGCAAAATAATATTACTTTTAAAAAGTTTTGTATTAATTTTTTTTAACTTATAGATTTATAAGTTTAATTAAATTAAACTAAATATCTTCGATATATTCGAAAATTAAAAGACTAAAATTATTAAGAACAATATTTCGATATTAATAACAACAACAACTTTATCGAAGAATTAAACAAAAATTTGCAAAAAAAGATATTAAAAATCGACATTATTATATTAAGAAATAAATTTAATATTAAAACAAGCAACAAACAACGCATTAAATAACAAATAGAAGTTTTTATAAATTAAAAAACTTACAAGTTAAATGCAAATTTTAAATTTTGTTAAAAAGCAATATTAATATTGCAACGTTAATTAAGTATTAACAAATTATATAAAAAAAATTAATAATAAAAGAAACAAATATATATACAAAAGAGCAATACTTTAAAGTTGTTTATTTGTTGTTAAAATTGTTGTTAATTAAATATTTTAAATATATATATTTTAATTATCTTTATAATATTGTTGAATTTGTAAGTCTTGTAAACAATAATACAAATATAATAGTTATAATTATTAAAATTTGTCTTATTAAAGTATACAATAAACGTTATACGCTAAACTTGCTAAAGCGCTAAAATTCGAATTAATAAAAAATAACAAGTTAACAAAGAAATAAAACAAATAACTTAAAAATCTTTAAATATATTGTTAAGAAATTTACTTTTTTAATAAAATATAATAAGAATATAATTAAAATAATTGTTTTTAAAATTGCAAATACTAAGATATAAAAGAATTAAAATTAAGATAAAAATATAATTGTGTCGCAAATATTCAAATAACTTTAAAATAACATTGTTAACAAAAATAATCAAAAATTTAAAATTTAAAATCTAATTAATATTAAATACAATATATATTTTTATTATTTTAATACTTGCAATAAGAAGTCGAATTTAAAATAACTTTGCAATATGCTTTACTTTTTTATGCAACAAATTATTTATATTAATCTTTTATATTATTTTTTTTATACAATATTGCGTTTAAATTGCAATTATTGTCTTATATTTTATCTTTATTATATTAAATACGTTTGCAAGAGTAATAATATTTATTTTCTTTATATTAATATTAATATTTCAAAATAAGTCGAGTTTAAAAATAAAATAAATATTATTTAAAGTTTCGTATCTCTTGATTAAAAATTTAAAAAAAACTATACTTTAATTATTAAAAACTTTTATTAAAAGATTCTATTTTAATAATTCGATATAATAGAAAGAGACAATATATTAATTAATATTAAAAAAGCGTACATTTATAGTTTTAAAAATATAACAATATAAAGACAAATCAATTTTATAAAATATAAAAGTTCAAAATTTATTATTTGCGATTGCAAAGATATTTGTATAATAAAGTTAAAAATTATATATAATTTTATTGCAAAAAAAAGAAAAATTGTTTGAAGAATAATTTTACTCTAGTATATAGCAATTTAATTTAATAACAAGTTGCTTAATAATATAAAGTTAAAAAATATAAATTAATTTACAATTTGTTACGCTCAACAAATTGCTTTTATTTTATTAATATTTAAAAAGCTCAATTAATATAATCGAATTAAAAATAAATTTTTTGCGTTTATTTAACTTATTTTAAGAAATTTAATTAATAATATCTTAATTTATAAAGCAAATTAAAACAACTTACAAATTAAAATTAAAACAAATATTTTACTAAGTAGCAATTGTATTGCAACTTAAAAAATTATTAATTGTTAATAAATTAATTTTTTTTAAATATTTAAAGACGCTTAAATGTTTGTTGTGTAAACAAAGAGATAAACTTATTTTTTTAACAATTTTTTTAAAAAGCAAAATAAGAGTTTGCAAACGAAAATTAATTAAATATTGCAAATATTGTTTTTATACTAAGATCGAAATAATTATGCAATAAAGATAAAATTGCTTTTGCAAAAAAAAAAAAAAAAAAAAAAAGTATCGATTGATAAATTAGAAATTTAATAAAGTTTAATTGCTAATTAAATAATTAAAAATATGCGACGTATCTTTGTTATTTTAAAAATCTAATTTTTTTGATAATAAATTTATTTGTACTTGCGAAATTAATCAATTTATATATAATCTCTCTTTTAAATATAAATAATAATTTTACTTTACTATTTATTGCAATTAAAGTAGTTATTTGTTATAAATAGTTGTCTTATACATTTGTCTTCTTTTTCTTTACTTAATTTAAATTTGTCTTTGTTGTTGCTTTTTTTCTTAATTGCTTATTGTCGCAATCTAAATTTGTTTTGTTAAGTTTTATTAATTTGCTTTTGTTACGCTGCTATCTAGGCGACTAGAGTATCAGGGTAGGTTGGTACTGTTGGAGAGGTCTGTAGGCGTCTTCAGGCAATGCAAACCTACCCTGATACTCTAGTCGCCTAGATAGCAGCGTAACACTTTGAACACGATCCATAAGGGAGTCGTGTCTAGGGGACCTATATACTAAAGAGATCCTTCTTGCTCGCCATGCTCGCTGTCGAGCATGTCGAGCCCTGTTCCCTCTGCTCGCTGTCGAGCATGTCGAGCTCACCCACTAGCGTGTCGAGCAATGCTCGCCTGCCAAGCCGTCGAGCATGCAGGTAACCGTGCTATATGCTACAGACTGCTCTGTAGGGTATATACTAGCTGTAACGAGCTAGGGTCGTAACAGCTTTTTAGTATTTATAATTTAAAAACAATTCTCTTTCTTTGTTTGTTATTAAGAATTAAGAGAAAATAATTTAAACAAAATAATGCAAATAAATAGTTTGTTAAACAAGTAACAATAAACTCTATTTAATTATCTTCGAAGTCTTATTTCTTTTTAAAAAGATAAAACTTTTGAAAAGAAATATTAAAGCTTTCTTAATTATGTTTATAATAAAATAATTAATTACAAAAACTTTCTATTAATGTTAAAAAATTACAAAGAGCAATTTATGCATTAATATAATTAAAATTAAGCTATTAATAATTTTTGCAAAAAGCTTTAAATGCTAGTTAAAAATTTATTGTTTAATTTATTTCGAAAATTTATTGTTAATTTTGATTAAAATTTATTTGTCAAACTTAAAAATACAAAAAAGATAATAAAAATTGCAGTTTCTTGTTAATAAAATATTATTGTTGCAATTACTTGCTAGAATTTAAATACAACAAAATTTAAAAATATAATTAATCGACAACTTGTTACATTTTTTATTTTATTTTATTTGTTGTATTTAAAGTTGTCTTCTAATTTTTAAATTATTTTTGCGCTTTATTTGTAACAAGATAAAACAAAACAAAGAATAATAAATTTGTTATATTTGCTTAGCTTAACAATATTCTATAAAATTATATAGAATCAATTAAACAAACTAACTAGTTTTTTAAAAATATATTTTCTTGCAATAGAAAGACTCTTTACAACAATTTTAATTTATAATAATCTTGAATTTTTAAAAGATTAAAAAGATAAAAAAACTAAAAAAATTTAAAAATTTCGATTAATTATATTTGTTATAATAATCGAATCTTAAAATCTTAATATTGTATTTCTCTTTTAATATATATAAAATTTAAAAGAGTATTTACTATTAACAATAGTTATTGTTTTAACTTTAATTAATAAGAGTCTTAATATTAAAATACAATATATTCTCTTTTATTTTATATATATTATATTTAATTTAATAAGATTTAAATTTTTTATATTAAAAGTGTTATTTAAAAACTTTTTCGATTGTTAAAGTATATTAATATAAACTTCTTTTAAATTGCATTTATATTTAAGCTTAATATACTAAAGTCGTATAAAACAAAATTATATTTTATAATATTAATTTAGAGAAATAAAAGTATAACAATTAACAATATTTTTATAATTGAAGATCTTTATCTTAAGTAACTAGAAATTAATTTAAACAATTTTGTTTACAATTAGTATATATATTTTATTACAAATAATCTTAAGATATACAAACGTATAAAAGAGACAATTTGATTTCGAAGCTATATTTTTCGAATTTTGTTTAACAAATTTTATTAAATTATTTTATTTATTAAGTTTTAATATTTAGAATTTAATATACTTTAACTTATATATATAATATATATAAAGAAAATTGCATATATAAATTAAATCTTCTTGCAATATATAACAAATAAATAGCAACAACAATATATTATTTGTCTTAATAACTTTTAAACTATTAAAAATTTAATTTTTCAAAATTATATTATTTGCGTTGTTAATATTTAAATAAAATATATATTAAATTTGTTGCAAAGCAAGTTTTTCGACAAAATTAAAAAGATAACTTCTTAACTTAAAAAGCAATTTTATAATTAAAACAATTTCTAGATAACTATATTGTATTAAATTAATTAAGATCTTTATACAAAATCTTTTATAAATTTTGTATTTAATTGATTTTTAATTAAAAATTAAAAATTTTGTAATTATTAAAATTTCTACTTTTATATAGAAACATATTTTATTTTTAAATATATTGTAAAGATAGCAAATATCGAATTGCTTTATTATATATTTTGCAAAGTTATTATTATATTTTAGACAAAAATAATTAAAACGCTCAATTATGCAAAGACTTTATTGCGCATAATATATATAATAAACTTTTTTATTGCTATTAAAGAATTGTAGAATATTATTTTCTTTAACAATTTAATAAATTTATTAAAAGAAAATAATAGCAACTTTAAGATCGATTAATTATTAAAATTATTAAATTTTAATTTAAAATTTTTTTAACAAAAGCAATTTTACTTCTCTTTTAATAACAATTAATTATTTGAGAATTAAGTACTTAATATTTTATATTTAATATATTTTTAATTAATATTCGAATTTATCTTTAATTCGATTAATATTAGTTATTATTTAAAAAAAGAAAATGCAAAGAATATATAAAGTTTAATTAAAATATTATCAATTAAATTATTAATACTAAATTAAAAAAAAAATATGTAAAAAATACTATTATTAATTTTTGAAAAAACAAATTAAAGATATTTAGCAATAACAAGATAAAGTACAATCTATATTATATATCTTCAATTAACTTCGACAATATTATTAAATTTAATATTGTTAAAATCGATATTAATACTAAGATTAATATATTAAATATTGCAAAAAGCTCTTAATTGTTGTTTATTTTTATAAATTTAATTAAAATACTTTTAATATTATAAATTACAATATTTTTTTAACTTAGAGTTTCGATTTATTTGTAAAATTTGTTAACAAAGATTCAAATTTAAGATATTAAAAATTTTAAAATAAAAACTTGATATAAAATTTTAGTATTATACTATTTTTTTTAATTTTAAAGTGTAAATAACAACGCAATCTTTCTTTCTTTTTATTTTTTTTGCTTTTTTTTGGCTCTTTTTTTGTTTGTGCGTTTGAGTATTTTCTTGTGCGCTAAAATTATAATTAAAAATATATTGCACAACTTTAATTATACTTCAATTACAATTATTTAAATAAATTAATCTTTTTTGCTTTTTGTTATTTAATAAAAGTATAATATTTTAAAAAGATATCTTTTGCAATATATTTAATGCTATCTTTTTTAATAATTGATAAAATTGACAAAATATTTGCGATATTTAAAGAAACTCTATATTAAAGATATTTCTATTTTAAGATTCTTTATTTAATATATTAATTTTATTTTTTTTACTATTTGTAATAAATCTTTATTTAATACTTTTTTGTTTTCTTTTTGTAAACAATGCTTTAAATATATTGTTTAACAATTATTTTGCTTTTTGTATCTTATACTTTGTTAAAGTCGAATTAATAAACAAAAGTATTTTAATATTTTTTGCATTAATTGTATTCTTATTTCTCTTTATCTTTAATATTATTTTTTTGCTATTTTTATTTAACGCTTAACTTTGTTTTAGAATATCTAGAATTTTAATACTATACTTTAATAATATACTTTAAGTATTGTCGAATTTGCATTTTAAATTTTTGTTATTAATAATTAAATATTTTTAAGTATTAAGAGTCTTTAATATTGTATTTAATATTATTAAAGTTAAAATAAATTGCAAAAAAGAACTTTTAAAAATATTTGTTGCTTTGCGTTCTCTTTATTTCTTTAACTAATATCTTAATTAAAAATACTTAAATTTGTTTTTCTTTTGCTTTAAATTTAATTTCTTATATTAATTAATTAAAATTTTCTTTTTAAAGTAACAAATTAAACAATATAAATTTAATTAATTTTTTCCAAATGTTAATAATATTGTATTGTTTAAATCTCGATTAATAAAAAATCTTAATTTAATTTTATAATAACAATTACTTCTTTTTTTTAATATAAAATTGATTAATTCTTATATACTTCGAAGTAGATTACGTCTTTTATTTATTGCTTTTGTTATCTACTTTTTAGATTTAAAATTCTTTATCTTTGTTAAATTTTTTTGTTTGTTATTATTTTTGCAATTTATAAAATCTTGCTCTTTTGCAATAGATTTTTTTATTAATATTTAATTTAATATATTTTTTTTGCTTTAAACATTTTTATCTTAGTTCGAAAATAAAAAAATAAAATATATTAATTCTTTGTTGTATCAATTTGTTTTATTAAGTTATTAATATATCTTTGCAATAAACAAGAAAAGTATTTAAATATAAATTTTTTAAATATTTAAATTGTTAATATTTAACTTATATATATTTATACAAATTAAGATTCTTAAATATAGACAATTTTTAAATCTTTTCTTAAAAGTCTTTTAAATTTTTTTTTATTATTTTTAATTATAGAAGTTGTTATTAATTAAACTTATTTTATTGTTTTTAATAAATAATTTAAGATCTTTATTTATTATTAAATATATTTGTATATTTTGTTTATATTAATTATTTTATTAATATAGACAACTATCTTTAAAATATCTTAAGATTTTTTGACTTGTATTAACAATATATATTACAAATTCTTTATATATTTTTTAATATATTTTATAAAATTAAATTGTATATATATTTTTAATTTATTTAAAAATATCTTAAAAATTCGTATATTAAAGACAAATTTATATTGCTTTTTTACGTTTTTCAAAGTCTTATTATTAAGTATAATTAATATATTTATTATTAATATTTTAAAACGCAATTATATACAAAGAACTTCAAAACAAATATAATTTGTTCGATTTTTTTTTTTTTTATTTACAAAATACAATTTGTTAATAGCAAATATACAAAGTCTTAATTAATAAAACTTATAATACAAAATATTGTTAAAGAAATTCTTAAATATAACAATCTTTAAATTTGTAAATATTGTTTTAATTAAATTCGACTATTAAATATTATATAAAATTTATAATAGTAATACTAATTATATATATAGTCTTTATTGTATATATTCTTTAATATAATTAAATTATTGTTTTTGTTTTTTAAAACTAATAATCGACAATTAATAATCTTTTTTAACTTTTTATATTAATTGTTTTTTAAGACAAAAAAAGATATAACTATTAACGCAATCTTTATTAACAACAATATAAACAACAATATCTAATATAGTAAACTTTTCTTAAATTTTGTTTTTGCAATTACAATTATATTTTTTTGTAAAATTACGTTAAACGTTTTTAATTATTTTTGTTTAATTTTAAATTCAAACGCATTCTTTACAATATTAATAATTTTTTTTTCGATTATCTTTTTGTTTTATATTTTGTTATTATTTATATTGTTCTTTATTCTAGAATATTGCAAGAATTAAAAAAAAATTTGATAATAAATATTACTTGCAATCAATACAATAAATTGAAAAAGCTATAAATCTAAATTAACAAAATAATATAACTAGAAAAAGCGTCAAACAAAATAGCAAAAATATGTAGAAAGTAATTGTGTTTATATATAGATTGCAATTTTTAAAAAAAATTCAATCTTTATTTTTAAAATAGTATTATAGTCGATAGTTAAATTAGTTAGTTTTTAAAATAACACTATTAAATAGAGCATAAATAGTAGTATTGCAATCAATTTATTAGTAAATATATAATTAAAGTAGCGATACTAGATATGCGATTTTCAAATATATAATAAGAATTTTTTTGATATGCTATTATCAAAATAATTTCAAAATATTAAGAAATAAAAGTTTTGCTCTTAAATCTAATACAAAAAAAAAGAAAACAACGCTATAACAAACATTATGTTCGATGCGAATGTGTTTAGACATGCTAAATGCTAGTGCTAACACTGCGTCGAAACTAATCTCTAGTAACAACTCTAGTGCGACTCTAACATAAGCGAACCCGCTAGGGTTCGATTCAAGGTTTTTTTTTTTTTTGCATTAGATCTGACTATTGAGGCAATGGTATTGCAGGATAGCTGTCAAAAGCGGTCGGAGCGAGCTTATACACGTGACCGTAAAGGAACTGGACCAATAGGAACATCTTTTTTTATGGTGCCAAGATGTCGCCAAACTCTAACAGTCCAGTCCTATTTGATATGTCGATGTATATACTCTTCAATACATTCAATGAACGTCTCTGCCACCTTCAACATCTTCCGGCTGCTTTACAAACCATCCTTGTGTTTACCACAGGCTACTGTGTCTACCTTCAATGACCTGCCTGTTCCATCATCAAAAGCCTTCCGTGTGTTCTGCGATGGCCACGAACCCGACATAAGAGCTGTGGTGCTGGACAAGGATGATTGCTTTGCTGCCCCGAGAGAGAATGTTATTGATAAGCCATACTACGTGAGTTCCATTTCGGATTTTCCGTCTCAATTCTTCGTTTCGGATTGCATAAATCTCGTTAGAGGCATTTGCTTATAAAAGTTGGGTCGACTGTTACGGGATAAGCTTTCAATATTGACCAAATCCCGCTGTGGAGATGCAGATGGACAGTTCCCATGCTAATAACAAGCTCAGGATAAGTTCCAAGCTCTACGTGAAGCCTACCCCGGTTCGAGCCTCCTAGTGGTCAGCAACTCTGCTGGTACCGGAGATGACCCCAATGGTCACGAAGCAGACATGCTCGCAAGCGCTACGGGAGTGGAAGTCCTTCGACATTCCACCAAGAAGCCCGGATGCGGGTCTCAGATCATGAAGTATTTCCTTGACCGTCCAGGCACCGGTGTTACGAAGCCAAGTCATGTCGCCGTCGTCGGAGATCGACTCTCTACGGATATATTAATGGCGAACATGAATGGCTTTTGGGGATTGTGGGTCAAAGATGGTGTCGTCCCGGAGAAGAGCCTGGTGAGCATCCAGAGGTCCTATAAAGGCCTTGCGCCACGGTACTGACCGAGGTACATTTAGCTTGCAAGATGTGAAGGCCGCTTACCAGCTCTGTTGAGCCATTACGGTGTAAAGGCTCCTCAACCCTAACATGGCCGGCGGGAAACATCATCTACTACACGCAGCGCTCCAAGACATTTGTTATGCAACAAGAATGGTTCCCAGAGCTGAACGACCCACGCCCTCAAGAAAGTCCCTCTTGCCGGCTTTCTTGACATTCGTTTTCCTGTTCCCGATCAATGTCGCGTACAGCGACTCGTATTGGCAAACGACGTGGCACAACCGAGAGCGTGAAGCGCAGTCTTCTTCGGGTATGAAGCCTGTAGACCAACAATACAGACTTGTGGAAAGTTCACCTAGGCTTCGTGACAGCTCACGGTTTATTCGAAGCCAGGGAGTCTGACCCTTGGCAGATGACGCTCATCAAGGCACTTGTCCCTCAGGATGCCGACGTTGGTTGTGGGATGCGCATACAATATCATCATGCCATGACGCCTCGCACATCGTTCTGGTTTACAGTGAGCGACAGGAAGGACTTCACGGAGCGCACATCAGCCTGAAGACGACGAGTGACTGGAGATGCCAGTTGGGGATAGGCATGTGACTCGTGACACGGCCGCAAGTTTAGAGCTTGTTGGAAGGCCCAGCCTGCGAAAAGAACCGCACCAGCTTAATCAGATGTGAGATATTCCTCTTGTCTCTTCAGCCGATCGTTAGAAGACCGCCCGTGACGCGATCGTCTTCGACAGCAAGTTTGCCAGCGTGGAATAAAGTAGACTTTGTGGCAAGTGCTGCGACCGCGGCACGGCACAAAACCTGTGACAGCCAGAAGCAAAACGTACAGCTGAAGCGTCAGACACATCACTGCTACTGGCACGAGTACAGATTGAAACTTCGTGGCAATGACGGAAGTATGTGCCTTCATCTTCGCATCAATTTAGACCGATGCGCGCGAGAAGAGGAATCACAAGTGTCGCGATTTGCTCTGCCAGAAGCGAGCCAAGCCTAGGTTAGCCAAGGCTCAAGGCCGGTTCCTGACATTAGCGCGCCGAAACGACGCTAAACCTGTTCCTGGCGAACCACTGCACCTCCACTGGGCTCAGTCCGCTCTGCCACTGGCCCCGCAGGAGCGTGTACTTTGTACCTTATCCAATCCCTGGACGAACAACAACCAGCTGCGAAAGGGAGGCCCTTCCATCCGAGCAGCCAACCTAACCGCCAGCCAGGAGCCTGGGAGACTGGGACCAACACTACGCCGAGTCCTCCCCGACGCCAAAGCTTGTGCCCACACAAGCGTATTTATAGCACAGGGCGCAACGTTTTGTAGCTTCCAGAGAACTTGGAAGGCAGAACCGCCGGCTATTCTTGACATGTTCATGCCGGCATAATGACCTCGCTAAAGATGTGCTATCACTGTGGAGAAATACTCGCTGGTGTGGTAGCATGCGCTGTGTCGGAGCTTGCAGACGAGCTGAGTACTTGGTGTTTGTAAAGACTTCGGTCAAGGCGGGAACAGATTGGAAACCTCGACCGTAGATATATTCAAGCCTTCTGTCTTGGCCAGGGCTGTAGCAAGAGGGTGCATGGCAACTTGGGACCAGACATACCCCGTAGATACTCCGTACGAGATGTCCAACGGCGTCTTGCTCGTTGACTCGATGCAGTCAATCTACATGACACTGAGCCTGTGCCTGACGATGCTTGAAACGAGCCGATGGATCACGCGGTATGGTGTGGGAGAGTGCAGTACGACCAGGTTGACGGTGGAGCTTTGCGTGAGGCGCTTGTGCTGCTGTGCAGACTCGGTGACAAGGGTCCGCACCCGTGCCACTCGAGCCACTGTTTGGGTTGCCCCTGACTTCTTGCCCGTCCAGAACTTCAACCACCCCATCTCCATCCACCGTCTGTAGATCTTCCACCTCGTCGCCGTCGTCGCCCTACGCCCTCATCGTCGTTCCTTTTCTGCTTCCATTTGCTTTCTCATATGGACACCCGTCACTCCTTCCGGACGTCCACTCACCCTCCTTTCAACCATACCACTAATTAATACCCCCTTCCAGCTGTTACATGCAAGCAACTACCACCACTTTGCCTTACAAGTCAGACCTTTTTTGCTCCTGAAGCCTCGACTGTCAGAACTCTTCTTCCGAGGCTGGATTCCTACAATCAGCTATCAACACCTATCCATTCTTCTCAGAGATCCTTGTCGATACGCGACCCCAGAGTGTGGTACTCGGCGGGCCTCGAGTACCTCTTTCGCCAGAACAGCGGACCGATCTCACGCCCTACTAGACCATCAAAGCGTCTACAGTGCTTTCCAGATGCAGTCCCCAAGAACTTTCGACATCATGTCGACCTCGACTTCGATCTCTACGCCCTCACCCCCTCTTACAGCCCCGGCCGGCACTCCAGGCTCTCGTCGACCCCCACGAAAGAGCACCCTCACCCAACAACAAAAGAACCAGAAGCGGCAGAGGGCGACACAAGACCAATTGGGTACACTAGAGGTTGAATTCAACAAAAACCCTACACCCACTGCCGCCATTCGGGAACGAATAGCCGAGGACATCAATATGACAGAGAGATCTGTACAAATTTGGTTTCAGAATAGGTATGTGCGCTGACTTTCGGTCATTTGCTTTGGCTCACTGCTCCTGCCCAGACGGGCGAAGATAAAATTGATTGCCAAGAAGAGCATCGAAACCGGAGAGGACTGCGATGCCATACCAGAGTCGATGCGTCAATACCTTATGGTCCAAGCCATCGAATCAGGGAAACCACTGGCGAGAGAACTCTTCGGACGCAACCCTACGTCTATGAACGCCTACGGCAACGGCACGCTCGTGAACACGGAGTCGGCAAACCCAGGCAAAGTTGGTCAGTAGATCTGTACATTCATCACCTTACTTGCTCTCTCTCACACCAACATAGTTATTCATCATTTTACCTGCAAATCGTTGAGTATAGGCACATGGCGGCGGGTCGGCCAGAATGCCATGGACCTTGTCATCTTCTACGCGCCCGATAAAGGTACCTTAACCTACTACATCAACAACGACTCAGCCGGCTATAAGATAGAATACCCTTTCTCTTACATCAAGAATATCACTCTAGAGCATGGATCGCCCGAGGATCCAAGCGGCATGCCTTCTAGACCACGCGGTCTTCTTGTCGAATTGAACCGGCCTCCAAATTTCTTCATGGATTCATCCGGCACCGGCGGCTTCCACCAGTGTGGTGATTTCACCGAAGAACAGCAGGCATCCCAGATCATGGTGCATCATCTTGGTGGTAATCCAAGACAATTGAGCGGCGAGCTTGCCAAGCTCGTATCGCTGGAGTCGTTCCGGAACCGACACGCTCCCTTTGACCCGCACTCATTGGCTGTGTCGGCGCCTGTGTCGCCTGTTATGCCTCGACCAGCATCTCAGCCCAACCACATGGTTCATCCACACCTTGCAATGTTTCAAGAGACTCCGTTCGGAATGCCAGCTCCTTCCGGGCCCCGTGGCCACAAGCGAACGCGCAGCAAATCTGTTCCACTGGCTATCGATTTTTCGATGCTCCAATCGCCCATGCCATCTTTCCATATCCAACATCCTTCGACTATTATGACTGATCCCAGCATATACGCCCCTGTTCCCCAACATCATAACAATCTGGGCCCGCTAGGCCCCAATCTACGGATTGACACTTCGTCTGGGTACGGTCTTGATTACCGACAGCGCCCGATGTCTGCAGCCACCACAGTATCGCCTTCAGATTATGCAAGCCCTTCGTTCTACACACCAGGCCCACATATGGATAGCGTACCGGCCGCAAACTTTAGTCAACCGTACAGTCTACCTTTCCTGTCTCCGATGCTGGAGCACCCGAGTATTATGCACGGATCTGTATCGCCGTTATCTGCATACAGTCACGGCGATCCCGTCATCGCTGATCAATCGCCTCCATTGAACTGCTTTCGAAGGAGTCCGTCGGCTGAGTTTCTCTCAATATCTCAGGATCACCATTCGAGTCTTTCTGATGACGGAATGCTGTTGAGTGAGATGTACTCGAAGCAAAATTTGAATATGCATATGCAATCTCCTCAGATGGAAGACACGGGCATGGGGATGCAAATGCATGAGGAGACATCGAGCGAAGAAATGGATCACATACACAACATGGTCTCATTTATTGACCCGTCCAGCCTCAGCCCAGAGAACCTGTGCTTATAACCGGGAATACCCCTAGCAAGGCGCCCTTCCTTTGCTTATGGGCGACGTTGCATCGGGACCATGGTATTTTAAGGCGTTCGAAGAGGCATCACATTTGACCAACGACATATACACATCGGCATTCGGCAGGGGTAAGGACTGGGTCAGAGGGGCAGATTTCTGAGAAAGCTGTGTCATGCGTGGTCTGCTAAAACCAGTAATAATCTGCGTTTAATCAACACCCAATCTTGTATGCCGGCGTTTGGGGGTTTGGCATATCTTCCACAATCTGCAGTCGCCGTCTGGATGGCACGGGACCCTCTATTATGTCTGTTTATTGACCTCTGTACTATCAGCTGCAGCTGTTGGTTTTCGGATATGTGCAATGCGAGTATGACCAGATAGGTAATCTATCAAATTAATCTGTAAGGTAGACTATGAGGTCGGCTCACAAGCCTTTCCCACTGCTGATGCTGTTAATTATGAGACTCATCTTGCAGTCATGATGAGCAGTATGTCACAACCTTGACCGCTTCTGGAGCCATTTCCAGTTTGTCTGTCTGTATATCGGAGTACTCGAATTAAGGTAAAGGTACATGTACTCTGAATTACACTCCATGCAGGCAAATGTAGGGTTCGGATGCCAAGCCTTGTACGACTCGAACGCTACAAAGACGAGGATAAATACGTGGTTCTTTGGCTCTGGTCCTGGGACTTCTTACACTCATTAATGGTTCACTATACTCATGGCCTTTTCAGTGAGGTCGTAGCACCCGTTCTTGCCCAGCGCCCTTGTACGCAGACCTGCTCCACAACGAGATGATTACGGATGCTTGTCAGCGCCACCCATACGACGCCCTTGATGAAGGCAAGGCTGTAAAACGAGCAAATGTGGTCTTCTAATGAAGTTGTTGTCCGTTGAGTATGTCAAGCAACGGGCATGGAGGCTCCAAAGAGAATGAAAAGCCTGCACCGACGACGTCCCTACCGCATACCGAGGATCTAGCTAGTCGAAGACCAGAGCAGTCAGACAAAGTCCATCGGGATATCGGCGACGTCGTCGACCTCTCATTCCCGGATTCCTCGCCGACAGACGGGACCTTGAACCTTCAATCTACAGCAACAGATGTCGAATCTCAAGCCCCAGAGGCTTCGCGGAACTCTGATCGTGGAAATGAAGGTACACGAAGATCGGGCGTATTGCCGGACTTGCCTATCGAAACACAAATTTCAGTCAGTGAATCAACAATACAGGGTACCGGACGACCGAGGTCGCCGTTGAGCAGTGGGGATGTTCAGTCATTCTCAGCGAAGTCTGCACCAACGAATTTAGCTTCATCCTTGCCACCACTGTCTTCCCGGACACGGCAGCGGGGTGCCTCACTGCGGAGGACTGTCTTCGCACGCATAATTCACGGACGATCAGAGAGTGGCTCGCCATCTCAAGTCCAGATCCCAGGATCGATCCAGGGCCAGCATCGATTACCGCATTCCAAGGGTAACGCACAGCGTGGCAACGAGTCGGAAACTGTTTTCACAGTCCCTCCCGCATTGTCAGACCAAAATGTCTTTGGACTTCGCTCGCAGTCCCAGAGGGATTGGAAAGAACCACCTGATCTACCACGATATGATATCTGGGCAAGGAGCCGAGCGGCTCAAGCAAGTATGCGTTGTCGTGCATATGCTGTGTATGAAAGAGCACGAAAAACTGTTCTACGGATTCAAGATATCCCTCCCTCGAAAGATGGACGGCACATTGTACTGGATCCTACATGGAGGAAACCTCTTCTGGACGAACGGACTGGGCGGCAATACGTGGACAACACTATTTGTTCAAGTAAATATACCCGCTGGAGCTTCTTACCGCGCCAGCTCTTTGCACAGTTCTCCAAGCTTGCTAATTTCTACTTTCTCTGCATTTCTATCCTCCAAATGATACCTGGTCTAAGCACAACGGGCACTTACACCACCATTGTACCATTATCGTTTTTCGTCATTATTTCCATGGCCAAAGAAGGCTATGAAGATATCAGACGCTATAAGCTGGATAAGGCCGAAAACACGAAGGATGCTTCTGTCCTTCAGGTATTCGAGCCGGATCTACGTAAAGACTCTTCATCGGCATCCGAGCCCAGGCGCTGGGCAACTAAGGATTGGCAAGATGTCGTCATTGGAGATGTCGTCCAACTGAAACGTGATGAAGCTGCGCCAGCTGACCTTGCACTGCTTCAAGTTGATGGCCAGAATGGCGTAGCCTATTTCGAGACCATGGCCTTGGACGGTGAGACTAGCCTGAAAAGCAAACGAGCTTCGCCCTTGTTAGACGAAGCGTGCCAGTCAATGCAGGGTACCACTGATTACCGGGCTCAGCTGATTATCGAAGACCCGAACATTGACCTATATAAATTCGAGGGCAAAGTTACCCTGGCAGAACGGACCTTGCCTCTGACAAATAATGAGATCGTCTACAGGGGCAGTCTTCTACGAAACACTCACGAGGTCATTGGGTTAGCGGTTTATACTGGCGAAGAGTGCAAAATCCGGATGAATGCTACCAAGAACCCTCGAATCAAGGCGCCAGCTTTGCAGTCTGCGGTCAACAGGATCGTGGTCATCATTGTAGCCTTCGTGATAGCCTTGGCAATCTTCAATACCGTGGCTTACCAGATATGGCAAGAAGAAACGGAAGAGAAGGCCTGGTATCTGGTTAACGCCGGTGTCGCCTTCTTCCCAATCCTTACTTCGTTTATAATCCTGTTCAACACCATGATCCCCTTGTCTCTCTACGTTAGCCTGGAGATCGTGAAGCTTTTCCAGATGCTGCTAATGAACGACATCGAAATGTACGATGAGCCTTCAAATACTCCGATGGAGGCTCGAACCTCGACAATCAACGAGGAGCTCGGCCAGGTCAACTACATTTTCTCCGACAAGACCGGCACATTGACAAATAACTCAATGCGATTTCGAAAATTGAGCATAGCAGGTACAGCTTGGCTCCATGATCCTGATATCCAGGAAGATGCTGTCTATGAAGCTGCCAGACAGAAAGTATCTCATCGTAAACGTAGCAATAGCAAAAAGCCGGTCAGACAAAAGACTGGCGATTCTGGTAGAAGCCATACAGAACCTACAGCACCCTCATCCGTTAAAGCTATAGAACTTGCAGATGCCGCCTTCTCCGGCAGTGGATCAATCAACTCTCAGGGGTCGGGCGGCGCTGTATCTTACGAATCATACCTCGAGCGACACACACAAGAGCTATCAAGCTACGTACAAAATCGGCCTCATACAATCTTTGCGAAAAAGGTCCGGTTCTTTTTGCTTTCAATATCACTCTGTCACACCTGTTTGCCGGAAGAGGACGAATCTGGCGGGTTTACTTATCAGGCTGCATCTCCCGATGAGGCCGCTCTTGTACGAGCGGCACAAGAACTTGGATATGTTGTCGTTGATAGACAGGCTGCAACCATAACCATCAAGAGCTATCCCACCACCGATTCTGGGGAACCGCTGTTGGAGATATACGAAGTGCTTGACGTGATTGAGTTTTCCAGCACCAGAAAGAGGATGTCGATCGTGGTACGCTTTCCTGATGGACGCATTTGTGTCATCTGCAAAGGTGCCGATTCGATGATTGCACCGAGGTTGCGATTGGCGACTCTTGCACAGGATCAGGCCCTTAAAGTTGAGCAACGGGTCAGCAGACGGCAAAGTGAGGAAGCAGAGCAGGCAAAGCGACGAAACAGTGAGCAGCAAGGCCGAGAAAGCAGCATTGCAAGGTCGAGCTTCAGCACGCAGCGCCACAGTGTTGGAGGTTTTCCGCGACCAAGCAACCGCCTGAGGCCAAACGGCGACGAACTGGATGACTGGCTCCACAATCGGGAGACTGACGCAGACCTTGCCTCGCGGCGCCGTTCAGATGCATTTTACTCGGCAAGGCCTTCCAACACTTCTGGGTCTCGCAGTGTACCATTGAGCCCGAATGGCAGAACGTCGTTCCAGAGTGCAGACGAGGAGGCAGAAGACCTTATCGAAAAAGCTTTCGTTGTCGACGATACAGCGGTCTTCGAACGGTGCTTCCAACACATTAACGACTTCGCGACTGAAGGTCTTAGAACTCTACTCTACGGCTACAGGATCCTGTCCGAAGAGGATTACAGCTCGTGGCGCAAGGTCTACCAAGACGCATCTACAAGTCTAGTAAACCGGCAGGAACAGGTAGAACGGGCAGGAGAGCTTATAGAGCAAGACCTCGAGCTTGCAGGAGCCACAGCAATCGAGGATAAACTGCAGGATGGTGTGCCTGAAACTATCGAAAAGCTCCGCCGTGCCAAGATCAAGCTCTGGATGCTCACAGGCGACAAGCGAGAAACAGCGATCAACATCGGTCACTCCTGCCGCTTGATTAAAGATTACTCGTCGATCACCGTGCTCGATCATGAGACTGGAGACGTCAATCAGCGAATGGCTGCCGCAACTCTCGAGAGCAGTCACGGCAATGTCGCCCATTCTGTGGTTGTCATCGATGGTCAAACGCTGGCTGTCATCGAGGCTGACAGGACCGCAAAGCGACTGTTCATGGATCTCGCTATTCTGGTCGACTCGGTCATATGCTGCAGAGCCTCTCCAAGTCAAAAGGCTTGGCTTGTTGGCGCTGTCCGTAGGGAAGTGAGACACGCAGTCACTCTAGCCATCGGCGACGGCGCGAATGACATTGCCATGATCCAAGAAGCCCACGTTGGCATCGGCATAACCGGCAAGGAAGGCCTGCAAGCAGCGCGCACTTCGGATTACTCCATCGCCCAATTCCGTTTTCTCCTTCGCCTCCTTCTGGTACATGGTCACTGGAACTACATTCGCACCTGCAAATATGTCTTGAGCACGTTTTGGAAAGAAATGCTCTTCTATCTGACCCAGGCCCTTTTCCAACGTTGGGCTGGCTACACCGGCACCTCGCTTTACGAGTCTTGGTCTTTGACTTTGTTCAACACCCTGTTCACCTCCGTTCCTGTCATTTTCATGGGGATTTTCGAGAAAGACCTTAGGAGTTCAACGCTTCTGGCCGTTCCGGAGCTCTACTCCATCGGTCATCGTAGCGGCGGTTTCAATCTCATCATCTACGCCGGCTGGATCTTCATGGCCAGTTCGGAGGCTGTGCTGATCTACTTTTTCATGTATGCCATTTATGGCCGGGTACGTACCAACGACAGTGACGATCTCTACTCTATGGGCACTCTGACGTACACCGCCTGTGTCATTGTTATAGCTACCAAGATTCAGTTTCTCGAGTTGCATGACAAGACCGTTACCTGCATTGTCGCTATGGTCCTCAGTATCGGCGGCTGGTGGCTTTTCAACATTATTCTTAGTGCCATTTACGCCAAAAATGTCATCTACCACGTCCGTGGCGGATTATTGGACCGCTTTGGCAGAAACGCATCTTGGTGGTTGACACTCATCGTGACCATCTTCGCTGTCTGGGCCTTTGAGGTCGCGGTGCGCTGTCTTAGAGGTTTATGGGCGCAGTCTGATATCGAAGTATTCCAAGAGCTCGAGAAAGATCCGGGTCTCAAGCGGAGGTTTGAGGAACATGCCGGGATTTGCACGCCGGACAGACATCGGTTCAGTCTCAGCCGCCAGCCCAGCGATTGGGTCGAGGAAACAAGACAGAAGAATCGAGCTGCCGAGGAACCTGCTGCGGATCAAGCAAGAAGGGAGATTGAGGTCGAAGAACTCCTCCGGAGACCGCGAGTCATGTTCGCAGAGAGCAGCGCGGAGGCTGGGTCTAGGGTGCGGCGTCGGCAGCACTCCAAGGATAAGGGCGACATTATTCCACTTGTACAGATGAAGATCGATGATAGAGGGATCATGGATGATGAGAAGGATAAGGGACACACTGTTGATCCGGCAGTGGAGCCACCGAACGGTGGGAGAAGCTTTGATATTCGCGAGGTGCTCAGGGGAGCGTTTGGAAGCGTTAGGAGGAGTCGGGATATCGTATGATATAGTGGCAAAGGAATTGTATAGGTATGTGGTACGGCGCATCTATGGAACAGGCCTAAATAGGTACTCTATGCAGGGCATGGTAGAGCTGGAAGAGTCTCGGGATATGTATCATGGCTTGGGTGAAAGAAATAACATTGGCTACAGCGTGCTTTGTGAGCGAATAGTAGATTTTGCAGGAATCGCAGAAGAAGGTTCATAGACTATCGCACACTACTTCCAAGCCTTTGGTTGCATCATCAATGCTTCGTGCGTTCACACCTAAAGTATGCTAGCATCTGTATTTGGTACAACCTAAGATCCGCCCGGTCCCGAGACCCTCGCTTATCACCCAGAGTCGAAGCCATTTTCAAACGCTCTCTCCCACCACAACCTCACCTTCCATCATGGACCCCCCTCCCACCCACCCCTCCTCGCGCCCCCGCCCCTCCCCCACAACAATCACCTACCTCACCCTCTACAACGCCCTCTCCCTCCTCCTCTGGACCTCCCTCCTCGGCCGCCTCCTCCTCCTCCTCCCCTTCATCCCCCCCCCAGCCATCCACCCCGCCGTCTCCACCCTCGCCCTCGGGACCCAAACCCTCGCCCTCCTCGAGCCCCTC
>JAABUS010002868.1_pt1 | contig 30359 bp, 23 predicted proteins | sample 5560161 | NCBI WGS metagenome assembly JAABUS01 (sample SAMN10711885, study PRJNA513376) | rock metagenome | isolation source: Antarctica rocks | place: Antarctica: Victoria Land, Trio Nunatak nord | collected 2016-01-04
ATTATTATTATTATTATTATTATTATTATTATTATTATTATTATTATTATTATTATTATTATTATTATTATTATTATTATTATTATTATTATTATTATATTTTTATGAAACTTTAAAGTAAAATACAAATAACTTTGTTGATTACTATAATCTTTTTTATCAAAAGAAAGAATATTCTTTGATGAAAAATCTTTCATTGATTAACTGTTTAAAGCATAATGTTAATTATTTCACTTAAATTATCATTTTCTTTTAATGAAATTTCAATGAAACTTAATCATTTATTTTTCATTAATGAATTTAAACATTCTTTAACATTAATGAAAAGTTTCAACAATTTAAACATCATCAATCTCATTTCATCTTCATTATTATTTCATTCATTAAATTCAAGAACATTTTTACATTAACTAGTAATTTTTTAAGTTTAAAAATCATTACTTTTGTGATTATTATTTTAACAATATTTTCATTTTTTTTTCTTTCATCTTTCAATGAGTTAATGAATTTAAACTCTATTATTATCATCATTCAAGATAAAATTTGAATCATTTTTGAAATTAAGAAAATTTATAACAAGTGAAAGTTATGTTATTATTGCAAGTTATAACATTTGAGTAAAATTATTAAAGAATATTCAAATAAAAAGTTTTTCACTTTGCATATCATGAATGTTTATGACAGTAATATCATTAATATAAATGAAGAAATTTCATTGTTTGCAAGAAAAGTTTAGTTTTTAAACTAAGTCATGCTTAGAAATTTGTATATATATCATTTTATTTACTAGTTTCAATCTTCTCATTCTCACTTTAATTATATAAAAAGTTTTTTGCTAAATTTATCTTAAAACTCTTTGAATTTAATTCAACATTCAAAAATAATCATATGATAATATTTTATATTTTACATCAAGTTTAATTTAAAGTTCATATTTTCATTCTGATTGATAATAAAATCTTTGCTTATATTTTTATAAATAAATTCTTCACATAATAACATTATTTTTTCTTGCATTAATTAATTTATTCTTGCAAACTTTAAGAATTTAATGATTAAATTGTTTTAATCAATAATATTATTTATATTATTAAAATCACAATGATTTTTAATGAACATATTAAAAAACTATTTTTTTATATTATTGAATTAAGTCAATATTTTATCATCATGAATTTATCATGACTTCATTATCACATCATTGATGTTAATTTTAAGCATAATATTTTTATTTTATTTTAATTTTTTTATTTTAATCATTATTGTTCATTTCTTGTCAAGATTTATGATTTTAATCAATAAGAAAAAAATTTCTCATTTAAAATTAACAAAGTAACTTTCTTTTAATCTTGTTTTTAATTTACTTATAAAAAGCAACTCAATTCATGAATCATTTATAAAAAGTAATTCAATTTACAAATTGTTTATAAAAAGTAATTTAACATTCAATTTACTTGTAAAAAGCAATTTAATCTTTTATTTACTTAAAAGAAGTAACTCAATTTTCAGTTTACTTGCAAAAAACAATTTAGTTTCTCATTTATTTAAAAGAAGCAACTTAATTTTCAGTTCATTCATAAAAAGCAATTCAGTTTTCAATTCACTTGTAAAAAGTAATTCAGTTTCTCATTTACTTATGAAAAGTCAATTAATACTTAACTCATTCATAAAAAATAAATCTTGTTCAGTTTTATTTTTCATTTGAAACAAGAAACTTTTAATTGTATTTTTAAAATTATTTAAAAAGAATATTCATTAAAAATTAAATATTAAAAAAAATTTCTTTTTAAAACTTTTATTATTTTTTAAACAAATCAATTTAATTGATTTTTTATACAACTTAATATAATTAAGTTGAAAGTTTAAAACTTTGATCATGCTGTTCATGTCAAAAACATTAAAGTATTTAATATCATTTTAAGAAAAATTAATGTTTTTTAAATTTTAAATCAATTTCATTTTTTAATTTAAACTTTGATAAATTAAAATTACATTACATGATTTTAATTATTTATTTAAAAAACAATTAAACTTTTGCTCAGTTTTTGTCTTATTTTCAAAATAATATATATAATAAAAATCTTCATTTGAATCTTCATTAAATGAAAAAGAAATTTTATTTAACTGCATTCATGACATAAGAAAATCTTAAAGTTTATTAATAAAGTAAAAATGTTGATTTAATCATAATTTTATCATTCAAATATTTTGAGTTTTTAAACATTTTTTTCAAGAAGTACATTGATATTTTATTTTTGCATTAAACTCATGATCATGTCATACATTTTAAAAAAGATGTTTAACTCTCAGTTTTTACTTTATATAATATGAATCATGATGAAATTTTAAAACTTTATTATTATTTGAATGAAAATTTGAGCAAAGATTTTATTTGAATTAATCACTTTTAAATGATCACTTTTGTTTTTTTCATTAAAAAACTTGAAAAAAATCTTTACTTTTGCATGAATTATTGAAATTTGAACATTATTATAATCAAGAATTAATATTCTTTATCTTTAATTTTAAAAATGCTAAATCATTTAAATTAAGTTAAAATTTTTATTAAATTGAATATCATTTTTACATTTAATCAACTTTGAATTAAAGAAAAAAATGAAACTTTCATTATTTTTTGCATTTGATTTAAATTATTCAAGTATTTAATCATACTTTTTAATTTATATAATAAATTTATTCTATTTTAAAAGTACATCAATAATATTTCTTACAAATATTTAAATAAGTTTTATACAATTTATTTAAATGATATTTTGATTTATTTTAATAATAAACTTAAACATGAAATTCATGTTAAACTCATTTTGCAAAAGTTGCAAAAAGCAAATTTTCAAATAAATATAATTAAATGTAAGTTTTATATTTAAAATTAATAATCATCATTAAAGAAATTAAGATGAATTTTTCTAAAATAAACATCATTATTAATTGATTCATTCTGATCAACATTAAAAACATTTAAAGTTTTTTAAATTTCATGAACTTTTATAAAAAATTTATTTATGATTATAGTAAAATAATTATCTTGCTCACTCATCTCATTAAAAAAAATGTATTTTTTGTTTGATTTTAAAAATGTCAGATTGCATTTAACATTTTTAAGAAAATTTTCACTTTTAAAATTATTCTTCATCATTATAATTCAAATTATAAAATTATGATAGAAATCAATGTTTTAAACTATGTATTCAAAAACATTCTTTTTTAATATGATAAAAACAAAATTTTTCATTTAATCATTTACTTTTTAAAAAAGCATAATTCAATCAAGTGTAATTATGAAATTTATAATAAAAAACTTATGATCATTATTTGCACTTTCAAGAAATAATGATTAAAGCTTAAAAACTTTATTTACTTTGTAATTTACTTTCAGATGTTTATCATGTTGAGTTTGAATCGAGCAAAGCGCGTCAACACAGCTCATCGTCGCTTTTTCAGATCATAAATATTCGCTCGTTTTTCTTCAACTTTCAACATTTCTTCTTATTTTCTTTGTTTCTTTCGCCTGAACTTTTTGTCGACTTCTCGTTTTCATTTCATGATTCTTTGCTTGAATCTCAATTTGCATCTGAGAGAAGTCTCATCTTTGCAATGATTGATTCTATTGATTTTGTTTGAAGATGCGCACTTTTTTTCTTGACTTCTTGAATCACTGTTCTTCGCGTTTCTCATCTGCGTCTTTTAAAGTGATTCTCGATCTTTCTGTCTTTCTCTCTCAGCGTTCTTCTGTTTTCTGCTCATAGCTGATCTTCTGTTTCTCGCTTCATTAGCGTGACAATTATTATTCATGAGATGTTGAGTGATCATCATCGTCATGACAAGAGCGCAAGCAAGATGAAGTCTGCTCAGAGTTATCATCTGTGCATCAAGATCAATTGAATAAATGTCTCACATCATTCTGAGCGTTTTTTCTACTGTATCATTGATGAATGAATGACGTGATGTTGTTGCTAGCAATTTGATGACATCTTCTGTTAAAGTCTGACTTACGACAATTGAGCAGTCTTGTTTAGTTCAGCTTGACTGAATTTCGAGCATCAGTTAATGCTGACGTGACAGCGACTTGATTGAGAGAATATGCATGTGCATTGCGCAGTACTGTCTGAATTGAAACTCTGAACTGTTGAAGAGATGATATTTTTCTGTGTTGTTCTGTGTTATCTTGTCAAACACTCTTCATTCTTGTCATCTGCATCGAAAATTTCTCAGCTCATAAAGAGATTGTCTCAGTCGTGTCAATGCTGAGTCATGAAATCTTGATGAGTCATCGACGATCAGCTTTAAAAAGAACAATTCGCGCAGTCTGAATGCTTCTTAATGTTCTGCAAGACATTCTACAAGACATTCTGTGAGATGTGATTTCTGAAAATATCAGCTGACTGCTACAGAAAAGACTTTTAAATACACATTCTGTTGAGAAATATTACACATGAATTGAATGACAAGAGAACAGAGAAGAGAAAAAAGAAATCATTGAGAACTGAGCAATTCTTGAGAGTTGTATGCAGTCAAAAGAATGCTTACGAAGATTCAGAAAGACAGCGTAAAGATGATGTGACTTGCAATGAAATTGAGTGTATCTCGTACAGAGAGCGATTAATGAGTTATGACATATAATTCATCTTGCGCTCTTCTTTAGAACAGATACTGATTTTCATCATTTTCTTATTTACAAGATTTTCTTGCAATTTTATTCTATCATGACTGTTGTTGACATGATCTTCATTCACTTCTATCAATCATCGTTGATCACGAGCTCATGTCTCAGTCTAAAGTCATCAACTTGAGATAGTGTTGACGAAAGATGTGATGCAATCTTACAGCGCAACAGATGAAATAAATCTTTTAAGACGAATTACAAGATTGAATCTCAGCTTCAAAGCAAGCTGACTGAAGAAATCAGAGTCGAGAATGAAGATATTTTTAAAACTCAGCGTCATGAGAAATTCATCTAATGAATGCAGAAAACTTGAAAAGAGCTGAAAACAATCGAGACGACGACGACAGTGATATCACTAATGAGAAAGATCTTTGTCTTTCATTTATCGAGTCTTTCGAAAATTCTTGCAACCTTTCGTTTGAAATCAAGAAGAACACATCTTTTTCATTGAAGAAGATTGATCAAGCTCTGTTTGATGACAAATTCTTTGACATTGATGACTTTCTTCGTCTCTTCAGAGTCTGTGCAGTCTTATTAGCTTCAGAGAAATCTCAGCTTTGTGAAGATGTTACACAATCATCAATGAAGCAGAGTTCTTTATCGAGAATGTCAAACTCAATGTTCTCTATCAATGACGAGTCTATGATCGCAACGATCACATTGAAGGTTTGAGATTTTCTCAAGCGCAAGGCAAACACAGTCAATATGAACGAAGACAGCAGAGTCAAGATTCATGATAAGACTATATTCACTTCAACTTCAACGTGTCTAACAATCTTACAGAACAGTCACTCGAAGTTCTCAATAATATCAAAATCAATAAGTCATTTATCAAATTAATCTTCGAATCTAGTGATGAGCGAAACAAGAATTCAGACATCATGTCGACTAGAACGTTCTTTAAGTCATTGAGCAAGCAGATATTGACTTTTTCAGAACTGAGTGAACTCAACTTCAAGCGTAAGACACAGACTAAGCATTCAGATCAATGCGCATGTCTTCATTGTTGTGAGCACGTCTGATAATTCTAGAAGACTCGATCATGATCAACAATATCAATGAGAACAGAATCAACATCGATGATCATGATTCTTCTTCATTGAAGAAGCATAGAGAATCAAAGAAAGCGACTTTACAATCTGTATTCAAAGTTTCACCTGAACTTGAATTTTACTATAATTGAGCGCTTCAAGATCACAAGAATATTGCAAGCTTAAATCAATTGAGTAAGCTTGATGAAAGTTAAGATAGAACAGAACGTGAATCTTTAATACAAGAGTAAAACGATGTCTGACATTTCACAGACAACTTGTTTATGATGCAGAATGAGAACATCAAGACTGATGACAAGAACACTTCTGCTGAGATAGCAAACATTATGTCTGAGATTGATACTGCAGAGACTCAGCTCAACGCACTTTGTTCAACAAAAGAGTCAACGACACATCATTGCTTGAATTCTAATGCAATCGCTGAGTCTTTTGATCGTCTATTCTTCTCTAGCATCACTTCATTCAAGAATCGTGAAAGATGATCTGTTCATGCAAATGTTCACAATAAGAGAACGTCAGTCATTGTCAAATTCGTCAGCATTATCATCATCAGATCACTTATCATCGAGCAACATCAGAATTCTGATGACTCAGCAGAGATAAAGAAGCAAAAGTGAAAAATTACAAAGATTTTTGAGAAGAGAGCGATCGAATTAAAAACGAAATACAGAGTACGCTGAGAAAATACATGATTGCTCAGCAGTGAATTGAGAAGTGCACAGAGATTGTTGAAGAAGTTTAAGGCAAAAGATCGAGAACAGCATGAACGTAAACAAAGTAGATTGACTCGAATGAACAAAGATCAATGATCATGCATTTGTTCATAATCACATCATGAGTGTGTGTATGCTCATGTCTCTGCGTCAAGCAAGCACGCAGTCTCTTCGTTGTCAAAGACTCAGCTGCAGCATGAAAGAAGATGAAGAGATTGATTTGCAAAATTGATTGATCATCAATGAAGAACAGAAAAGCAAGCGAAGATAAGAGCATATTTCGAGATTTGTTAACTATTTTAGAGCTTGAGTCTGCTGCATATTGAATTAAAATAATGCAATAAAGAACGAGAAGAAAGTTGTTGTAGTCACTTCTTGTACTAAACGTCTAAGAGAGACTTTCAAAATCACTGTCAATCATATCTTCAAAAGAAAACTTTTAAGCTCATTATTTCAGAAGATCTGACGTTGTTTGTCTTCTATGATTCAATATTGACTCATTCAAGCTGCATGAAGCATCATCTTGCACTGTCTCAGAAGAGTTTTTCTGAGAGACGTTATCTTGAATAGCTTACACTGTTTATAAATGACGAGACACTAGTGACACTCATCTCACTGCTCAAGTTACAAGCTCAATCACGATGTATCATATCAAATTGAAGCGACGTGTCAGAATTATGTAAAACAGAATGCTATAGCGAAAAAGATGTCTAAAGATGAAGCAGAACTGCAGCAGATGAAGAGAATGTCAACAGTAAATATCATTACTAGATTTGTTGACTACTCAAGCAAGTCTGTTATCAATGAAAAGCATTGCAGTTTTCAGTCTTTGCTGACTCAGAACTTATGAACTTATTAAGTAGTTTCATTAACACTCTCAATATTTAATCGATCATGAACACATGCAATAATAAATCTAGTAGATGAGTAAATCTAGAAGATAAACTAGATACAGATGAGTAAATAAATAAATAGATAAATATGTCTCGCTGTAGAAGAGTATTTTCTCGTGTATCTGAAAGATAAAAGATGACGAAGAAGAAGAAAACTTCGCTCGAGAAATCTCTATAAGTGTCAGTCAATATTCTTGTGAATTCTGAAGATGCAAATCAATGATGTCGTGAAACTCTGCTCAAAAAAGATCTATCAATGATAGACAGTATTCTCAGAAGATGTTGATCAGCGCTTATGAGCTTTGCTCGAAAAACCTTCATCAGTAGTAGTCAATATTCTCAGAAGATGCTGATTGATAAAAATCTTTATCAATGATGAGCTACGATCAGAATTGTATGAGACAATGAGTTAGCTGAATGAGAATCTGCAATCATCAAAGCAATTATTTCAAGTGTCTTTTCAAGTCTCATGTGATCTGCAAGAATGTTATCACTGATCAATTCAAGTTCTGTGCTCTTGAGAGAATAATTAGTAGTCAATATTTTCAGAAGATGTCAAGCAGCATTCATGAGTCATGCTTGAGAAATCTCTATCACTGATAGACAGTTTTCTCAGAAGATGTTGATCAGCACTCATGAGCTCTGCTCAAGAAGTCTCTATCACTGATAGACAGTATTCTCAGAAGATGTTGATCAGCGCTCATGAGATCTGCTCGAAAAACCTCTATCAATGATAGACAGTATTCTCAGAAGATGTCGATCAGCGCTCATGAGCTTTGCTCAAAAAATCTCTATCAGTGATAGACAGTATTCTCAGAAGATATCGATCAATAGTGTTGTGAATTTCTGCTCAAGAAGTCTCTATCACTGATAGACGATATTCTCAGAAGATGTTGATCAGTAATCATGAGTCATGCTCGAGAAATCTCTATCAATGATAGTCAGTATTCTCAGAAGATGTTGATCAGCACTCATGAGTCATGCTCAAGAAGTCTCTATCAGTAGTCATGCTTGAGAAATCTCTATCAATGATAGACGATATTCTCATGAACTTTGAAGACGTCGATCAGCACTCATGAGTCATGCTCGAAAAATCTCTTTCAATGATAGACAGTATTTTCAGAAGATGTCGATCAGTCATGCTTGAAAAGTCTCTATCAATGATAGTCAATATCTTCAGAAAATGTTGATCAACACTCATAAGTCATGCTTGAGAAATCTCTATCAATGATAGTCAATATTTTCAGAAGTTATTGATCAGTCATGCTTGAGAAACCTCTATCAAAATCTCTATCAATGATAGACAGTATTCTCAGAAGATGTCGATCGACACTCATGAACTCTGCTCGAGAAACCTCTATCAGTGATAGACAGTATTCTCAGAAGATGTTGATCAGTCATGCTTGAAAAGTCTTTATCAATGATAGTCAATATTCTCAGAAGATGTTGATCAGTCATGCTCGAGAAATCTCTATCAAAACCTCTATCAATGATAGACAATATTCTCAGAAGATGTTGATCAACACTCATGAACTCTGCTCGAGAAATCTCTATCAATGATGAGCGATATTTCTCTTTTCTTTGAATCACGTTCGTATTGAAATCGCGTTCTTGCAGCATCATTTTCGAAGAAGAGAGATGAGCAGAAGAAGAAGATTGAGCAGAAGAGTCTCAATAAATCTGAAATGCAAACTGTCTGTGACGTGTGACAACAGCAGCAGTCTTTTGAGCATTGCTCTGACGTTTATTATTTAAATAGCTGTTAAAAGATATAAAAGACATATTGCAGAAGGTAAAAACATGCTGTTAACGATCAAGAACGAAGTGAAGCAGTGTAAACATGTAATAGGTTTAACTTTGACTTTCTAACTGTAATAGATTTAACTTTGAATGATTAACTGTAATAGGTTTGACTTTTCGATAAAAGAGTCAATATCTTTACAAAGAGAGAAATTAAGATTTAAGATTAAGATTTAAGCACGTTAAAGAAAAAGAAATTAAAATCAGTCAGTAGAAGCAACTGCGTTGCTAATTAAAGATGATTACATAACTACGCGCTTGTTTTGTAAAGCTATGCAATCTGAAGACTGTCATTGTTTCGTAGTCGTGCTTGCATGAGATCAATATTCTATACATATGTAATAATCTTCTGATATATGCAGAGACTCGAAATCATAGTGAAAATCATTCAATCGAAAGATCATTCAATCTGAAGTGAAAGTGATTGTTTTTTCTCATTGCTATCTAATAAATCACATCTCAATGAGTTTCTGAGTCTGTCTAAATGAAAATCTTAGTGAGAAACTCTCATTTCATTTCAAGTCATCATAATGCTTTATCTGCTTCTTTATCTTCAATGTTCTCTACTTTACTGTCATTTTTCTTTTCTGCTGCTTCGTTTTTATATTCTGTAGTATCTTCTTTATCTTTCTTTACTGCTTTTGAATTCAGATCATCTCGTATCTCACTCTCATTTCAAGCATCACTTTGAATGACTCTTACTGAATTCTGTGCTAGTTGTGAAAATGAGAAGACGTCTTGAATCACACTCTCGTTTCTTACAGATCTCTTCATCTGTAATTGAAAATGATGAGTCAAATGATTCTTCTCACTTTCTCACAATGAATACTGAAAATGACTCTCAAATCTTGTGATTGTCTAAGTGTAAAGCAGACATTTTCATGCAAGTGATAAAATCTGATGCATCTTGCAATTCTGACTTTGTTTTGTACTAAAAGAAGTAAGCTTTCATTCTTCAACTGATCATGTTGTTGACATTGATCTTGAACACTTACTGATTACGAGAAATGATCAAGAGAGAAGAGCTGAATGTTGCGCTTGAAACGTTCAATTTACTGCTTGTTGTCAGTTTCAGTTACTTTCAATTGTTTTCTATCTTAAGCTCAGTTACGAATCTCAAAACATGCTATCATATTTTCGACTGATCTTGATTCAACGAACGCGCACTCTCTTCAGAGTAATGATTCTTTCTCTCGCTCATTCACTACTGTTGACATCAATCTGCAATGAAGAACAGTTCTGTGACTCAATAAATCATTCAATCATGACTGACTAAAGCAACAATAACATCATTTATTCATAGAATGTTGTTCAGCAGTCTTCGATGATCACACTGTTGATCATTGATATGTTGAATTATTGAATCAAGAGTCTCTTGAAGAACGTCTCTTTTTCTAAGAACTTCACAGTGCGCTTTCTTCTTCATTAACACGTAAACAAAAGCATGAACTGATAATAATTACATCATGCAACAGAAGAGTATGACGACTTAAATCTGAGAAGAGTATCAGCTAAGAATCATGATGAGAAACTGCATGCTTGCTGAATGCGTCTATACATCAGTCGTTCAAAAGAAAATGAGATTGACAATTGATTAAGTGTTATCACTGAATTCAACGTCTGCTAGTCTTCAGTTATCTTCTCTTCGTTTACACTCTTCAGTATCAGTCTATAAGATACTCAAGTGATAATAGCATATTTTCATAATCAGACGTAGTTTTTCGATAGAAATGAGCAGAGGCAAATCACGTGATCTTCGAGCTACGTCATCAACTCATGCTTTTCGCTTTCGATTAGCATATTTCTTTAATCGCTGTCGAAGAATCACTTTTAGCATATTCGCTTAATTGATCAATAGAAATCATAGAATATCACTCTGAACTGATTTTATTGATGCTATTCAGATGCTATTGTGATATGCAGCTCAACAAGAATCGTCTCTACATAGAGAAATATCACAGATATCACAGTCAAAGATAGAACGCTTTTCTCGCTCGCTATCATCTAAATTTGATGTAATTTCATTGAGAACTTGTCGATTTCTAGACCTGATTGTTCTGTCTATCTTCTTGCACTCACAACAGTTCTCAAGACTTTTTCTTTTGCAGATTTGATGATCATCTAAATATATCATTGAACGTTCAATTGCAGACTCAATTGACGTTCTTTTTCGCTTCAAAAATCATCTTTCAGAGATCTGAATAAGATCTGTAGTCAGAGTCGTTCTGAATTCGCTATGAACAATGTATTTAGTCTTCTTCAAAATCTCTGAATGCAAAGAGAGTTTATAAACATTGATTACACTGATTTCAATCAAGAACTTGTACAAGATCTTATGTTCTTCTGATCTACATCGATGATTGTATGCATAGAAAGCTCGTAGCTGATCAGTCTGATCAACAGCTCTCATGTAGTGATTATAAACGTCATCAAAGTTTGAAATCGAAAGCATTGCACAAGATTTATCATCGAATGAAGTTCTTGCAGTCTTAGCACTGATAGATGTTTTAGAAGATCTCTTTCTATCGCGAATAATGTAGATCTGATCATCAAACATAGTTGATTGAAACAAGATGATAGCGTTGTCTTTTCAGATGAATTGCATGATCTGATTATCAGAGATGATCATCATTTTAAGCTCTTTTCAGAGTATCTTATCTTGTTTCTTGTTTTAAGTCTTCAGTTGAACAAATTTCTTGTAGATTTCGAAGTTTGAACGAGCTGTGTTGATGACTTCATAGTCTCTTTTTCGTAAATATAATAGAAGCTTGTGACTTGTGAAGAGATTGTCTAAGAACACTTCGTAGACGTAGTCTGATTGCTTAGACAATTGATCAAGAAGATCTGCTATCATCGTGACTGTTTTATTACTTTCTAGTTTCTTTGAAATCTTGACATTCAAAGATTCTTTGTCACGCTGATGATAAATTCAGGCTAGAACGTAGTCTTCGTCAGCTATCACTCAGATCTTGTAGTCTTTAGAAGTGAGTTTCGTGAGTATGATAAGCATATCATGCAATCAACTCTTGAATCGCTGCATTACTTCATCTACAGTCACGAATCGATCAGATTTTCAGTGTTTTTTGCATGTCTCTTCGAGCAAGGTATTAATAGACTCTGTCTGATGAAGAAAAGTCAGTTTTTTCAACTAATTTAGATGAGAAACATATATAATTTAAATGAGAAACACACTTACTTTCTGAAAGACAGCGTTATCTGATCTGAATTTTGATTTATAGTCGAAGAAATACAAATTTCGATCAATATTTTCATATCTGTTCAGAGTCATTGCTTCTCGAATCAACGAATGAAGAGACTTATTTAGCTTGATATTTCAGTAGTCAGAAACTTGAGATTCTTTATGAAGACTCATATAGATGCATATTTCAAAGTATGTCTTGTTGCGAAGCGTGTCAACATTGAATAGAGTCTAGTCAATAGACTCTAGAAATTTCAATATGTGAACAAGAAACAGCGATGTTTCGAATTGAAATATGCTGAAACATTTCATTTATTCGAGTTCTAGCAAATCGACTACTTCGTTTCTTTGTTCGCTCTACTATAGATACAGCTCGAAACTGTCTTCTTTCTTCTGTATTCTTAGTTTTCTAGTTAGAGCTACCTCTATTGATCAAACATTCTATTCAGCTACACACTATCTCGCTGCAGTGTGATTAAATTCTAGACACGATCTCAACATGTCTTCAGTTCTAGCTCATCTGTGTTCGAAAATGATCTGACTTTAAAACCTCTTTCTTTTTCTCATTTGTGACTTTTATTGACGTATATATTGATGTGTTTTGCTATCGTTTGAAGCATTTCGAAGAAGAAATAGAGACTTCATAGACTCGCAGCATCTAAAGAGCTGATATCTGAAAGTATATTAACTCAACTGACGTTTGAAGATATCTGAATAGACTCAAATCGATCATTTATATCAGTGATAGAACGCAGATTAGAACAATCAGTTTCTAAATCAGTTGAATCAGATACTACGTTGCAGAAAGACATTATTGAGATGAGTCAGAACGATAAAAGAGCTTTGTTGACATTGTTTCTATTTACAAAAAATAATCTTTTGACGAAATCTTATCGAATCTGATTAGCGTTAACCTTAAAAATTAACCGAATTCTAACAGCGATTAAAGAGATAGAGTCTTAGAAGATTCTTCGTTCAACTATTTACAGCGTAATGCATCTCTATTTGTAAGGTAAACAGTAGCAATTCACGAGAGCGTACTATTGCTGTGTTCTACGTTAGGTTGTTTTTGCTTGCCCTTCACACTGCTATGCTGCATCTCACAGCCAACTTTCAGAGTGGAAGGGCAGAATAAGACTTACACATTCTTTTTTCCCTCTTACGCTTCTGAACTTCGCTGATATATTGCTAACTCGTTAAGAAAGATAGCTCAAATCAAGAACTTCAACAGAGAAGTACTTAGGCTGTTACTATCCCATCAATCTCGTTGTCACAGTGCTCTTCCAGTCTCGAGCCATTTCTTTTCATGTTTTACAAGATTTTCAACGTCATGCTCGACGCTCGATCGATTGATCGTGCGAGCTTCGCGAGACTAGACACCAGCAGAGGTTCGATTCTTCAAGAGGCAGATTGGCGAGAGTGATTGGCAAGGGAGCAGAAAGCGGCTGAGGGGAGCAATGAGAAGGAATGAGCAGCAGAGAGGGAGCAGAGAAAAGCAAGAAGACGTGATAGAATTATACACGCGAGACACAGCGATCACACTTTGTTTTACACGCGAGATCACATAGCAGCCCTAGTACGTCGAGTCTATGTACATTCCCAGTTCAAACGAAGTCGATGCTCAATAGTTGAACATTTAATTCCTCTGAACTAAGGTGATGGTCGCGTTGGAAATTAGTAGGGATCGGCTACATATGGTAGGGCTACATACGGTGCGCCAAATTGATCTTAGAGTCATAATTATTTTGAGTTTTGAATTTTGCATCTACTTCAATCACCTACTTCATCATCTATCTGCTTGTTTACTAACCAGCTACTTCATCAGCTACTTCACCACCTACTCGCTCATCTATTCGCCACCCTACTCGCCACCCTACTCGCTCACCTACTCGCCACCCTACTCGTTCACCTACTTGCTCACCTACTCAGCATCCTACTCGCTCACTTACTCGCTTCAAAACACGCTGCAAAACACGCTGCAAAACAAGCTTAATGCGACGCGCTCTAACACACGTTATTCGCTTCATGGCCTGTTTCATAGTATGCTTCATACATGCTTCATAGCACATGCTAATTAGCTCAATAAAAAGCACCCTGCATGACTCTCTATCAAGCTTCGAATTACTTCATATTCAAGAATCATATTTGATTTCTACCGAGCATCAAATTCGCACCCTATCAAACATCAAATTCGCTCCCTACATGCTCATCTACCTACATGACTTTTCATCAAACTCTCTATTAAAATCCCTACCAAACTCTCTATATAATCAATAATTAGTTAGTTAAATAATTAGTTAAATAATCAATTACATAATCAATTATATTAATTCATTTACGAAAATGATGAAAATGATAACGATGAAAGCGAATAAAGCGATGAAAAGCGATGAAAATGATGAAAATGATGCAAAAGGAGCCCTGAGCCATATGCGTGCGGCCCTAAAAGCCCTGAGCTCACAGTGATGAACTCAAAGAGACGCAGAACGAAGATCTTGACTCAGAAAGCTTTTGAAGCTCAGAACATTCTGAGCTAGCTCGAAACTCTCTGAGTCGATTCACAAAATTGTCGTTGAATGAAGAAATTTAAGCTGCTTTCGAAGTTCGAAATTCGAAACTCAAAATAGTTATGACCCTAAGGTCGATTTGGCGCACCGTAGCTACATTAATACTGGTCGAGGCGGTGATCTCGATCAATCCGGCCCGCATTCCCCAAGCGCCTACTAAGCTACGAAAACGACTTGGGAACGGCACGAACCAACACATGATCGTCTTGGCTAGTGGGCATGAGGTACGGAATGCAGAGGCTTCGGAAAAATGAAAGATGGCTTCCAATCCAGGAGGGCGAGAAGACATCATCCGCCCCAAAGATGCCAGACGTCCTCAAGAACCTGGCGAGGAATGACCACCAGACTCCGAATACCCACCTGGAAGGTGTTAGGAAATATCGGATGGTAATAGATACGCCTCCAGGATCATGCAGCATCACATTTGCCCGAGTTTCGTACTCACTATCGTGGGTGTGGGGAAGGACACATTCATTGGACAACCCCACGGTTATCCCCAGCACTACCTTAATCAAGTTGGCTCAGCCAACTTGGCTGAACACAATGCGCTGCACAAATGCGGCACTTTTGGGATGAAACAAGTCTTATATCCTAACGAGACTGCGCTGTCCTGCGGAGTAATGGCTTATAGGAAGCAGGTCTTTACCATCCTCATTTCTGCGAAATGGCTGACTTGACTCGTGAATACGCCCGCAAGTGTGTTGACTCCATTCGGGTAAATAATGGGGGCATCGAGGCTAGCGATCGCAAGAAAACCCCCGAGCCGGTACTACAGGCATTACAGAGTGTTAGGAAACAATTGGCGGCTTCCACAGCGACGTACCGTCTAACACCATCATTGAGTTTGTAAACTTTGCTCACGATTTTCCCAGTCTCGCCGAGGAACTCTATACAAGACCAACGCGATTTGTTTTTGAGCTCGTCCAGAATGCTGAGGATAATCAGTACAAACGCGCGCATGCTGCAGGCACGGATCCGTATCTGAATTTTTCGATCGACCGGGATAAGATCGTGATTGACTCGAATGAAGACGGGTTCTTGGAAGAGAATGTGAACGCAATCTGCAAAATCAAGACAAGTACTAAAAAAGGAGTACGAGGATACATTGGAGAGAAAGGAATCGGTTTCAAATCAGTCTTTAAGATTGCCTCCAAAGTCCATGTTCAATCCGGACCATTTTCATTCTCGTTCAACTACGGCGGCGATGACGAAGATGGGATGGGTATGGTCACGCCATTCAACGACATACACGAAGACCTACCTGGAGATGTCCGTACTCGATTCACGTTGGCACTTAAGGATGATACAGATTTCGAAAGCCTTGTTAAGGAGTTTGCAGATCTACCGGACACGCTGCTCTTGTTTCTGACAACACTGAAAAGGCTTAGAATATCCATCGACGACTCTGATGAGATATCCGAAACAAATTTTGAGTATAGATACGACGAGACCTCTGGCAAAGGGTTACTGACCAGAAACTCGGCTAGAGGGAAGCCGAAAGTATTCCATTTTTACATAAGTGAGAAATTAATCCAAAACTTACCGACTGACAAAGCTCGAAAGGATGTGAAAGAAGCGCAGGTGGTCCTCGCTTTCCCAGTGAATGGCCAAGATGTCCCTATCGTTACGCAACAATATGTATTCGCCTATTTGCCCATTCGCAAAGTTGGCTTTTCTGTAAGGAGTCATGCATTGGTGATTATCCAGAGTCTGCTCTTGAACTCACTGTTTTTAGTTCCTAATTCAGTCCGACTTCATTACCCAGGCGAGCAGAGAAGATGTCCTTGACACCAAATGGAATCATAATCTACTTCTCGGAAGCGCCGAAGTCTTTGTTGATGCTATACTTCGATTTTGCAGTCACCCTACTCTTCAATACACGTGGTTACGATACTTACCAAGCCCAGATATAGCAGGCCCTTACTGGACACAGTTGCGGGACATGATCGTCCTTCGTCTAAAACACAAGCCGATCCTGCGGCCGTGGAGCGATGGCGTTTCACGATGTATTAGCCAACTCAAAATTTTGCATAAAAGATTTCTGGATGAAACAAGAGAACCCTTATTCAGGGATCTCGCGGAAGAGGTTTATCTGTCAGATGCATACCCGTCAGAAGAGAAGCAGGCTCTGAAAGCCATTGGAGTTGGACTTGTTAGCTACAATGACATTTTTGAAAGAGTCAAAGCCGACCTTGAAAGTCCGTCATCAAAGACCAAAAATTTGAAGACCAGCCAAACTTGGCACACTCGGAGTGCCCAAATGATGTTGGACGCAGCGAGAAAGCCTTTACATTTCGAAAGTCTGTGTGCTTTGAAGATGCTGCCTTTGCGAGACGGGTCGTGGACCTCTATAGCTGTAGGCGAGGTCTATTACCACGAGGTTGGTGGGGTAGATGTTCCCCAGGATCTCGGCCTCCGACTTCTCGCGCCCGAGTTCCTGTCCAATCCGACCAGGAGGGAACTGTTCGAGAGGCTTGGTGTGAAGAGCTGCGATCCAATGGCGGTCAAAGAATTGATCATCCGTAAGTATAACACGTGGAACAACGTCGACCTCGACTCATCAGTCAGCCACATTCGCTTTCTCTTCTGCCACTGTCCTAAGGAAGAAGAGATACTTCACAAAACTGTTTTCCTGTTTGACGCACATGAACGGCCGATATACAGAGTTCATGTGACCTTTGGTCACGACATGATCGTTGATGATCTATATTTTGATTCTGATGGTACGTACGATGTAAGGAAGCTCTGCGCACAACAACGCGGCTTTAATGGCAGGTCGACTGAGCGGGTTGTACACATTATTCACCCAGCTTATATGAAATTCGATGCCCCAATATCACCTCCACACAATTTGTCATGGAGCGCTTGGCTGCAGAAAAATGCGAAGATTCTGGATTCCCCGAGACTTGTCAACAAACGCAATCCTCTCAAGCCCTCGGATTTGTTCCTCTGGATTATCGAGAACCGCATAGATTCAGTTTTAGGTCTTTTGAAAACGCACTGGCATACCTACCAGAAATTAATGAGCCCCGAGATTGTCGACCTTTTGCAAGGTTTCGAATTCGAATGCATCAATGGGTACGCCTGTTTAAAAGATACGCTGGTGCCCCTTCCAGAGCTCGTGAACACGGCAAAAGACCTTAAAGTACACGATGAAATGCGATTCCTGACATTGCCGCCTGAATTTGAATTAGAGTCAGTAGAGGACTGGCTCTTCCTCAAAATGCTTGGAGCTGGAGTGGCCGTAGACCTCAAATTCTATCTCGAGGCCCTTCGTGCACTTATGTGCACCATCCCGTTCCCGGAAGATAAAAAGCCGGAGGAGGAGGACAGCACAAGATCAGTTGTTCTCAGAGTGTATGCTGCGATCGAAGGACGGAGCCAGGTCGAGGATTATGAATATCTTCAGTGAGTAAGTTTCTGGTGTTCCTATCAATATCTGACCAAGCCACAGAGAATTCTTCGAAGAAAGAGAAGCCATACTCGTGAGGGACGATGAGGGAGATGGTTACACTTGGACTGCACCTACTCGCTGTGTTTGGAAGGCGCCTGACTTCTTAGACTATTGTTACGTACTCGCAGCAGATGTCGATTTCCGCAGTAATAAGAAAATTCGCCGTCTCTTCACAGACGTCCTGGAGATTGGAAATGTAGACTGGAGTCATTACTTAGCACAACTCCGTCAAGACAAGGATTGCGACCTGGAAGATTATGATTTGTCTCGACCGTCTAATATTTATCGCGAAGTTGGGCGAGACGTTACTGAAAGTTCTGAGTGGGAAAAGATCAGGTACGTAGCACCTTTAACGAGGTATGACTATACAATTTGACATCCAGGGTCTAGTAAAGCATTTTACGACGACAGCCTGATATTTGTATTACCTCAGAAGGAATGGCACTCGCCAGGTGAGTGCCTCTGGACTGAGAACACTCATATTCCCGGAATATTTCCTATTGCAGCGCACTATCCCGACCTGCAAGATTTCTTTGTGGAACGACTGGGAGTAGATATGCCTACTTTAGAAATACACATTGAAGAGCTTCAGATTCTATGTGACAACGCCACAGACGTTCCCTTTGAACAAATAAAAGGTCTTATCAGGGAGATCAATCTTTGGAACCCTGTCAAAAATAATGTTCAGGAGCTCAGGGGTAAGAAAATTCTGCCTGTCAATGATATAAACGGACACAAAAGCCTCATGCGCCCAAAGGATACGTTTGCCATCGTTGACCGTCAAAAGTACGGGGATATTTTCACGGGGCAAGTTGCAACATTGGACTTCGCCCTGGGGGAGGTCCGTAGCATAAAGACTTTCCTATCTGCGCTGGGACTGGACAATCGATATATGTCTCATCTCGCGAATGAGACTTCGAAGGTGGGGGATGCCGTGGAAGAACCGACACTGAGCGAAGACTTTAGACGGAGAGCTTACGCTCTTGTACGGTATGTGATTGGGGTGACGTCTCGCGAATTGTGAGTTTGTGCTTACCCGAGGGCAGTTGCGCCTGCTATTTCGAAAGCTTGCAAGCTAAAGATGGTGGCCATGAGTTACTCCGAAAGTTGATGCACGCGATCGTCTACCAAACCGATAATATTGTAATGACGGTCGGTCTCGAACTCAATGGGCGTGTCATTGCAGCACAGAGCACCACTGGAACCCTCCATATTGAGGATGACGATTCAAGTCTCAAGCTTTACGTTCCTAAAGATGAAAAGGATCGAGAGATCTGCTTCTTCACGCAGCTCCCCGAAAGGCTGGTGAGTCACTGGGCTATCTCAGACAGAGCAGCAGTCAAAATTATCGGAGACGCTCTTACCGCGTCTACTTATGCTCTTGATGGTATTCTTCGAGAGTACGGTATCACGGAATTACCAGGCTTGCGTCCCGCCGAGGATGCAGAAATTGGCGAAGGGGGTAAAGATTACATCGGACCCACCAGTCGGACAATTACCGCAGGAGTGACTAACACCTCTGCTAAGCTTTCGACCCCCTCAACCTTGAGTTCGGCGGCTACAGCTCCTGCAGGATTAGCATTCACACAGAGTAGAGCGATCGCACCCGAGGAAGCCGAAGATGTTGTCAACCGAAGCGGTGCCTCGGAATACGAGGCGCTTTTGGACCGGGTCATCCGTGCCGTCGAACAAGTCGACCTTCCTGTTCACGAAACCTTCACAAGTCATACTACGGATCCGACAAATTCGGCCGGAGCGGCTGCTGACCCGGATATCTTGTTTGGTGTACGCACACAGGATGCAATGGCCCATGATATGAAAATTGGTGCCGCCGGAGAACTCTACGTATGTCATTGAAGAATGGACCACCTTATATCGTTGATCAACAGCTAACAAACACCAATAGGCCTTCGAGATGCTTGATGGATATAGACTTCCCTCTTTCAACGGAGATAATTGGAGAAGTAGAATCCGACATTACGTGAGCGTGCATCATAAATTCCGTAATCTCAAACCCTGGAAAGGCGTAGAAACTGCCGACATTGTCTACGAAGATCACCACTCGTTGCTCACCATGCTACTCATAGCGCATGACTTTTTGTCAGACAAAATTTGGAGCGGAAAAACACCAACATACTACCTCGAGGTCAAAACCACTACAGGGCCGTGCGAGACGCGGTTTTTCATGAGCAAAGCTCAGGTCAAGAGGGTGAGTGCTCGACCTCACTAATCTCCCAAAAGCACCCACCAAACACAATGAAATGTATATTCCCCGGTGCAGCTGAGCTGATCGTGAAACCAAACCCTCCCATACAGATGAAAAAAATGCGTCTTGATCCCGGAAAAGCGAGCCCGGATATCTACGTTATTCTACGAGTCTACAACCTCACGAGCGACAACATTGGCATGCGCATTCTCGTTGATCCGGCGACTATGAAACGAAATGGAGAATTGGTCTTTACAGCGGAGAGTTACACTGTGTTGCAGAAGGACGGCCCGGACTCGGACCCGGACCTGGCATAGGCGTATAGCTCTACTCGTGTGTGCGTTGCCACTGATATCAGAAAGGCCTGTTCCTGGTTACGTCGGCTGTCGGGAACCTGCTTTCAGAGGCGAGTGCTGAGTGGATCTCCTTTTGCCAGTTTACTAGGTCATTGGCTTGAATTGCGCGTGTTCCCCGGCGGCTGATTTTATAATAGAGAATACAACTTTTGGCGGCGGTACCGAGATCCTCTCTTTTAGTCCAAGGTTTTCTGCGATGAGAAGTAGGGATTTCATTTATAACGTCAGAAAGAATCATGATCAGTCGCAGAATTGATGTTGGATTGTGGCTAGAAACTGATATTAACGAATAGTGTTGTTCTTATCGCTGTGGTGCTTCTATTCATTTATCTTAAAGACGTTTATTGTTTAAATGAATAATCGTGAAGATGAGATAAGAACAGAAGTGAGTAGAAGTGAAAAAGTAGAAGTGGGGGTGAAGAAAGGGATCAGAACAATGGGTGAAAGGGTGCCGACGTAGATGAAAAAAGGCTCATCTGCAGTGTTCAGCAAGTCGCAAAGAAGGTGACGAATCGACGCAATTGGAGCCTTTAAGCATCAAATTCACAGCTCTTCTATATGCTTTATAAGGTCATGCGAAGATGTAGCTGAAATTCTATGAACTCGCTAATGCTATCAATTTACGGTGAGTGTATATTGCGTACTAAAGCTCCTCGTCCTTTCCGAATGGGTACATAGCGGCTGTAGCGTGAGACGTAGCAGCTCCTATGAGTAGGTATATTAAGTAGCCATAGCATACTACGAGTTCAATGACTATGCGTCATATAAACGCAATGAATTCGGAATCGTTCTTGTACTTTGATTTGCTAAGGAGTGTAATCTCTGTCCTTGGCGTTGTCATCACGTTTGGCAATGCCTAGAAGCACATCACGACAACGCTCTACTGCTAGCTCCTCACGAGCTGTTTCCAAATGAAGCCTCAACCGATCGTAGGTCAATGGAAACCTTGTGTTTCCCCCGTCTGTAGCATTGAGAGGGTAGAAGTCACTCAACTTGAGGTCAAGCTCCGTAGTTGCATTATCCGGAACAAAATACTATATCAAAACCGGGTTAGCCTCCATTGTAGCTGAATAGAAGAAAGAAGTACAGCTTACTGATCGAGTTCCCTGCTGCTTCGCCTCTCCATTCACTGCGTCTTTCTTCCATATCTCGAGAAACACGACCATCTTACCGACCCACACCAAATTTCCTATCTCGAGTGGGCCAAAGCTATCGTTCGGATCTTTAAGAATGACCATAGAAGTATCAAGATCTCTGTGATCAGGGAACCCAAGGTCCTTGACCTCATCATCTTCCAGTTTGCTGGTAGGGGAAGAGTATCGAGGGTTCTCCTCCACTTTGATTAGGATCACGGTCATCATATCCCTGTTCCCTTCTAGCCATAACTTGACGTCTTCCATAAGTTCTTCATATGTTTCCGCGAAACCTACTTCAACCACAGCAGTGTATAAGACTTTACGGTCTGATCCTTTGTACTTGAACAGCACATCTGGTTCCTTCTTACTACCCTCGTATGCCCCTGTAAAGGCTCCTACTTTCTGATCCCCTACAACATCTATGTGCCTCGCTATTCCAGACCGAAGGTTCTGTGTAGCAACAGTAGCGCTTCCAATGAATGGAGATGCAAGAATTCCGTGAACAGATGTGGGCATCCATTGGATAATCCCAGTACGACTTCGGGAGTTGAAGGAGATAGATGGCCAGCTGAAAAAGTCATGTCAGCTATCATAATTTTCATATCAGGGTCTAAAGAGTATACTGAAGATCAAGTGCATCATCACCAATAGCTTCTTCCAGCTTTCGAAAATAACTTCTTGACATTTTGACTCGTTCCACACTACGCAAAGGTTTAAACTTCTGTTCTCTGCGTTCCTTGTTGGCGCGGACACTCTCTTTAAGTCTTGCCTCGTATATTGTAAGGTCTGAAAGCGTTAACAACTGCAGTGGGCTTTCAGAAGGGGTTGACGGATGATCCGAGGCGATGGGAAGACTGGTAGTTGGTAAGACATCTTGCTTCAGAGGAAGTGCACGCTGGATATCTTCTGGTGGCGTTATCTTTCGTCGCGACGGCATTTTCAAGAATGGCGAGGCAGCAGAATAAGAAATTCTAGAAAGCGACTGAAAGGCTGGACCTTCCCCATAAGCTTGAGGATGATTCACGCCCTCATACCTGCGTAGCGGGAAGTCCATCGCTTCTGACAAGGCAAAAATTGAATCGAAAGACCCTGGTCTTTGTCTCCAAGAGACAATGATTCCCCGGTGTACAGACGAGTCACGTGATAAGGCCACGTTGTCTAGGGCGACGGCTTGCATGTAAACAAAACGTCACCCCAGCATCGAAAATGTTCCCCAACTACCAATACCATGGGATATTCCACATGTGCAACCCTCTGCCCGACACTTCAGTAGTTTCACTCGGAGAGCCAAGAGCTTATACGGAAGACTCAGTCTGCACTGATTGATTAAATTCCGAGCCTTGGCTTCCAAGCTCAAGCGTCTTGACCACCATCTCTACACCGCAGCTATGGCTCCTCTACTCATTTGGAACGAACCCTTCTTCTCCTCTCCAGACCTTGAAACCCGCTCCGCTAGCCAAGATCTCCTCGAACGCTCCAGCGCCCTCTCCCCACTAGAAGCAGGCTCCTACCTCTCCACCCGCAATGCCGCCCCCCCAACCTCCAACATTCCCCCCGGCAGCGGCTCCTTCGACCCCCACGACGTAAACAACAAAGGCATCCTCGCGCTCTTCGGCCTCATCGGTGTCGGCATGGTGCTTGCCAGCATCTGGTTCTTCTTCTGGGCGAAAAACGGCGGCTTCCGCTGGCGGAAGGGCGATTGGGACGATTACAAAAGTACGGTCTTGCGGCGCAAGGGCCCGAATGAAACGACGCTGAGTGGGGCGACGAAGACGACAGAGTTAGGGGGCGGGAGCGTAGTGGGGCAGGTGGATCGGGACGACGAGGGGGTTTTCATGAAGGGCGGGATGCAAGCAGGCGGGCGCAAGGCAAAGGTGCCGCGAGGAAACAAGAACGGGCATGACAACGACGTGCGCGCATACCGGCACGAGAAAGCCGCTAGAGTGGGCGGGCTGAACAGAGAAGCGGATGGGAACTATAACACCGAATACACCGACTTTGGCTACACCGACGCCTCGGATATCTCGCAGCAAAGCATCCACAACGAGAAGAAGCAGTTCTCGCACAAGCCCGCTGCTGCGAAAACGCCCTCGAAGCAGAAAAGCACCTTTTACGCGCACACGCCCTCATCTACCGATTCGCACCGCCCGCTGCGTCCCAATGCCGCTCAGCCATCTTCCAGAGACTCAACCCCCAGTCGCTCCCGCCAAGCCTCGCCGCGCAAATACACGCCTAATCACAAGCGCAACAGCAACGCTTTCAACCCCTTCGTTCCGGGCAGTTTTGACAATTATACCGAGCCGCTGAATTTCGATTCGAGGTATACAGCCAGTGAGGCGGACACGGCCGGGTCGAGGGGCACAAAGACGTATTTCCATCCGATTCCGGAACTAGGTGCCGAAGGGGGGAGTGCGAAAGGGTATGCGGGTACGGGGTTTAGGAGGGGTGGGGCGGGGAGAAGAAGGGATAGTTTGAGCGATAGTGAAGGGGAGGAGACGGTGAGAAGTTGAGGGAGGCTGTTGGGATGTTATTCGGCTCATAGCGTGAAATATTAGTGCAGTCTGATTGATATTGGTGAAAGAGAGGGCCTTGTTTGTGAATCAAGTTGGTCTGTGATGTTCGCAGCGAGCGAATCAATGTATGAGCGAGTTGGCATTACTGAATGGTGTTGGGGATGTAGGTAGCATAGCATAGCATATAAGCTAGAATTCCGATAATGATGTCAACGCTTATATAGATACCACATGGTGATCGAGCCTCGTAGCTACTATCACGTCGTTCTTGTTCTCAGTCTGACCTGTATCTCTTATGCTCAAATAAGTCGCTGTTAGAGTGCTTCGACGAGCCAGACTATGGTTCATTTTCTCGTATATTCTGACACGAAGTGCATTTACAGAAGATGCAGGCGACACCGCATATTCCTTGTTTCTGTTCCTGCTCTGAAGAGACCGTGTAGATGATAAGAAGGACCAGCTTGCGATTGTGCGACCATCAAAGACGCTTGGGGGCTCTCTGGAATTATAGGGCTATAGATGTCTGTTTCTCTCCCTTTGATCTTATTCTTCAATGTAGGGATGAATTGGTAGCATAAGCCGAATGCTGGTGAACGCTTCAGATGGTACAGCCAACATGGGCTGAATTAAACGATGTCTTGGGATTAGCTTTAGAACCGTGACGTTTGTGAGAAGATTATGGTTCGTCGTTGGGCTCATCCTGAGCGCCTCAGGGAATGAGCTTCAGTATTCAACACGTACTCATTCAGGCTCATAACATCTGGCTCGCTAAAGATAAGATAGAAATATTTTAACGTCTCTGCTAGCCAAAAGCTCTTCATTCGGTCGTCCTTGGGAGGGTCTGGCAAAGTCACATCAGATATGACTGAACTCGCAATACTGATTCTGATGTGCTTCTCGATGGCTTGAAACATTCGTCATGCCGCATCTTGTAGAGTAACATCTTCAGTGATACGATAGAGAATGAAAACGCTCTCGATAGTCTCTGGCCGTAATATATATCTTCGATCGAATATATCTGAGAAATCAGAAGGAAGTCGATTGTCTTTGATAATTTGTTTCATGCGATTCATAGGTGAGCTCTCCCCGTTTTGAGGGTTGAAAGACGCAATTGCTTCATGCCACTTTCTCTCATTTCATTCGCAAGAGATGAAGTCTTCGCATCGAATCATATGAAATACCTCTGGCATAATTTCAGTAACTAGCTTGTCATACGCTCAGATACAGTCATCAACGAGCTTCCGAGCGACTGCCATGTCTTCCGGCCGATCGAAAATTTTGGCGCCAATGTCAATCATGCCACCAGTAAAACATTCTAAATGCTGTCCTCGTGAATCGACATTCACCGTCAGGTCTTCGAGAACATCGGCAGACTCAGAAACCAATATGTTCACATTGTCTGATGTCATTGATCGAAAGAAGATGTAGTTCTTAATTGTCATCATTGTCAACTCGTACATCTCCTTGTACTGCTCGATCAGGCCCCCTAGTAGCATGTGCTGCTTTGGCAGGTACTCGTAAAGCGAGTCAGCCATACCATCGAGCGTGAAGCCACGGTTGGTGAAAGTCATCTGTCTGACGTTCATAACAACGAGCCATAAGCCGGGAATATGGGTCTTGCTCTGGGCTTTGTATATTTCTGTCATAACTCTTTCTATCAGGTCGAAATATTTTAGATCCCCGGTCAATTGAGAGAGTCGTGTGAACTCCAGAGTAAGAGAACCTATTTCCGCAATAAGCGTGCTCTCGCCTGCTTCCTGCTCTTCGCCATTCATCGCGGATTTCCAACGCCATCGAGTCACTGGCATATGGTTTGAAGTATCAAACGCGCGACACAATAGATCCCCTATCTCTGCGGCTTTCTCCAAGAGCACCGGATACGTTCCATTGCCAAGATCGTAAGCGCCAAGAAGATCACCGAGATACCTAATAGTTGTCTCGAAAACGTTCAGCTCGTCTGATTCGATTCTGGTAAAGTCGATCTGACTCATAGCTTTCACCGCGTGAGCAAAATCCTCCTTCATCCCCATCAACCATAAAGTATCCAGTGTGTCGACCAAAGTTGCGGCCCATCCTCCAAAACTTGTCACATGTCCGTCAGTCACGAGAGACAGCTCATCCTTCATCCACGCATATTTCTCGTATCCTTGCCATGAGTGCTCAAAGCTAGACTTGACTGTCTTGAGCCTTTCTTCTCTTATGGTCTTGGCCTCTGCTGTTTCAATGCCGAAGTCAAGTTGTATTTTAGAGATTTCGACGCGATCTTCGAATGGCATTCGGGTCATCCGCAGGATCGGGTGTCTCAGGGACACCTCACGGAACCACGCATCCCGTTCTTGTTCCCAAGCTTTGGCATCAAGGTCGTGCGGATAGTCTGCGAGTAGTACCATAAGGTAAAGCTCCCAAATATGTCGAGGATTACGGCCGTTGACCTTTTGCGAGGGAAGAACATAGTAAAGCACGTCACGGCGGTTCTGTTCGTTGAGACACAACCTAAGGTACAGACAACAAGCGTACGTGTTAGGATTCGAAGGAAGAGAGGGCGCTTCCTACATTTTGAGGGCTAGCTTGGGGGAATAGAGGCTGTAGGCGAGATTACAGTGGGTAAAGTAGGTAGATGGTAGCCTGGTAGGGTTAACCGGAAACGGCTCACAGCATTCCACACGCGATAAACGCCGTTAAAGATGCCTGAGCTAACACATCGATATAATGACATCAACGCATAGTTTGCAGGATTGTGAAAGCAAGGAGAGCAATAAGAATAGTGGGAGCCGGGGGAGTAGTAGAAGCAATATTCTCTACTGCCCTGTGTACGAGTAGGAGAAGCGAGGGTAATACACTGCTCGCTAACCTAATTAGTACTAGCTCGAAGATGTTCCGTACGAAAAACATACCTAGAGAGTAGAGTTCTACAGAGAGAGTAGGTAAGGTAAGATTACCTTAGAAACCACACCTTTATGCAATTATCGGTTTCATACTTCTTCAACCTTGATCACGGCTTCGCCGCCAGCCCAAGATAAACTACGCCGCTTAGCCTGATTGCTCACTATGCGACCGAGTGTCAGGACCGTGCCTAGGTGAGTCAACCAGCGGAAGTCAGGATTGAATAGTGCTTGATCTTTAGAGGTAGCTATAACTGAATATTAAGAATACAGAAGAAGGTGAGTACAAGAGCTTCTATTTAAGTAATATTCAGAGGCTGCGCTAAGCTCGAAGGGGATGTGTTTGTGACACGAGTAGAATGTGATGTAGGAAGGAAGGTGATGTTGAACAAAGAGATGTTGGGGAAAGGAAATAGGGGCTGAGCCAGATCTGGGCTAGAGGCACTGGCTAGCCCTAATCAATACGCAGGGTACTCGCTAGCGTACCCTGCGAATTGATTAGGGCTTCAGCCTTTTTCAGCCTTGGTACGCTCGTAACATTACCCCCCCCTTCGAAAATTCATGTTCGCATGAATGTAGCTCGTTTGCTTGCTTTCTTATTGAGTTATTTCGATACTAGCGTGACTTTCTTGAGTATAGCGCATGAAATTCGTTCAAAACTTTCTCGAAGTCATCGAATTCATCTTTATCGACATAGTATCATTCATTGTCTCTATCTAGATCTTTTCATTTGATCTTGTACTGTATTCGATCTCGATAGCATCTGAAGTTCAGAATGTCATTTATCTCTCAGTGTTCATCGTCGTCGTCATCAATAATGATGAGTCTGAGAGATTCTGCATGCTGTTCTGATAGAAAGTCTTCTGAATACGATCGCAGTAACTTCGAGCTGAACATTGAATGCAGATGCTTCATGCTGACTGATAGACGAAGATGATAGAAGACTCTCGCTTTGACAGTGATCTGATATGATTCTAGTTGTTTGTCTTTCAAATCTTTGCAGAGTCTCGTTGTCTTGACGTTTCTGAAAGATAGTCAAACTCAGTCATCTACTTCATAGATGACGTTTCGTCTATGTTTATTGATCTGAACTTCGATGATCAGCTTCGTCTTTTTCAATTGTTGACGATCGAAGCTCAGTAGCTCTTTCATTCAAATGACAATATCATCTGCTTTTCTAGCTTCAAGTCGTTCACGAGTTGTTTCGTAGTCAGTCGTATCTGAATCGAAACTCATTCGAGGGTGAAATTCTTTATTGAAGTAGAAAGAAGTCATTGAGATGATCGAGAAGATATTGAAATTGTCGCTGAATTTCATCATAGATATTCATTTGACTCAGTCGTTCTGCATGTAATTGCAGTAGATTCTAAGTTCGCGTTCAACGTCTTGATTGACTCGTTTCGTCTGATCGTTGATCTTCGAATGATAGACTGTGAATAAACTAGCTGTGATTCTCAGTCGCTTGCAAAGACTCTTTCACATAGTTGATATGAATTGAGAGTCTCTGTTTGAAACAATAGAACTGAGTAGATCATGCAGTCGATAGACGTTTCATAGCATGATTCAAACCGTTTCTTCGACTGAGATGTCATCGTCTTTTCAATGACATGAAACATAGTGACGTTCTTTAATGAGATGACATATGATTGTGCAAATGACGTTATAGTCTTCTGACAGAGATAGTTCAGTGATGAAGTTCATAGCTATATCTTTTCAGCGTTTCTGTGAAATCGAAAGAGAATGATGAAGTTCATTGATGCTATTTCTAGAGACTTTGCTTCGCTGACAAGCATGACAGTTTCGAATGTATCGTCGAATAGTAGCTCAATGATCTGATCAATAGTAGAAACGCTGAACTAGATCGATGATTCGTTTATTGTCGAGATGAGAGATTGAAGATTGATCATGCACTTCTTGTAGCAGTTTCGTATGCATATTTTCGAGAACTCACAGTAAGTCTTTTCTAAAGAGAACGCTGTCAATGATTTCGCAGTTTTTCAATTTAGTGATATGAAATTTGAGCTTGTTCTCGTTCATAGCTTGCCTATATTCATCGCAGAGCTCATTCGTTTGATTGATCATACATACTCACTGATAGAGATTTGCTTTCGATTCAACGAGTAGAACATCGACTTTATTGAGAGTCAGAATAGTCTGAAAACAATCTTCAAGTCGTTGAGCTGATTCAAAGATGTTCGCTAGAGACATTCAAGTTAGAGCATCGACTTTAGTATTCATTTTGCCTGATCTAAAGATGATCTGAAAGTTGAACTTCGACAGAATGTTCAGATAGTTGACTTGTTGTCGACTCAACTGTTTATTTTTCATGAAGATCTTTAAAGATTGATGATCGATGAATATCTGAATAAGTAGTTCAGTGCACTTCAGCTCAAGTCGTCAGTGTTCGAAGCATCGAATAATGACTAGCAATTTCTTGTCATAGATGTGATAATTGATTTCAGCAAAGATCATGCTTTTACTGTAGAAGATCATTGAATGAAGAACTTTCTCGTCATTGTACTGAGATAGTATTTCATCTTTTACATAGTTCGAAGCATTGATCTTCAGAATAGCTTGTCGTTTGAGATTGAAGTGACGAAGTACTGAGATTGAGCTGACTTGTTTCTTTAGATTGTCAAAGACTTGAACACAGATCTTGTTTTAAACAAAAGACGTGTTCTTTCTTGTCAGCTGAGTGAATGATTTGACTAGCTTCGAGAAGTTCTTAATAAAACGGCGGTAGAAGTTAACAAATCTCACGAAGCTCTGAATTTCTCTTAGATTGATCGAAGTGATTCAGCTGACTATGACTGTCACTTTGCTGAGATTCATACGAAGATCTAGTTCTGATACAATGACTTCTAGAAAGACAGTCTCTTCTACATTGAATTTGCACTTTCGAAT
>JAABUS010002871.1_pt1 | contig 30353 bp, 26 predicted proteins | sample 5560161 | NCBI WGS metagenome assembly JAABUS01 (sample SAMN10711885, study PRJNA513376) | rock metagenome | isolation source: Antarctica rocks | place: Antarctica: Victoria Land, Trio Nunatak nord | collected 2016-01-04
GCGCGACCGGCACGCAGAAGCGGCAGAGCCGCCCCCGCCACGCTTCTTCGTGCCGCACGAAGAAGCGATCGCGGGCGGTCAGGCGCGGCTGATGAGGTGGACCGACAGGATCCCCTCGGCGTCGCGCAGCTCGTCCTGGACCGCGCCCGGGACGGGCTCGGTGGTGGACACCACCATCAGCGCCGACGCGCCCTCGGGTGACTGGCCCACGTCCATGTCGGCGATGTTGATCCCGGCGTCGCCCAGGATGGTGCCCACCCGCCCGATCACGCCGGGACGGTCGTCGTTGCGCACGACCAGCATGTTGCGGGCCGGCGGCACGTCGACGGTGTGGTCGTCGAGCCCCACGATGCGGGGCTCGCCGGTGAGGCCGACGAGAGTGCCGGCGATCGAGTGCTCCCCGCCGGTGAGGGTGATGAGGTTCACATAGGCGCGGGCCGTGCTGGTGGAGATGTCGCGCACCTCCAAGCCCCGCTCGGCGGCGAGCTGCGGGGCGTTGACGTAGGACACCGGTTCGTCGGTCACGCTGCCGAACAGGCCCTTGAGGGTCGAGAGGGTGAGGATGCGGGTGTCGTAGTCGGCGAGTTGGCCCTGGTACTCAACCGTGAGCACGTCGGGGGTGCCGCCGTTGAGGGCGCCGTACAGGCGACCGAGGCGCTCGGCGAGGGGCAGGAACGGCCGCACCGTCTCGGACGCCTCCGCCGCGCTGACGTTCACCGCGAAGGGCACGAACTCGCCGGCCAGGGCCAGGGCCACCTGCTCGGCGATGGTCTCGCCCGCCTTGTCCTGGGCCTCCCTGGTGCTGGCCCCGAGGTGGGGGGTGACCACCACCTGGGGCAGGGCGAAGAGGGGTGACTCCGTGGTCGGCTCGGCGTCGAAGACGTCGAGGGCGGCGCCGCCCACCCGGCCGTCGGCGATGGCCTCGGCCAGGGCAGCCTCGTCCACCACCCCGCCGCGGGACACGTTGACGATCCGGATGCCGGGCTTCACCCGGGTGAGGAAGTCGCGGCCGACGAGGCCGACGGTGTCGGGCGTCTTGGCCACGTGCAGGGTGAGGAAGTCGGCGGTGGCGGCCAGGGTGTCCAGGTCGACCAGCTCGATGTTGAGCTGGCGGGCCCGCTCGGGCGCGACGAACGGGTCGTGGGCGACGATCCGCATCCCGAACGCCGAGGCCCGTTGGGCCACCAGCTTGCCGATGCGGCCGAGGCCGATCACCCCGAGGGTCTTGTCGGCCAGCTCCACCCCCTCCCACCTCGAGCGCTCCCACCGGCCGGCGGTGAGGGCGGCGTGGGCCTGGGGGACGTTGCGGGCCTGGGCCAGCAGGAGGGCCATGGTGTGCTCGGCCGCCGACAGCACGTTCGACTGCGGGGCGTTGACCACCATCACCCCCCGCCGGGTGGCCGCCTCCACGTCCACGTTGTCGAGCCCGATGCCGGCCCGGCCCACCACCACGAGGTCGGTGCCGGCCTCGAGCACCTCGGCGGTCACCTTGGTGGCGGAGCGGACGATGAGAGCGTGGACGCCATCGACGGCGGCGAGCAGGTCCTCGGGCGAGACGCCGTCGACCACGTGGACGTCGTGGCCGGCAGCCCGGAGCGCCTCGAGGCCGGGCTCGGCGATCTTCTCGGGGACGAGCACACGGGCCATCGTCGGAGTCTGGCCCGTCGCCCGAGCGGCCCGCCAGACCATCCGCCTCGCCGCAGGCAGGTCCTCGCGCTGAAGCCGCACAGGGCGGCGCCAGCGCGACCACCCGGAGCAGCGCGATCGGCGGGCTCAGAGGCCGACGGCGCCCTCGACCGGTTCGATGGGGTCGGCCGGCTCGAAGCCGAACACCCGCCCGTAGAACCACAGCTCGGCTTCGAGGGCCCGGACGATGTTGGCAGCCTGCCGGAAGCCGTGCTGCTCGCCCTCGAACGGGAGGTAGGCGTGGGGCAGGCCCTTGGCCGCCAGCGCCGCCACCATGGCCTCGGCCTGGGCCGGCGGCACCACCTCGTCCTCCAGGCCCTGGAAGACGATGAGCGGGCAGTTGAAGCCGTCGGTGTGGTGGATCGGCGAGCGGCGCCGGTAGAGGTCGGCGGCCTCGGGGTACGGGCCGATGAGGCCGTCGAGGTAGCGGGACTCGAACTTGTGGGTGTCGCGGGCCAGGGCCTCGCAGTCAGCCACGCCGTAGTGGCTGGCGCCGGCGGCGAAGGCGTCGCGGAAGGCGAGGGCGCACAGCGTGGTGTACCCGCCGGCGCTGCCGCCCCGGATGGCGAGGCGGTCACCGTCCACTACGCCCGACTCGGCGAGGTGGCGGGCGGCGGCCACGCAGTCGTCGACGTCGGCCACCCCCCACCGGCCGGCCAGCCGCTCACGGTAGGGGCGGCCGTAGCCGGTGCTGCCGGCGTAGTTCACGTCGACCACGGCGAAGCCCCGGCTGGTCCAGAACTGCTTGGCCAGGTCCAGGCTCGGCCGGGCGGCCGACGTCGGCCCGCCGTGGCTGAGCACGAGCAACGGCGGCAGGTCGCCGGGGGGGCTCGCCACCGCCGGGTTGGTGGGCCGGTAGAGCAGGGCGTGGGCGGTGCGGTCGCCGACGGAGGGGAACTCGATGGGCTCGGGCACCGAGAACAGTGCCGGGTCGAGTCCCAGGTCGCGGGGCGGGCGCAGCCCCTCGGTCTCGATCATGCCCTCGGCGGCGAAGTGGCAGCGGAGGGGCGCCGCCTCGGCGGTGGGCCCGGCCGCCACCATGGCGAACCCCGCTCCCGGCAGGGCGCGGAGCTGGCCGACGGCGGTGAAGGGCGTGTCGAGGACCTCGACCCGGTCGGAGCCCGCGGCGACGACGCCGACCCGCTGGAGCCCCTCGGCGGTCACGGACACCGCCAGGGTGCCGTCGGCCAGCACCGCGTACCACGACTGCCCGAACACCCATGCCGGCCCGCCGACCTCGGCGTCGACCGGGGTGAGGTTCTCGGGCTCGGAGAGGACCTCACCATCGGCGGCGAAGCGGTGGACGTTCCACCAGCCGGTCCGGTCCGAGGATGCCAGCAGCTCGCCGCCGGCCGTCCAGTCCGGCTGGATCACCGACTCGTCCGGTCCGCCGGCCACCAGGTGCCCCGGGGAGGGGCCGGCGTCGGGGTCGAACGGGGCCCAGCGCAGCTCGGTGCCGTCCCACGGCATGCGGGGGTGGTCCCACTGGATCCAGGCCAGGGTGCACCCGTCGGGGCTCAGCCGAGGGGCGGCCACGAAGTCGGGCCCGTCCACGAGCACGCGCACCTCGGCTCCGCCGTCGGCGGCGCTGCCGTCGGCGGGGACGGCCACGATGGTGTTGACCACCTCCCCCGGCGCGTCGTGGGCCTCGCGTACGCACACCACCCAGCGACCGTCCGGGCTGACCACGGCGTCGGCCCAGCGCAGGCCCCGGGGCGAGGCCGGCTCCGGGGTCACCGGGCGACGCGTCGGCGCCCCGGCGTCGATGCGGTACATCCGCTGGTCGGCCCAGCTCGAGTAGAACACGGTCCCGCCGGCCACCGTCCACGCCCCGCCGCCGTACTCGTGGACCGCGGTGCGGGCATTGTCACCCTCGCCGAGGACGTCCTGGCGCCGGCCGTCGGGGGTATGCCGCACGATCTGGGTGCGTCCCCCCTCGGAAGGGCGGGCCTCGGACCACCAGATGTCGTCCCCGTCGACGCGGAGCTCGCCGACGGCGGCGGCCCCCTCCACGATCACCGACGCGGTGATGGGCGAGGGCCAGGTCCCGAACGGCAGAGCCTCGGGCAGTCCGGCCGACGGTGTGCTCACGCCAGCAGGTCGGCGATGCGGCCGACCCCTTCCCCCAGGTCGTCGTCACCGAGGGCGAACGACAGCCGGAAGTAGCCCGGCGCGGCGAACGCCTCGCCGGGCACCACCGCCACCTTGGCCTCGGTGAGGATGGCCTCGGCCAGCTCCAGCGAGGACGACACCCGGCGGCCGCCCACCTCGCGGCCGAGGACGCCGGTCACGTTCGGGAAGGCGTAGAACGCCCCCTGGGGTTCCAGCGCGGTGACGCCGTCGATGCCCGAGAGGAGCCGGTGCATGGTGCGGCCCCGGCGGGCGAAGGCCTCCCGCATCACGGCAACGTCGTCGAGACCGCCGGAGAGCGCGGCGATGGCGGCTCGCTGGGCGACGTTGGCCACGTTGGACGTGGAGTGGGACTGGAGGTTGGTGGCCGCCTTCACCACGTCGGGGGGGCCGATCATCCAGCCCACCCGCCACCCGGTCATGGCGTAGGTCTTGGCCACGCCGTTGACGACCACGCACGTGTCGGTCAGCTCGGGCACGAGCACCGGCATGGAGCTGAACCGGTGGTCGCCGTAGGTGAGGTGCTCGTAGATCTCGTCGGTGAGGACCCACACGCCGTGCTCCAGCGCCCAGCGGCCGATGGCCTCGACCTCGTCGGGCGGGTACACCGCGCCGGTGGGGTTCGAGGGGGACACGAAGACGAGGAGCTTGGTGCGATCGGTGCGGGCCGCCTCGAGCTGCTCGACGGTGACCCGGAAGCCGGTGGTCTCGTCGGTGGGGACGGCGACCACGGTGCCGCCGGCCAGGTGGACGGGTTCGGGGTAGGTGGTCCAGTACGGCGACGGGATCAGCACCTCGTCACCCCGGTCGACCAGGGTGGCCACCGCGTTGTAGATCGCCTGCTTGCCGCCGTTGGTCACCACCACGAGGGAGGGGGCGACCTCGAGCCCCGAGTCCCGTTCGGTCTTGGCGGCGATGGCCTCCTTGAGCTCGGGCAGGCCACCGGCCGGTGAGTAGCGGTGGTTGCGGGGGTCACGGCAGGCAGCCGCCGCCGCCTCCACGATGTGGGCCGGCGTGGGGAAGTCCGGCTCCCCGGCGCCGAACCCGATCACCGGTTCGCCCGCCGCCTGGAGGGCCTTGGCCTTGGCGTCGACGGCCAGGGTGGCGGACTCGGCGATGGCCCCGACGCGCCGGGAGACGCGGGAGGCGGGGGCTGCGGGCAATGGATTTCGCTCCTGTTCGGACCGCCCGCGATAGTGGCACGCCGTGGCCGATCCCCCGCCCGACATTCGCATCCCCGTGGGGCTGCTGCCGGCCGACGGCCGCTTCGGATCGGGCCCGTCCAAGGTGCGCCCCGAGGCGGTGGCGGCGCTGGCCGCGGAAGCCGGCACGTACCTCGGCACGAGCCACCGCCAGGCCACCGTGCAGTTCATGGTCAGCCGGTTGCGCAACGGCCTGGCCGAGCTGTTCGCCCTCCCCGACGGTTACGAGGTGCTGCTGGGCAACGGCGGCACCACCGCCTTCTGGGACGCCGCCACCTTTGGTCTCATCGACCGGCGCAGCCAGCACCTCACCTTCGGCGAGTTCTCCGCCAAGTTCGCCGAGTGCGCCCGCCGCGCTCCTCACCTCGACGAACCGTCGATGCCCAAGTCCGAGCCCGGCACCGCGCCCCGCCCTTTCGCCGAACCCGGCGTCGACCTCTACGCCTTCACCCACAACGAGACGTCGACGGGGGTGTCGATGCCCCTCGAGCGGGTCGACGGCGCCGACGAGGGTGCGCTCGTGGCCGTCGACGCCACCTCCGCCGCCGCCGGGCTCCGGTTCGACGCCTCCGAGGTCGACGCCTACTACTTCGCCCCCCAGAAGGGCCTGGCCTCCGACGGTGGGCTGTGGCTGGCCGCCTGCTCCCCCGCCGCCATCGAGCGCATCGAGCGCCTGGCCGCCTCCGGGCGGTGGATCCCGGCGTCGCTCGACCTGGGCATCGCCCTGGAGAACTCCCGCAAGGACCAGACCTACAACACCCCCGCGCTGGCCACCGTGTTCCTCGCCGTCGAACAGGTCGAGTGGATCAACCACAACGGCGGGCTCAACTGGGCCGCCGGGCGCTGCGACCGCTCGGCCGAGGCGATCTACACCTGGGCCGAGTCGTCCGAGTACGCATCCCCCTTCGTCGCCGACCCCGCCGAGCGCAGCCACGTGGTGGCCACCATCGACCTCGACGACCGGGTCGACGCGCTCACCGTCTCTGCCGTGCTGCGGGCCAACGGCATCGTCGACACCGAGAGCTACCGCAAGCTCGGGCGCAACCAGCTCAGGGTGGCCCTCTTCCCCGCCATCGAACCCGACGACGTCGTCGCCCTCACCGCCTGCATAGACCACGTGGTCGCCGCGCTGGCGTGAACGACGGCGTGCAGCGCCAGGCTGACCCAGCGCCCGCGCCGTGATCGCACCGCGGTCAGGGTTCGAGCTCGTAGGGGCCTCTCGGCTCGGTGCTCAGCCCGGCCGCGCATGGGCTCAGCGTGACGAAGACCGACGCCCGCCCCTCGGCCGACGTCTCCACCTTGACGTGCAGGGAGCGCTCTTCGTCGACGGCGTACACGATCCGCTGGCCCGACTCGGTCGACCGGTAGCGGGTCACCCGGGCCCCGGCCGACTGGTAGCGGCCGGCCACCGCCTCGACCACCCCGTCACCGCTGACGAGCCCGGCCGGGAGGATGGCCGAGCGCTCGGCGACCCAGTGGTCGTCCCGATCGGCCACGTCACGGCAGGCCCGGCCACCTTCGATCGACCGGTAGGCGTAGCCCTGCATCGCCGCCCGCTCGGGTTCGACGCCCATGGCGCGCACGATCGCCTCCACCTCGTCGGTGACCGGGCCGCGGTGGGCCTCACCGGGCGACCCGCAGGCGGTCATCGCCGCCGCCCCCACCGCGAGCACACCGACGAGGAGACGGACGCGAAGACCACCATTCACCCGCCCAACCTCTCGCGCAGGGCCGGATCGAGCCAGTCGAGGTCGAGGCCGTCCTGGATCGACGAGGTGTCGTACAGCGACGGGTCGGTGTGGAGCTGCTCGAACATGCGGGTGAGGAACCACATCCGATCTCCGTAGGTGGTCCAGGCGCCGGTGCCGGTGCCCTCCATGGAGCTGTCCGGGTCGTCGGTCGAGTCCCCGTGGTCCTCGTACCAGGAGCGGGTGGACGTGTCGAAGTCGTCCCAACCGGAGATCGGGTCGAGGTTGACCGCGGCGGGGTCGGCGCCGGGGCCGGCAAAGGTCACACCGTTGCCAGAGAGGTCCGGCTCGCCGAGGGTGGACGGGTCGAGGTCGAGGATGGGCGCGCCGACGACGAGGTTCCCGGGGCTGGTGGGCACGTCGAGGTCGGGGTCGACCTCGATGTGGTGCCCGCCCATGTCGAGGTCGATGTAGCGGGTGGCCAGGCCGTCGGGGGCGTAGGCGGTCACGTCCTCGAGGTAGGGCTGGGCGCCGGCCTGCTCGTGGGTGGCGACCAGGGTGTTGGCCTGGAACATGAGCTGCTGGCGTCGGGCCGGATCGGGTTCGTTGATGGCCGCCACGTAGGCCTCGAAGCCGCGGCGGATCTCGAGGTCGCCGTCGGCGAAGGTGTCGTCGAAGAAGTCCTCGAGCTGCTCGGTGGAGGGTTGGCTTCCGGTCGACTCGTAGAGCTCGACGAAGTCGGCGAAGCGGGCGGTGATGTCGTTGAAGATCCACTGGTTGCCGTCGGCCGCACCCTGGCGGGCCCGCCCGGACGGGTTGATGCCCCACACCGAGAACGATCCGTCGATGACGTTGCGCACCCCGTTCGACGCCCACGGGGCGAACACCAGCCAGTTGGCCCCGGGATGGCCGGGTGCGCTCGGGTCCCCCGGTGTCAGGCCGGCGCTACCGGCGAACACCCCGTCGGACCGCACGGCGAGCACGTCGTAGAACGCGGTGATGAGCTGGTTGCGCACCGCACCCTCGGTCTCGGGGAGGTGGGCGATGACCGACTGCATGTCGGTCAGGTCGTCGCCGGCGGAGGCCAGCCCGGCGCGGGCCAGGGCGCGGACGCCGTCATCGCTGGTGAGGGTGATGGGCAGGCCCTCGTCGCCGTCGGTCGCCACCGGCAGGTCGTTGACGAACCGCTCGGCCGCCGCCGGGTCGTGCGCGTAGGCCTGCCCGTCGACCAGCCGGCCGATGAGGTCGTTGGCGGTGAACCCCCCCGGGCCGAAGAAGTACTCCTCCTCGTGGCCGGCCAGGGCGGTGAAGGCGGCGTCGTGGTCGAGCAGGTACCGGGCGGCGGCGCGCACATCGTCGGACAGGCTGGCGTCATCGGCGGCCGCCTCGAGGTCGTCGCGGGAGACGTACCCGTCGCGGTCGCCGCCGTCGTCGGCGGTGTCGAGCACGCCGAGGTTGTCCTGCACCACCCGCAGGTGGGCGTTGGTCGCGAGGAACGCTTCGAGGTCGGCCGCCTTGATGGTGCCGTCCTCGGCGAGCGGGCCGCTGCCGTCGTCGCCGGTGTCCACCAGCATCCGCAGTGTGGGGTTGTCGAGCAGGTACTGGGCCGCGGCCCGGACCTCGGCCGGCAGCGACTCGTCGGCCGCCGCCGCCTCGAGGTCGTCGGTCGACACCTTGCCGTCGGGGTCGCCGCCCTCGTCGGCGACGTCGAGAGCGTCGAAGTGCGCGAGCAGGACGGCCAGGGCGGTGTCGCCGGCGAGGAGGTCGGACCCTTCGCCGCTCACGAGGAAGTCGGCCAGCTCGGGGTGGTCGGCCAGCAGGTCGAGCTGCGCCTGGTCGGAGCGTTCGAAGGCGCCGGCCACCGCAGTGGTGAACTCGGCCACGACCACGGCCAGGGCCGAGGCCCTGGCGGCCTGGTCGGTGGGCGGGGTCAAGGTGATGAGCTCCTGCACCGGCTGGGGGGCGGTGACACCAACCCGGGCGTCGTCCACGCTGGCCGGGTCGGCGCCGGAGTCGAGCCGGTCCTGGCGCTCGGAGGGGGTGAGGGCCCGGTCGTAGCGCACCTCGGCCCGCAGCTCCGAGTAGCTGACCTTGGCGGCGTGACCCCCGACCAGGCCCCGGCTCCCCTCGACCGTCGACGCGTAGGCCTGGAGCTCGGCGGGGACGGCCGAGGCGGTGGCCGCCGTGTCGTGGCCGTCGACGTGGGCGGCGACCGCCCTCGCCGACCAGGTGTCGGAGAGGTAGCGGTTGGACGCGAACCGGGTCGGGAAGCTTTCGCACGTCGCCGCCGCGAAGTCGAGGGCCTGGTGGACGGCGGACAGGTAGGAGATCGAGTCGTTGTGCTGCTCGGCGAACGTGGCCGTGTGCCGCCCCCGCCACTCCACCAGCGCGGTGTCGGCCGCCGCCTTGCGCTCGGCCACGTACCCGGCGAGGGCCCGGGCCCCACCCCGGATGGCCGCCGCCTTGGTCGCCAGCCCGTAGACGGAGTACTCACGTCCACCCTCGGTGTACCTCACGACATCACCCACCAGTCCGGGCCTACCCGCCCTGGCCTCCGTCGATGCCTGGACGTCCGCGAACCATGGTGGCGAGGCTGACGGCGGCGGCGGCCGGGTCGGCGTCGAAGCGATCGGCGAAGGCGTCCACGACCCGCCAACCGGCCCGCCGGAGGGCAAGGTGCCGGGCGCGGTGGGCGGCGAAGCCGTCGGGGTGGACCTCGCACTCGACCGCCACCGCATCCGCCCCGGTCCCGACGCACAGGTCGACCGACCAGCGCCCGACCGGGTAGCCCGTCCGCACGGCGGCCCCCCCGGCGGCGAGGGCCCGGGCGAGGGCTCCGGTCCAGCCCTCGGCCGGGGCGCTCGGGCCGGGCCGGGGAACGACCTCGGCCCACCTCAGGTAGTCGGCCAGCAACCCGACCCGGGGAGCCTCGGTCGAGACCACGACCACCATGGCCCGCCGGGCCCGGGTCACCAGCACGTTGAACAGGTTGGGGTCCTCCACGAAGGCGAGGCCGTCGTGCCCGCCGTCGAACGCGAAGGACACGATCATCACGTCACGCTCGTCACCCTGGAACGCGTGGACAGTGCCCACCCGCAGCGACGACGCCCGGATGCGGTCCACGTCGACCCGCTCCCGGATCATCTCCTCGAGCGCGTCGGCCTGGCCCCGGAACGGGCTCACCACGCCGACGCTGGCGTCGCCGCCGGCGAGCACCTCCTCCAGGCACGTGGCCACCGCCTCCACCTCGGCCCGGTTCACCGCGGAGTCGTCCCGGGTGCCCGCCACCCGTCTCACGTCGATGCGCCGGGCCGATTCGGTGGCCGGGTGGCGGGTGGCCAGCAGCAGGCGGCCGTCGTAAAAGCGGCGGGCCGAGAAGCCGATGAGGTGGGGGACGGACCGGAAGTGCTCGTCGAGGAACGTGACCGGCGACGCCCCGGCGGCGAGGTCGAACGCGCTGACCCGCCGAACGTCGAGCCGGTCGGCCAGGCCATCCAGCCCGCGGGCGGCGACGGCGGCGGCGACCGCACGGTCGGGCACGAAGGACACGAACCGGAGCTGGCGGGGGTCTCCCACCACCACCGTCCGCCCGGACCGCAGCAGCGCGGGGGCGGCCGACACCTGATCGATCTGGGAGGCCTCGTCGAGGATGACGAGGTCGAACATGGCCGGCACCGCCGGCAGCAGCTCCTCGATGTCGCGCAGCGTCCCGACCCACAGGGGAAGGGCGTCGGTGAGGGCACCGGCCTCGATGCCGCGCAGGTGGCGGCGGCGCCGGGCCCGGCCGGCCCGCAGGGCACCGGCGAGGGCGGCGACGGCCCTGCGGGCGTCGGCGTCGATCCCGGCGCGGAGCGTCCGCCCGAGGTGGCGGGCCGACTCGTCCCGCCACCGGACCTCGGCCGCCTCCAGGGCCGCCCAGAGCTCGTCGCCCACCGTGCCGGGCGACGTCGAGGCGGTGGCACAGGTCCGAGCCACGTCGAGGGTCGTGGCCAGCTCGTCGACGGTGGCGCTCGGAGGGGCACCGGCCCCGGCCCGCAGGGAACGGGCTGCTCGTCCGGCGCGCCACCGACCGAACAGGCCGCCGGTCCGGCGGGCCCGGTCGAGCACCTCGGCCGCGGTCACCAGGTCGGCACCGGGCTCGAACCACCGGGGCGACCGTCGCCGGTGCCCCGGCACCTGCGGGGTCAGCAGCCGGTACCGGGCGGCGGCGGCCACACCGGCGAGCGCGGCGTCGACCGACGCGGTCAGGGCCTCGACCTCGTCGGTGGAGGCGGCCAGGGCGGCGTCATCCCGTGGAGGGGGCGAGGCCAGCCCGTCGCCGAGCACCCGGGCGAGCCGCTCGGCCCGCTCGCCGCCGCCGAACAGGACGGGGTCGGGCCCGGGGTGGCGCTCGAGCAGGGCGGCCAGCACGTCGGCGGCCTGCGCCGACCGCGTGGCCATGAGCACCCGCTCCCCCCTGCTCACCGCGTCCAGGGCGATGGCGGCTGCCAGGTGGCTCTTGCCCGTCCCCGGCGGCCCCGAGACCACGGTGATGGGCTGGCGGCGGGCCTGCCGCACGGCCTGCGCCTGAGCAGCGGTGAGCGGGAGCGAGGACCTCACCTCGGTCTCGCCGGTGGCGTCGGAGCCAGACGCCGTGGCCGGGAGGTACAGCCGGGCGAACGCGGTGCGGTCGGTCCCGGCCGTCCCCGCCCAGTTGGCGAGGCTGGAACGGAGGTCGGTGGCGTCGACGTCGCGCGTGGCGTGCACTCCGAAGCCGACCAGCGCCCGCACCGCGCCCTGCCGGGCGTCGATGTGGCCGTCGGACGCGATGCGCACATCGGGCAGTCCCGCGGCGTCGACCACATCGTGGACCCAGCGGCGCAGACCGGGCACGTCGGCCAGCCAGGGGTGCCGGGCCGGCGGGTCACCGGTGGTCGCCTCCTCGAAGCGGAGCGCATCCTCCAGCTCCTCGGCGCGGGCCACGTCGTCGACCAGGCCGAGGAGGTCCCACGGCCCCGTCAACTCGATCCGGACGCGACCGAACGCGCTTCTGCCGACCCGGATCGGCACCGTGGCCAGCGGGAGGCAGCACGGCCGGCCGATCCCGTCCTGCACGAGCTCGCCCACCAGGTAGACCCATCCGAGGCGCAGGAGCTGCTCGCCCTGGTGCAGGGCGTCGAGCTGGGTGAGGCGGTCGAGGCGGTCGGTGGCCGGCACCCGCTCCGGCGGCGGCCACAGCAGGGCGGACCCACCGTCCTCGGCGTAACCCTCTTGTGGTTCGACGCCGAGCCAGGCCACGGGCGCCGCCTCGGACACGTCGATGCTCGGGGCCCCGCCCCCCGGTGCGAGCTCGCTGAGGAGGTCGAGGATCTCCGGCACCGCCATGGCGCCGTCAAGCTAACTGGCGGCGTCGAACCCCCGGTCTAGGTCGGCCAGGATGTCGTCGATCGTCTCGAGGCCGACCGAGAGGCGCACGAGGCCGGGGTCGACGCCGGCCGAGACCTGCTCCTGCTCGCTGAGCTGGCTGTGGGTGGTCGAGGCGGGGTGGATGGCGAGGCTGCGGACGTCGCCGATGTTCGCCACGTGGCTGTGCAGGGTGAGCGCCTCCACGAAGCGCTGCCCCGCCTCCTTGCCGCCCTCGATGACGAATGCGGGCACCGAGCCGTAACCGCGGCCGCCGGTGAGCTGCTTGGCCCGGTCACCCCACGGTGAGCCGGGGTTGCCGGCGTACTGCACCGAGCGCACCTGGGCGTGGCCGGCGAGGTGCTCCACCACCCGCGAGGCGTTGTCGTTGTGGCGCTCCATGCGCAGGCTCAGGGTCTCGAGCCCCTGGAGCAGCAGGAAGGAGTTGAACGGCGAGATGGCCGGGCCCATGTCCCGCAGCAGCTGGACCCGGGCCTTGATGATGTAGGAGCCGGCGCCGAGGGCGGGCCAGTACTGCAGGCCGTGGTAGCTCGGATCGGGCTCGGTGAACTGGGGGAAGCGGTCGGGGTGGGCTCCGAAGTCGAACGAGCCGCCGTCCACGATCACCCCGCCGATCGACGTGCCGTGCCCGCCGATGAACTTGGTGGCCGAGTGCACGACGATGTCGGCCCCGTGCTCGAGCGGCCGGAGGAGCCACGGCGTCGCCACCGTGTTGTCGACCATCAGGGGCACGCCTGCCTCGTGGGCGACCCCGGCCACGCCGGCGAGGTCGAGGAAGTCGTTCTTCGGGTTCCCGATGGTCTCGGCGAAGAGCACCTTGGTGTTCGGCCGCACCGCCCGGCGCCACTCGTCGAGGTCGTCGGGGTCCTGCACGAAGGTGGCGTCGATGCCCATCTTCGGCAGCGTGTAGTGGAAGAGGTTGTAGGTGCCGCCGTACAGCGACGCCGACGACACGATGTGGCTGCCCGCCTCGGCCAGGTTCAGGATGGCCAGCGTCTCGGCCGCCTGTCCCGAGGCCACGGCCAAGGCCCCGGGGATGCCGATGGCGGTGTCCGGCGCTCCCTCCAGGGCGGCCACCCGGGCCTCCACCACCACCTGGGTGGGGTTCATGATGCGGGTGTAGATGTTGCCGACCTCGGCCAACGCGAACAGGTTGGCGGCATGGGCCGTGTCGCGGAACTGGTACGACGTGGTCTGGTAGATCGGCACGGCCCGGGCCCCCGTGGTGGGGTCCGACTCCTGGCCGGCGTGGATCTGACGGGTCTCGAAGCCCCAGGCAGGATCGGTCATGCCGGGACCCTACGGGCCGGAATCCTGACCGGACAAGTCAGCTTTCCGCCCGACACGGGAACGCTTGGGTAGATCCGCACCGAAAACGGTCGATCCTGCCCGAACGTTGCCGTGCCATGCCGGCGGTCGCTCAGTCGCCGCCGCTGGCGTCTTCGACCTTGGTGCGGCCGGCGGCGATCCAGGGCATCATCGAGCGCAGCTCGGCGCCGACCTGTTCCACCGGGTGGGCCTTGCCCTGCTCCCGCAGGCGCTGGAACTCGGCGCCACCGCCCTTCACCTCGCCCACGAACTCCTCGGCGAAGGCCCCGCTCCTGATCTCGTCGAGGATCCTTCGCATCTCGGCCTTGGTGTCGGAGGTGATGATGCGCGGCCCCCGGGTGAGGTCGCCGTACTCGGCGGTGGTGGAGATCGAGTAGCGCATCCCCCCGATGCCCTGCTCGTACATGAGGTCGACGATCAGCTTCAGCTCGTGGAGGCACTCGAAGTACGCCGACTCGGGCTGGTAGCCCGCCTCCACGAGGGTCTCGAAGCCGGCCTGGACGAGGGCGGTCAGGCCCCCGCACAGAACGACCTGCTCGCCGAACAGGTCCGTCTCGGTCTCCTCCTCGAAGGTGGTGTCGAGCACCCCGGCCCGCGAGCCGCCGATGGCGTCGGCGTAGGAGAGGGCCAGGTCGTGGGCCTTGCCGGTGGCGTCCTGGGCCACGGCGATGAGGCAGGGCACGCCGCCACCCTCGGTGTAGGTGCGCCGGACCAGGTGGCCGGGGCCCTTCGGCGCCACCATGGCCACGTCCACCCCGGCCGGGGCGTCCACGTACCCGAAGCGCACGTTGAAGCCGTGGGCGAAGAAGAGGGCGTCGCCGTCGGCCAGGTTGGGGGCGACGGCGTCGGTGTACACGTCCGCGATGTCGGTGTCGGGCAGCAGCATCATCACCACGTCGGCCTCGGCCGCGGCGTCGGCCGGCGACCTTACCGCCAGGCCCGCCTCGGTGGCCTTGGCCCGCGACGACGAGCCCTCCCGCAGGCCGACCCGCACGTCCACCCCGGACTCCTTCAGGTTGAGGGCGTGGGCGTGGCCCTGGGAGCCGTAGCCCAGCACCGCCACCTTGCGGCCGGCGATGATCGACCGGTCGGCGTCCTTCTCGTAGTACACGTTGGCCATCAGGAGACCTTTCCACGGATGGTGCGGGGCCGGGACGCCTCGCGCTCGAGCTTCGGCAGGGCGACCCGGCCGCTGCGCTGGAGCTCGACGATGCCTAGCGCCGAGAGCAGCTCCTCGAAGTCGTCGACCTTCGCCGGGTGGCCCTCGAGGGAGACGGTCAGGCGGTCGCGGCTGACGGCGAGGATGCGGCCTTCGAAGATCTGCACCAGCTCGACGACCTGGCGGCGGTCGTCCGGGCCGGCCTCCACCGTGGCCAGGAGCAGCTCGCGCTCGACCGCCTCGCGAGGGTCGAGCTCGCTGATGCGCACCACGTTGACGAGCTTGTCGAGCTGTTTGACGATCTGCTCGAGCGGCGACGACTCCACGTCGACGACGATGGTGATGCGGCTGAAGCGCTCGTCGTCGGTGGGCGCAACCGCCAGGGAGAAGATGTTGTAGCCCCGGCGGGAGAACAGGTTGGCCACCCGGCTGAGCACGCCGGCCTTGTTCTCCACCAGGACCGAGAGGGTGTGGTGGGCGACCCCGGCCTCGGGCGCCATCAGAGCCCCGGCCGGGTCGGGGCCGACTGGAAGTCGGGCACCTGGATGTCGTCGTTCGAGTGGCCGGCGGCGACCATCGGGAAGACCTTCTCCCGGCTGTCGGTGCGGAACTCCACCACCACCGGGCGGTCGTCGATCTCGTTGGCCTTGTCGATCACCGGCTGGATCTCCTCGGGGGACTCCGCCCGCAGGCCGACGCACCCCATGGCCTCGGCCCACTTCACGTAGTCGGGCAGGTCCGGGGACAGGTACACCTCGGAGTAGCGCTCGTCGTAGAACATCTCCTGCCACTGGCGCACCATGCCGAGGTAGGCGTTGTTGAGGATGGCCACCTTGATCGGGATGCGCTCGGCGGTGGCCGTGACCAGCTCCTGGGCCGTCATCTGGAAGCAGCCGTCGCCGTCGACGGCCCAGACCATGCGGTCCGGGCGGCCCACCTTGGCGCCGATGGCCGCCGGCACCGAGAAGCCCATGGTGCCGAGGCCGCCCGAGTTCACCCACGTGTAGGGGTGGCGGAACCTCCAGTACTGGCTGGCCCACATCTGGTGCTGGCCCACGCCCGAGCACAAGATGGTGTCCTCGGGCACCGACTCCCGCAAGTGCTCCAGCACCATCTGCGGCTTGAGCGAGTCGCCCTCCACATGGGGCTCGTAGGCCAGCGGGTACTGCTCCAGCCAGCCGCTGATCGTGGACCGCCAGGGCGTGCGGTCGGGAGCCTGGGTGCCGCCGTCGAGCAGGGCTCGGACCGCCTTCACCAGCTCGATGATCACCAGGCGGCAGTCACCGTTGACGGCCACGTCGGGCACCCGCACCTTGCCGAGCTCGGCCGGGTCGATGTCGACGTGGATCACCTTGGCGTCGGGGGCGAAGCCGCTCACCTTGCCGGTGATGCGGTCGTCGAACCTCGACCCGAGGGCGATCAGCAGGTCGCTGCGCTGCATCGAGGTGACCGCGGTGTAGTTGCCGTGCATGCCGGGCATGCCGAGGCAGAGGGGGTGGTCGTCGGGGAAGGCCCCCCGGGCCATGAGGGTGGTCACCACGTGGATGCCGGTGAGCTCGGCCAGCTCCCGGAGCGCTTCGGCTGCCCTGGCCTTGAGGATGCCGCCGCCGGCGTAGATGACCGGCCGCGACGAGGCGAGGATCAGCTCGGCCGCCTCCCGGATGCGGGCCGGGTCGCCCACGGTGTTCGGCCGGTAGCCCGGAAGGGCGTCGGCCACCTCGGCGTCGGAGGGCCAGTGCCAGTCCATGGCCGACGCCGGGTTCGAAGGGTCGACGATGTCCTTGGGCACGTCGATGAGCACCGGGCCCGGGCGGCCGGTGGTGGCCAGGTGGAACGCCTCGCGCACCACGAGGGGGATGTCGGCGGCGGAGGTGACGAGGAAGTTGTGCTTGGTGACCGACTGGGTGATGCCGGTGGTGTCGCACTCCTGGAAGGCGTCGGTGCCGATGGCCGACCGCGGCACCTGCCCGGTGATGACGACCATCGGGATCGAGTCCATGTAGGCGTCGCAGAGGGGCGTGACGATGTTCGTGGCCGCCGGGCCACTGGTGACGATGGCCACGCCCGGCCGGCCGGTGGCGTGGGCGTAGCCCTCGGCCATGTGGCCGGCGCCCTGCTCGTGGCGCACGAGGATGTGGCGGATCGGCGAGTCGATGATCGGGTCGTACACGGGGAGGATGGCGCCGCCGGGCAGCCCGAACATCACCTCCACGCCCTCCATCTCGAGGGCCTTGATGAGGGCCTGTCCACCGTTCAGTTCCATCGGGGTTGCCTTTCGGGGCGGGGTGGCCCGGCGGAACCGGGCCCGAAAACGACGACGACCTCCCGGCTGGGAGGTCTGAGGCGCACGCGGAGGTGAGTGAGGTGCGCTAGTGGAGCAGTACGAGGAGGGAGGGGACCGGCATCGGGACGAGTATAGGTACAGGTCGTCACCCTGTGGCAAGCTGCGCACCGGGGAGGAAAGCGGTCACTTCCGTCGAATCTCCCATCGACGCGGAGCCGATGGAGTCAGGGAACGCCGTGCGCATGCAGCTTCGGGGTCTGGGACCCTCCGCTGGATCGCTCGTGGCCCCCCCGCTGGTCGACGCGCGCCGCCAGCTCACCGAGAAGCTGGCCGAGGCCGATCGCGACCTCGGCCGCGGCATCGCCATCACCGGCTCGCTGCGGCGGTTCCTGACCGGGCCCCGCCGGTACCTCGTCCTGGCCGCCAACAACGCCGAGATGCGGGCCGGTGGCGGCATGCCCCTGTCGGCCGGCGTGGCCGAGGTCTCCGACGGCGAAATCGACCCCGGGGACTTCACCCAGACCGGTGACCTCACCTCGGCCCGAGGGGCGTACCCGCCCCCGCCGACCTCGAACGCCTGTACGGCTTCTTCGGCATCGGCCGCGAGTACCGGAACGCCACCGCCTCCCCGAACTTCCCCCGAACGGCGCCCCTGGTGGCGGCCATGGCCGCCCGCACGCCCGCTCTCGGCCCGGTGGACGGAAACAGCGGCAGCAAGCTCGACTGGTTCGTGCAGCCGACCATGGTCCTGCAGACCCGGCGGGGTCCGGCCGGTACCAGCAAGGTCACCCTGAGCGTGGCCGTCACCAACCCGAAGCGGAAGCTCGAGGAGTCCTACGTCGAGCGGTCGTTCAAGGGCGCACTCGAGCTTGGCCAGCACCGGGTGGTGCTCGCCGTCTACCTGCCGCGCGAGGCCAGCGACGTCTCCACCGCCGGCGAGCCCATCTTTCTGGCCGGCCCCGATCCACCCATGCGGGTCGTGCTCCTCCGGTACGTCGTGCCCTTCGCCAGCACCAAGTGGGTGCGGGTGTCGTTCACGCTGCCCCCCCGCTTCGGTTCGCTCCGGCTGCTGCCGGGGGGCAGGTACAACCCCATGGTGGTCTGGAACGACGGCGTGGCGACCTCCGATGCCATCCCGGTCGAGCTGGTCTGGCGGGCCGAGGACGAGCCGGCGTGAGGGAGCGGGTCGCCGACCACGAGGTCACCGGGGTGCTGGGCGCAGGCGCCGACGGCATGGCCTACCTGGCCGTGCCGGCCGGGCGCCTGCGGGTGGGCGGCGACCCGGTGGTGGTCACGGTCCTGTCCGGACCGGCCGACGACGACGCCTACGGCCGGGTCAACGCCGTGCTGGCGACCGCCGGCGCCCTCGGCCCACCGCACCTCGCCCGCCTGCACGAGGTGGGCCGCGACGAGGGCGCCGTGTTCCACGTCCGCGAGCACCTCCCGCTCGGATCGCTGGCCGCTCCTGTCGTCGCCCTCGACCGGGCCAAGGTCCTCCTCGCCGTGGCCGGCGCCGCCCGGGCCGTCCACGCCCTCCACGAGGCCGGCCTCGCCCACCGGGGCATCGCCCCGGGCGCCGTGCTCCTGCACCCCGACGGCATCCGCCTGGGACCGCCCCGCCTGCTGCACCTCCTGGCTGCTGGGCGCACGCTCACCGCCGCGGCCGCCGCCGGGGTGGTCGAGTTCGTCGACCCGGCGCTGCTCCGGGGCGAGCGGGGCGGTCGCCGATCCGACATCTGGTCGCTCGGCGCCGTCCTGCACCGGGGCCTCACCGGTTCCGGGATCTACGGCGAGCTGCCGCCCGATCCGGTGCCGTGCGTCCGCCGCGTCCTCACCACGCCGCCGGTCCTCCACTCCGGGCTCTCGCCGGCGGAGGCCGAGGTGGTGCGGGCCTGCCTCGAGCCCGATCCGGGCGCCCGCCTCGCCACCGCCGCCGAGCTGGCCGACCGGATCGACGCCCTCGGAGGGCCATCGTGATCATCGACCACGCCCGGCTCGTCCCCTTCCCCGGCGACACCGGCCTGGTGGCCCGGTTCGGCGCGGTGGTGCTCGTGTGCGGGACGAGCGGCGACCTCGACGCCGTCGCCGAGCTGGTCGACCGCTGCCGGGTGGCCGCCGGCGACCCCGCTCCGGGGTCGGCCGTGTGCCGGTCGCTGGGCGCTCTGGTGGCCACGCGCGACCACTCCCGGGTGCCGCCGTTCGCCTCGGTCGCGCCGGGCGACGGCGACGTCGCGGTGGTGGCCTTCGGCCCGATGGAGGTGCACGCCCATGGCGGCGCTTCAGTGGCCGAACCGGTCACCGGGGCCGGCCGGGTGGGCACCGTCGAGGCCCGCTGGGCCGGTCCGATCGGAGCGATCACCATCTCGTTCGCCGACGGCGGGCCGGCCCCCATGGTCGTTCCCGACGGCGTGGTCCACCTCGGCGCAGGAGTGGTCCCCGGCCGCGGGGCGGCGCTGGTCTCGCCGGGGTACGACCCCACCCCTCCACCCCCGGCGGAGCCCCCCATCGTCGTCGAGCCCCCGCCGCCCGAGACCGTGCCGGTCGGCGCCGCCACCCGCGACGTGGTTCCTCTCGAGGCCGACCGCCCGGTGCCGGCCGAGCCCCTGGCGGTGAGACCGGCCGCCGAGGGCCTGCGCCGCGCCGAGCCGGCGGTCGGCCCGGCGGCGGTGCCGGTGGAGGTGCAGGGCCGGGCCTGTCCGCGCGGGCACTTCAACGACCCTCGCGTCCGCTTCTGCGCCATCTGCCGGGCCGCCATCGCATCGTCGACCCCGACCGTCGCCGGCGTTCGCCCGCCCCTCGGGGTGCTCGTCCTCGACGACGGCACCACGTGGGCGCTTCTGGCCGACTTCGTCGTCGGCCGCCAGCCCGAGGTGAGCGACGCGGTCCGCCACGGTGACGCCCTGGCCCTCCCGGTCGACGACCCGGAGCGGTCGCTGTCGCGGGCCCACGCCAAGATCCACCTGTCGGGGTGGGACGTGCACTTCACGAACCTCAGCACGACCAACGGGTCCTTCCTCTGGGACGCCGACGCCGCCGAGTGGCGGGCGCTCCCGCCCGACGAGGCGGTCCTGGTGGAGCCGGGCGCCCGCCTCGCCCTCGGCCGCCGGCAAGCCGTCTACGAGCGCTGAGAAGGCGCCGGTGGAGGGGGTCGCGATCAGTCTTCGGGACGCGCCGCGAAGTCGCGCTTGGCGTTCTTGTACCACGCCATTCCTGATATCGGGTGCTTCCAGCGACCCTTCATCTCCTTCAAGGCACCCTCGTGGGCCTCATCACCCCCCGCGACGACTTCTTTGAGATGCCGGTCTTGCGCCTTGATCACCTCATCAGCGGTGGTTCCACGGAGCGGGAAGTCGCATGGACCACCCAATTGAGCACACGTCATGGTCTTCATTCGTCTCGCTTCCGTTCGGGGGGTTCGGCGGTCGGAGAGACGTGGTGAGGGGTGCCGCCGGCCCGGTCGACGGCCTCCACGAGGGTCAGGCCTGGGCGATGCGGACGAGGTTGCCCGAGGGGTCGCGGAACGCGCAGTCGCGTGCACCCCAGGGCTGAGATGTCGGCTCCTCGAGCACCTCGGCGCCCGACGCACGGACCTTCTCGAACGTGGCGTCGAGATCGTCGGAACTGAAGATCGCCGCCTGCAGCGACCCCTGCGTCACGAGCGTCAGGAGGGCGTCGCCCTCGGCCTGAGAACGACCGCCGTGCGGCTGGAACAGGACGATGTCGACGTCCTGCCCCGGGGCGCCGACGGTGACCCAACGGAAGCCGTCGGACGGGACGTCGAGGCGGACCTCGAGGCCGAGCGCGTCGCGGTAGAAGCCGAGCGCGGCGTCGGGGTCGTGGACGGGGATGAACATCTTGGAGATGGTGACTGCCATGCGGCGACCGTAGGAGCACCGGCCCAGCGAGTGCTTCTCCGATCCTGCTCGGTGTAGGGCGGGTTGCGCTCAGGCCGTGACCGTGGCCCGCCGCGGTCGCGTCGCGACCATGCTCACGCACGACGGGATGACCTCGCCGTGGCGGTGATCGCGGGCGCGGTACTGCGACGGCGTCTCGCCGACGATCTCGGTGAAGCGCGAGCTGAAGGAGCCGAGCGACGTGCAACCGACGGTGACACAGGTGTCGGTGACCAACATCCCCTGCCGCAGAAGCGCCTTTGCCCGCTCGATGCGCCGCGTCATGAGATACGAGTAAGGCGTCTCGCCGTACGTCGCACGAAACTTGCGTGAGAAGTGCGCGGGCGACATGAGCGCGGCACGAGCCATGGCCGGGACGTTGAGGGGCTGCGCGTAGTCGCGGTCCATCAGGTCGCGCGCCCGGCGCAGGTGCACGAGGTCGGCGATCTCCTCCGGCGTCATGCCGACGACGGTACGCGACCGGTCGTCGCCCTCCACGGTCAACGTCGCCGGTCGAGGCCAACCGTGAAGTGATGCCTGGCGGCTGCGCAGCGTCACCTCCGGCCCGAGACAGCCCGGCGGAGGCGGGCGAGGCGCACGTCCCACTCGGCGCCCACCTCGGCCATCCAAGCCACCGCCTCGGTGAAGGGGGCCGGCGTCACCCGGTAGCGCTGCTCGCGACCGGCCCGCTCGGGAGCCACCAGCCCGGCGTCGGTCAGGACGGCGAGGTGCTTGGCCACGGCCTGGCGGGTGACCGGGACGTCTCCGGCCAGCTCGGTGGCGGTCGCCGATCCCCTGGACGCCACCGCCTCCAGCACCGCCCGCCGCGTGGGATCGGACAGGGCGGTGAACACCGGGCCCGGGTCCGGCCCTCGCCCGGCCGATGGGGTCGCCACGGTCAGGCGAGGACGGCCAGCGGCGACAGGACGGCCAGCTCGAGGCCGAGCAGGCGCTCGCCCCACGGGTCCCCCGCAAGGGCCAGCGTGCAGGCGCGGCCGCCGGCGCGGGCCACCGGAGCCTCCTCCACGTCCAAGCGGGTGCCTTGGCCGTCGGCCGCCAATGTGAAGGCGACGGTCGTGGCGTCCTCCGGGCGCTCTGCCGGCCACCAAGTGAAGGCGAACCGCCGGCCAGGCTCGACGGTGTCGACCACCAGCCGGCGGACGAGGCCGCCGGCGTCGACCACACGGCCGTCGGCGCCGGGCTCGGCCGAGGCCAGGTCGACCTCGGCGCCGAGCCACTCGGCGAGGCGGGCGGGGTCGGTCAGCATCGACCAGATGTCCTCCACGGGCGCAGGCAGGTCCACCGAGCGCCGCACGACCAGTTCGATCATCGGGTCCTGTCCCTTCGTCGCAACCACAGGGTTGCACATGACGAGCGGCCACGGTAGCTTCCGCAACCACCCGGTTGCACAAGGAGCACGACCGTGACCCAGTTGCTGATCCCCACCGTCATCGAGCAGAGCCCCCGTGGTGAGCGGGCGTTCGACATCTACTCCCGGCTGCTCACCGAGCGGATCGTCTTCCTCACCGGACCCCTCGACGACGCCGTGGCCAACCTCATCATCGCCCAGCTCCTCCACCTCGAAGCTGAGAACCCCGACAAGGACGTGCGCCTCTACATCAACTCCCCCGGCGGCGACATGACCGCCCTGTTCGCCATCTACGACACCATGCAGGTGCTGCGGGCCGACGTGTCCACGGTGTGCATCGGCCAGGCCGCCTCGGCCGGGGCGGTGATCCTGGCCGGCGGGGCGGCCGGGAAGCGGTTCGCCCTCCCGAACGCCCGCGTCCTCATCCACCAGCCTCACGGCGGCGCCCAGGGCCAGTCGGCTGACATCGAGCTGCAGGCCCGGGAGATGGTGCTGCTGCGGGAGCGGATGGTGGAGGCGCTGGCCCACCACACCGGCCAGACCGTGGAGCGCATCCGCACCGACATCGACCGGGACTACATCGTGCGGGGCGAGGCCGCCATCGCCTACGGGCTGGTCGACCACGTGCTCACCAAGCCCGAGCTGCGGTCGGTGGAGACGGCCGTCGCCCGCTGATCAGGCCTCGGTGATCGCCCCCCGCTCGGCTCCGGAGGCCAGGCGGGCGTACTTGGCCAGGACCCCGGTGGTGTAGCGGGGCGGCGGACGCTTCCAGTCGGTCCGGCGCGCCTCGAGCTCGGCGGGGGCCACGTCGAGGTCGATGGTGTGGCCCACGGTGTCGATGACGACGCGGTCGCCGTCGCGGACGAAGGCGATGGGTCCGCCGTCGACGGCCTCGGGGGCGACGTGGCCGACGCAGAACCCGTGGGTGCCACCCGAGAAGCGCCCGTCGGTGACGAGGGCGGCGTCGCCGCCCCGGCCGGCGCCCTTCATGGCCCCGGTGACGGCCAACATCTCCCGCATGCCCGGTCCCCCCTTGGGCCCCTCGTAGCGGATGACCACCACGTCGCCGGCCGAGATCTGTCCGGCCAGGATGGCGTCCATGGCCCCGTCCTCGCCGTCGAAGACCCGGGCTGGGCCCTCGAAGCGATCGACGTCGATGCCCGCCACCTTCACCACCGAGCCCCGGGGGGCCAGCGACCCGGTGAGCACGGCGATGCCGCCGACCTCGTGGATGGGGCGGGAGAGGGGCCGGATCACTTCCCCGTCGGGGGCGGGGGGGTCGAGCGCGGCCAGGTTCTCGGCGACGGTGCGGCCGGTGACGGTGATGCAGTCGCCGTGGAGGAGGCCGGCGTCGAGGAGCTCGCGCATCACCACCGGCACGCCGCCGATGCGGTCGATGTCGGCCATGTGGTAACGGCCGTGGGGCCGGGTGTCGGCGATGTGGGGCACCCTCGCCGCCACCCGGTTGAAGTCCTCGAGGGCGAGGTCGACCCTCGCCTCGGCGGCGATGGCGAGCAGGTGGAGCACGGCGTTGGTGGAGCCCCCGAGGGCCATCACCACGGCGATGGCGTTCTCGAAGGCCTCCCTGGTGAGGATGCGCCGGGGCCGCAGGTCCTGTTCGAGCAGGCCGATCACGGCGCGGCCCGACTCGTAGGCGTCGTCGTCGCGACGGCGGTCCACCGCCGGCGGGGACGAGCTGCCCGGCAACGCCATGCCCAGGGCCTCGGCCGCCGACGCCATGGTGTTGGCCGTGAACATGCCGGCGCAGCTCCCCTCGGTGGGACAGGCGTTGCGCTCGATGGCCTCGAACCCGGCGTCGTCGAGCGCCCCGGTGGCATGGGCGCCGTATGCCTCGAAGACGCTCACGACATCGAGGGCGACGCCGTTGTGCTGACCGGGCAGGATCGACCCGCCGTAGACGAACACCGAGGGCAGGTCGACCCGAGCCGCCGCCATCAACATGCCGGGCAGCGACTTGTCGCAGCCGGCGAGGGTGACGAGGGCGTCGAAGCGCTCGGCGTGCATCATCGTCTCCACCGAGTCGGCGATGACCTCCCGGCTGACCAGCGACGCCCGCATGCCCTCGTGACCCATGGAGATGCCGTCGCTGACGGCGATGGTGGTGAACTCGATCGGGAACCCACCGGCGGCCCGCACGCCCGCCTTCGACCGCTGGGCCAGGCGCGCCAGGGGCATGTTGCACGGTGTGACCTCGTTCCACGACGACGCCACCCCCACCTGGGGCTTCTCCCAGTCGTCGTCGGTCATGCCGATGGCCCGCAACATGGCCCGAGCCGGCGCCCGCGAGGGGCCGTCGGTCACCTCCCGGGATCGGGGCCGGAGGTCCACCGGTCGGCCGTCGTTCGTCATGGCGTCACAGGGTACGACGCGCCGGCCCCTACTCTCGTCGGATGCCTCGAGTCTCCCGGGTCCGTGCGCTCGGTGTCGCCGTGACGCTCACGCTCGTCGCCGCCTGCGGCTCGGGCGACGGTGACGGTGACGACGCCGCTCGGCGGCCCGGGGACCGGCAATCGTCCACGACCTCGACCACCGAGCCGTCGACCACCACGACCACCGAGCCGTCGACCACCACGACCACCGCCCCCCGGGAGCTGCCCGGCGGAGGGCGGGAGATCTTCCCGGGCCGCCGGGTGGTGGCCTACTACGGCAACGCCACCTCGCCCGCCCTCGGCGTGCTGGGCGAGACCGGCCCCGAGGAGGCGGCCGCCCGCGTGGCCGTCGCCGCCCTGCCCTTCGCCCAGCCCGACCGACCGGTGCTGGGCGCGTTCGAGCTCATCGTGTCGGTGGCCCACCGCTCCCCCGGGCCTGACGGCGACTTCAGCAGCCCCACCGACGCCGCCGTGATCCTGCCTTGGTTGGCGGCGGCCCGGGCCCACGGGATGCTGCTCCTGCTCGACGTCCAGCCCGGCCGAGCCTCCTTCGTGGACGAGGTCAAGCGCTACGAGGGGCTGCTGCGAGAGCCCGACGTCGGCCTGGCCCTGGACGCGGAGTGGCGCATGGGCCCCGGCGAGGTGCCGGGCGAGGTGATCGGTCAGGTCTCCGCAGCCGAGGTGAACGAGGTGTCGGCGTGGCTCTCGGTCCTGGTGGCCGACGAGAACCTGCCCGAGAAGCTCTTCGTGCTGCACCAGTTCACCGCCGGCATGCTCCCGGACCGCGCCGCCGTGGTCGACCGGCCGGGGCTGGCTACGGTGGTGCACGTGGACGGCTTCGGCAGCCGGGCCGACAAGCTGGCCAAGTACGAACAGCTCCACGCCGTCGCCCCCTTCGCCAACGGCCTCAAGCTGTTCTTCGACGAGGACATCGACATCTTCACCCCCGCCGAGGTGCTGGGCCTGGTCCCCGCCCCGGACCTCATCACCTACCAGTGAGCCCCGGGGCGGGCAGGTGAGCCCGTAGCCTCTGCTCCGTGACCGCCGCCTTCCCCGCTCCGGCAGCGCCGGTGGTGCGGGCGGAGGGGGTGGTGAAGCGCTGGGGCTCCACCCTGGCGCTGGCCGGGGCCACCCTGGTGATCGGCGGCGGCGTCACCGGGCTGCTCGGCGCCAACGGCTCCGGCAAGACCACCCTCCTCGGGTTGCTGCTCGGCCTGCACCCGCCGGACCAGGGTCGGCTCGAGGTGCTCGGCCTCGACCCCACCCGAGCCGGTCCCGAGGTGCGCGAGCGGGTCGGCTACTCCCCCGAGCACCACTCCCTGCCGCCTGACGTGAAGGCGGTCGACTTCGTCCGCCACATCGCCGAGCTCCACGGACTGTCCCGGCGGGAGGCGACCGGCCGGGCCAGCGACATGCTCTGGCAGGTCGGTCTGGGCGAGGAGCGGGTCCGGCCCCTCGGCACCATGTCCACCGGGCAGCGCCAGCGGGTGAAGCTGGCCCAGGCCATCGTCCACGACCCGCGGCTGGTGCTGCTCGACGAACCCACCGAGGGCCTCGATCCGGTGCAACGGGACGACATGCTGCGCCTCATCGGCCGCATCGGCACCGAGTTCGGGATCCACGTGCTGCTCAGCTCGCACGTGCTCGACGAGGTGGAACGGGTGTGCGACAACGCCGTGATCCTCCACGCCGGCCAGGTGGTGGCGGCGGGACGGCTCGACGAGCTGCGCTCGGGGGGTGGGGGCGTGGTCGTCGAGGTCGACGGCGACGTTCGCACCGTCGCCGACACGTTGGCGGCCCGGGGCGCCACCCTGCACTGGGACGGCACCCGGCTCCACGTCACCGGCCCGGTCGACGGCGCCGAGCTCGACGTGGCCGATCTGGTCCGCGACGTGCTGGCCGACCTCTCGGCTCCGGTGCGCCGACTCCAACCGCGCACCCTGACCCTCGAAGAGGTGTTCCTCGGCGCCGGTCGGACCGGCGGCCAGGCCGCCGAGGCCATGGACGTGGACGTGGACATGGCCCGCCGGTGACGGCGCGGATCCTCGACCGGGGCTACCGGCGCTACTCGGGCGACCGCCGGGGCGCGCGCGGGGCGATCCGCACCCTGGTGCTCCACTCGGTGCAGCGGGCCCTCGGCCTGCGTCGCAGCGCGTGGGCCAAGCTCCTCCCCTTCGGCATCGTCGCCCTGGCCTACGTGCCTGCCATCGTGTTCGTGGGTGTGGTGTCCCTGGTCCCCGACAGCGACCTCACCGACTTCGCGCTCCCCAGCTACTCGTCGTACTTCAGCTACATGCTGCTGCTGGTCGTGCTGTTCGTGGCCTTCGTCGCCCCCGAGATCCTGTGCACCGACCGGCGCACGGGCATGCTCGGCGTCTACCTGGCCTCGCCGCTCACCCGGGACACCTACCTGGCGGCCAAGGCCCTGGCCACCGCCGCCGTCCTGGCCCTGGTCACCATCGGGCCCCCGTTGGTCATGCTGGTGGCCTTCATCATCCAGGGCGAAGGCCCGGACGGGCCGGCGGAGGTGGCCTCCACCCTCGCCCGCATCGCCGGGGCCGGCCTCGCCATCTCGATCCTCTACACCGCCTTCTCCATGGGGATCTCCAGCCTCACCGACCGCAAGGCCTTCGCCACCGCCGGGCTCATCCTCTTCTTCTTGATGAGCAACGTGGTCACCGGCGTGCTCGTCGGCGTCCTCCAGGTGGGCGACGACGCCGTGGCGCTGAACATCTTCGTGCTGCCCTTCGCCCTGGTGGAGAAGATCCACGGTGAATCCACCGACTTCAGCAGCGTCACCACCACCGCCTGCGTGCTCGGCACGTTGGCCTGGACGGCGGTGTGGGCCACGGTCTGCCGCGTCCGCTACGCCCACCTCCAGGTGACGAGGTGACCGGGTGAGCGGTTCGATGATCGAGGTCGACGGCGTCTCGAAGTGGTTCGGCGACGTGGTCGCGGTCTCGGAGGTCTCCTTTCGCCTCGGACCCGGGGTCACCGCGCTGCTCGGGCCCAACGGAGCGGGCAAGTCGACCATGCTGCGCCTGCTCTGCGGCCTCGTGCCCCCCGATCGGGGACAGCTGCGGGTCCTGGGGCGCGACCCCCGGTCGGACCTGGACGTGCTGCGCCACATCGGCCTGGTGCCCCAGCAGGAGACGGTGTTCGACTCCCAGGACGCGGTCGAGTTCGTGCGCCTGGCCGCCGTGCTCCACGGTGTCGACGGGGCCGACGCCGCCGCCCGCCGGGCGCTCGCCACCGTGGAGCTCGACGCCGACGACCACCGGCGCCTGAGCACCTACTCCCGGGGCATGCGCCAGCGGGTGAAGGTGGCCCAGGCCATCGTGCACGACCCGTCGGTCATCGTGCTGGACGAGCCCCTCACCGGCCTCGACCCCCGCCAGCGCCGCCACATGACCGAGCTGTTCCACGCCCTCGGGGACCAGGGTCGCTGCGTCGTCGTGTCCAGCCACGTCTTGGAGGAGGTGGAGCGGTTCGGCTCCGACGTGCTGGTGATCGCTCAGGGCCGCCTGGCCGCCGAGGGCGACTTCCGGGCCATCCGCGACCTCATGGACGACCGGCCCCACCGGCTACGGATCCGCACCGACCAGCCCCACCGGGTGGCCGGTCACCTGCTGGCGGCGGGCACGATCATGGGCATCGAGATGGTCGACGCCGACACCGTGCTGGTGGAGACGACCGACGTCGCCACCTTCCGCCGATCCGTGGCCGGCGTCGCCCGCGAGGTCGACGCCCACCTGTGGGAGGTCGTGCCCCTCGATGACGACCTCGACTCGGTGTTCCGCTACCTGGTGGGCCGCTCGTGACCGCTCCGACCGCCGGCGCCGAGCCGTCCACCGCACCGCCGACCACCGGCGAACGCCGGGCCCGTCCCCGCGGCTCCTTCGTCGCCATCTACCAGCTGATCCTGCGCAACCAGATCACCGGGGGGCGCATCGCCGCCGTCGTCGCCCTGAGCGTGCTGGGCGTCCTCCTCGGGCTGGCCGTCGGCGTCAGCGACCCGGTGGACCCGGTCGACGCGGGGACGAACCTCATCGACCACTACGGGTTACAGGTGCTCGTGCCGGTGGTGGCCCTGGTGTTCGCGTCGTCGGCGCTCGGCGACCTGGTGGACGACCGCACCCTCGTGTACCTGTGGCTACGCCCGGTCAACCGGTTGGTGATGGCCGGCGCCGCTGCGCTCGCCGCGTTCACCGTCGTCCTGCCGGCGGTAGCGGTGCCATTGGTGGTGGCGGCCAGCCTCACCGGTGGCGGCGCCGCGCTCATCGGCGGCACCGCGGTGGCCGCCGCCGTCGGCGTGGTCGGCTACGTGGGCATGTTCACCGCGCTCGGGATCCGCTTCCGCCGGGCGCTGGTGTGGGGGCTCGTGTACATCCTGCTCTGGGAGGGGTTCGTGGCCAATGCCTCCCGCACCGCCAGCCGCCTGTCGCTGCGGGCCTACACCCGGTCGGTGATGTCGGAGTACACCGGCATCGGCCTGGACCAGGCCAACCTCTCGCTGGCGGTCGCCATCGCCGTCCCCCTCGTGGTGGGAACGGTGATGGTGCTCCTCACCGCCCGCCGGCTCCACTCCAGCGACATCGACTGAGTGAGGGGACCCGGAGCCCCCAGCATGAGACCCGGATGGCGAAGCCGCTCCGGAGCAGCGCAGCGGAGAAGGAGCAAAGCCAGCACGGACCGCCGCATCCTGCGGCTGGCGTTCCCGGCGTTCCTGGCCCTGGTGGCCGAGCCGCTGTACGTCCTGGCCGACACCGCCGTGGTCGGCCACCTCGGCACGCCCCAGCTGGCCGGCCTGGGGGTGGCGTCGAGCATCCTGTTGACCGGCTACTCGCTGTTCGTCTTCCTGGCCTACGGCACCACCGGGACGGTGGCCCGGCTGCTCGGTTCGGGAGACCGGGCCGAGGCCGCCCGCCAGGCGGTGCAGGGCCTGTGGCTGGCCCTGGCGCTGGCCGTCGCGGTGGCCATCCTGCTGTTCGCGTCGGCACCGGGACTGGTCGGCGCGCTCGGCGCCGAGGGGGCGGTCCGCACGAACGCCCTGGTGTACCTGCGCATCAGCGTGCTTGGGCTCCCGGCCCTGTTCGTCACCATGGCCGGCACCGGGTACCTGCGGGGCCAGCAGGACACCCGCACGCCGGTGGTGGTGGCGGTGGCCACCGCGGTCTTCAACCTGGTGGTCCAGCTCGTGCTCATCGAGGGCTTCGATCAGGGCATCGGCGCGTCGGCCCTCGCCACGGTGCTGGCCCAGACCGGCGGCGCGGCGGTGTACCTGTGGCGGGTGGTGTCCTCGGCTCGCGCCCTCGCCGTGCCGCTCCGACCCGACCTCGCCCGCGTCCGGCGGCTGGCCGTGGTGGGCCGGGACCTCCTCGTCCGCACCGCCGCCCTGAGGGTGTCGCTGCTGGCGGCCACGGCGGTGGCCACCCGCATCGGCACCATCGACCTGGCCGCCCACCAGATCGCCTTCGAGCTGTGGAGCTTCCTCGCCCTGGCCCTCGACGCCGTGGCCATCGCCGGCCAGAGCCTCACCGGCTACGCCCTCGGCGCCGGCGACGCCGAAGGGGCCAGGGCCGTCGGCCAGCGGATGCTCCAGTGGGGCCTCATCGCCGGCGTGGCCTTCGCCGCGGTGGTCGTGGCCCTCCGGCCGTGGCTGCCCGGCATCTTCACCGATGACCCCGGAGTGCGGGCCCTGGCCGGCTTCCTGCTGTGGTGGGTGGCCGTGCTCCAACCGGTGAACGGGGTGGCGTTCGTCCTCGACGGCATCCTCATCGGCGCCGGCGACCTGCGCTACCTGGCCGCCGCCATGGTGGC
>JAABUS010002872.1_pt1 | contig 30345 bp, 25 predicted proteins | sample 5560161 | NCBI WGS metagenome assembly JAABUS01 (sample SAMN10711885, study PRJNA513376) | rock metagenome | isolation source: Antarctica rocks | place: Antarctica: Victoria Land, Trio Nunatak nord | collected 2016-01-04
GCGTGGCTGGCCGGCAACCTCACCTCCGGCGGTTCCAGCCTCATCCCTGGCATCGGCTGGATCGTCGGTGGCCTCGCCGATGTCCGCGATGCCATCGGGTCGGCCATCCACGCCGACTGGGTGGGAACAGGATTCAGCGCGGTGGGCGTGGTTCCCGACGTCGGCGACGCGGTCGCAATCCCCGGCAAAGCTGCGAAGTTCGTCGCCCGAAACCCCGAACTGGCGGCTGCGGTCGCGGCAACCATCGTGGCGCTCAACAAGGTCCCAGACAAGATCAAGGTCGAGGCAGCCAAGAAGATCTGGAAGAGCTGGGACGACCTGAGGGCTGCGGGTGCCAGTGAGAAGGCACTTCTCCAACTTTCGAAGGGACAGACCAACCTCGACGAGCTCGCTGATGCCATCAAGCGCTCCACCCACGTCGAAGGTCCTCCCGCGAAGTTCTTCGCGGACGGCTACGTCGGTGAGGCATGGCTCGAAGAACTGTACGGCGCAAATGTGTTAGGTGTGAGTAGGCAAGTTCGGGCATTGACCAAGGGCTGTAACGGGCCGTGCAACCTCACCGATCTGCGCATCCTGGACGTTCTCGTTGACGGCGTGGCTCATGAGTCCAAGGTCGGATACAAGCGGTGGGACCAGGAGATCGAGAAGCAGATCAGGTCGGATGCCTACCTGATCAAGAACGGCGACATCGAAGGTGCCCACTGGCACTTCTTCGCCAGCTCGTACAACAACATGATGGGAGCGGACCCGAAGGTGCTCGACCTACTCGATGAACTCGGAATCCCGTACACCATCCATCTCCCTGCCTAGCCCGTCGCCATGTCGGAATACACAAACTTCGTCGCCATGACGAGATCCAATGCGAAGGCGTTCTTCGACGTCTTTCTCAGCGAGATGGAGCCAGCCCTGAGCAGGTTCGCTTCGACCATCGGGTGCGAGCTGACCTACGCAGCGGACTCGCTGGAGCAGGTCTGGGAGGCCGTAGTGCCGAAGCTTGCATGGCGTTCGGGATACACCCCTCCAGACGTCGGTCAGCCAGGGCCTCGCATCGCTCCCGAGCAACTTGAGCCTCCCCAGGACCTCCCTTCCTGGTTTCACCACCCCAGCGCTGCTGGGTACGCCAGGTTCTCTGCTGAGACTCTGTGGCTGATCGACGGTGCTGCCCGTTACTTCGGTGAGACCTTCATCCGGAACGTCGGGGGCCGTTGGGCATCGGGCGATGCTGAGACCGAGGGTTACATGTTCCAGAACCAACCAGTCATCGCCCGCATTACTGCCGAGCCCGTGAGTCCGATTCAGACATGCGCGGTGCTCGTTGCCAGGGCGCTGAAGCCGAGCGCGCAGCAAGGTCCGCATATCCTTGCCGACGTCTACGACCATTGGTGGGCTCAGACACCATGAACTTCGGGGTGACGGCCGCGCGGCGGCTTATCAGGCGCCTGGACGCCGCTTCACGTTGCCCCAGCCCTGCTTGCCGACCACGTCGCCCGTCCTCTCGGGGAGGTCGATGGGCGGCAGGTAGTCGTCAGTGCGGTTGAAGACGTTGTCGGTCAGCATCCGTTCGGCGGCTTCCTCGTGGCCCTCGGCAGCAGCGACCTTCACGAGGTCAAGACGGCAGATGTCGTCGTACGGCGCGGCCTTGCACGCGGTTTCCGCTGCCTCGCGGGCGAGCGCCAGGTCGCCCTTGGCGAGCGCGTCAACCACCAGGACGTGGGCGGTGTCGACGATGGAGCAGCCGATCGTCTCGTGGAGCCGCGCAGTGTCGAGTAGCCAGCTCCAGCCCTTGTCGCGAAGGTTGCCGAATGGGACGCCCTCAACGAGCCGCATGGCTGTCTTGAGGTCCTCAACGCCCTCAGCGCCCCGCGCTTCGCCCCGTGCTCGAAGTCGGCGGAACACGTCGACATCGACGAGCACATCCTCGACCTGGTATGCCCGTACGCCGGTCTCCTTGAATGCTTGAGACTGGGTTGCCGGGGGCAGGTGCTCGCGGCCCGTCCTCGGGTTGTCGCCCAGCCAGTCGCGCAGGGTCCCGAGGTCCGTCCTTGACCGTGAACCAGCGACTGAGAAGGCGTCCGCGACGGTGCTGCCGGTGACACCCTCGGGATGCAGCGTCAGGAAGGCGAGCAGCTCGACGAAGTAGGGCTTGCGCTTGCTGATGGCCGGGGCGACGACACCGTATGCCCGGGCGTTCACCGGCCCAAGCAGGATCAGCCGTGGGCGCATGCTCTCGGGGTCGAACCACGCCGTGACGTCCTCGTCGAGCGTGGGGTCGGCTTCCTCGATGGTGCGGCGGACCTGCTCAGATACGACCGGCGCGAGCGTCGCCACGTCTTCGGGTGTCGTCGCGGCGACCTCGGCGTACTCCTCGGTCGCGTTGGGCAACAGGGAGCCGTCGCCAACCGGACCTTCCTCACGTACGTGGGTGAGCTCCTCGCGAAGCGCCCCGGCCTGGTCGGCGCGCGCACGCCAACCGTCCGCAGCTTGCTCGAAGGGAGCAATGCGGATCGGCTCGCTCTTACGGGTCAGGTCGACGATGGCCGCGCACGCGGAGGCCTCCTGGGGCGTGAGCCCAGCCGCGCGCAGGTCGAGTCCGAGGACGGGCACACGAAGTCTCCCGGTGTGGTCCACCTCGATCGAGGTTGACTCGGGGACGGGCGCAGCCAGCGAGACCACCGCCGCACCGAGCCTCGGGACGGGTGATGACAGGAGGTCGGCGAGTTCGCCCGTCCCCTCGCCGGTCGTAATCAGCGCGCGGTAGGGATCGGGGTCGCCCCAGCCCGCGTCGCGTGCCGAGGTGAGGCTCTGCGCGATCGAGGCGACGACTTGCTCGCCGTCCGCATGGTGACGCAGCCTCATCGAGTCCAGCGCGGCCAACTCCTCGCCGAGGCCGATCACGGTGACATCGACGAGGACGGACCACGGGTTGAGCGCCAGCTCGGCAGCGATGTGCCGGGCGAGCGCGGTGGCGGCGGTCGGGTCGCCGGTCAGGCTGGCCAGGCCCAGGTGCTCCAGGTTCACGAGGTGAAGGCCGCCGGCGTCGTCTTGGCCGACGGTCACGAGTAGTGGGTACGGCGGGATGACGTCGCGGTTGGGCGGGGTCGCGGTGAGACGAGTTGACCACTCTCGGCCGTCGCCCGTCCACGGCTCGGGTAGATCAGCCTCATCGGCAAGGTGCAGTGTTGCGGTGCCGCGCGAGAGAGCCACGGTGACGATCGACGGCATCGCCCGTTCTTCGTCCTCGCAGATGGCGGCGAGGTGTCGTAGCGCCCGGTCGAGGTGCTCGATGCTCGCAGTGAGCGGAGCGCCCGAGACGAACGCGGTCTTCTCGACCGCGCGCAGTTCGGGTGGAGGAGGGGCGATGGTCTGCCCAGGCCGGCGGTAGCGGAGCTGGGTGTTGTGGTGGGCACGCACTGCGAGCAGGACCAGCCCGGCCAGGACTGCGCCCGCCCCGGTCAGGCCCGGCAACAGCCACCCGGGAGCGGATGCGTCGACCTCATCGTCGGCGCCGCCACCTGTTTTCACCACAGGTTCTGGATCAGGGGCGGTGGTCGCCGTGGGAGTCGGCGTTGGCTCGACAGCGGGTGTCTCCGGCGGCGGCTCGACAGTCACCGGAGGCGTGACCTCAACCGGCTCCTCAGGTAACTCGGCTTTGTGCTTCGCCTGCCCGGGAATCGTGACCTCCCAGCCGGGACGGATCAGGTCAGGGTCGGTGAGAGTCGCCCCGTCCGGCTGGACGGTGTCGCGGGACGCCACGAAGAGCTCGGGGTAGCGCAACGGGTCGCCGAGCTCCGCCTCGGCGATCTCCGACAAGGTGTCCCCGGGTTTCACGACGTACTCCTTGGCTGGGCGGTCGGCGTCCGCCTCAGTCGCCTCGTACGGCACCTTGAGCAAGGTGCCGGCGATGATGAAGTCGGGTCGCCCGTTGAGCACGCCTTGGTTGAGCTCGACGATCTCGCGGAAGCGTGTGCCGTCGCCGAGTAGCCGGTCGGCGATCTTCCACAGGCTGTCGCCACGTTTGACCGTGTAGTTGGTGGTCGACTTCTCCTTCGCCGTCGTGTCGGCCGTGACCAGGACGGGCGCATCGTCGGGCAGGACGGGCGATGCCTCGATCACCGCCAGACGAGGTGCTTCGGGGACGGGCGCAGCCGCAGCAGCGTGGGCGGGCGGCGTGGGGAAAGCTGCAACCACAGTCGGTGCAGCGACGAACAGCAGCGCCGCCACCGCGACGAGCTGGCCGACCGCACACTGAGGGGAACCGAGCCCGGGAAGCGAGGGGGTCGGCAGGCCACGCGCTCGCGCCACCGCCTCGACCCCCACTGAGACGGCGATCACCAGCCATGCGATCCACGCGACGGCGGCGATGACAACCATCGCCAGGGTGCCATCGTCCGGGCTCGACAGGAGCGTGCGAAGCTCGCCGAGGTCTGCGTCCCACGGAGCCGCGCCGATGGCGATGAGCACGAGCGGCGTGCCGACGACAAGCAGGAGGATCACGATCGCCGCCGCGAGACCCCGGAATCGTTGCCGAAGCGTGGGTCTGGTCATTGTTCGCTCCCTCCGAGGCTGCGAATCAGTCGGGCTGAGGCTTCGCCGGTTACGGTCATGTCGCCGAGGCCGATGAAGCTCAAGAACTTGGGGGAGTAGGTGTCGGTGACGTTCACCGTGATGGTGTCGCCGCCGCTGACGGTCACCGTTCCAGTGACGCCGGAGGCCGCCAGGTAGTCCTCGGCAGCCTTGCGCGCGGCGAAGGTGTCGATGGCGAGGTAGTCACCCTGAATGGCGGGAGCGGCCTGCACCTGCTCGCCACCCGTCCGGGCGGCCTGGGCGGCGATGTCGTGGGCGCGCTGCTTGGCGTGGACCTGCCCTCCAAGGTCGACGGCCAGCCCGACGAGCATCATCATCACGAAGCTCGACGTGACAAGCCAGATGCTGATAGAGCCGCGTTCGTCGCGAGTGCGCCGGATCATCCGCGCTCCCTCCAGGTGTCCAGGGGACTGGTGATGGTCGCCTTGATGAGGCGGCTTCCTGGGACGCCCGGCACTGACAGGTCGGCCAGGTCGAGAAGGCACTCCACGGTCGCCGTCACTGACCCGGGCTCTCCGACCGGCTTGCCGAAATCGGACACATCGACGACTACGTCCACGCTCAGACAGTGGATGTCCTGGTTGGCCAAGCTCACCTGCGCGGCAGCCTTCGCGTCGATCTTCGACTCGGCGCTGGTGCGCGCGATCGAGGCGGAGCGGGCGGCATCGGCAGCAGCGGACTCGACGGCTGAGTGAGTCGTGGCGGTTCGACCACCGAAGATGATGAGCCCGACGAAGAGCACGAAGGCAGGCAGGCCGACAGCGGCTTCGACCGCCGCGGAGCCTCGCTCGTCCCTCACGCGCATCCACATCATCACGGAGCCGTCAGCCTCTCCACGGGCAGTGATGCCGACTGGGTGATCACCGGGGTCCAGCCCGGGATCACGCTCAGGCTGTGCCCTGTCACAGTCACGGTGACCGCCGTGGCCGTCCGGTTGGCCGTCGCGCTCGCGCCGGAGAGGACGTCGTCACCCCCGGCGTCAGTGATGAAGGCGGAGGCGGCGCTGATGCCGTCGGATGACTTGCCGTTCTCGCCACCAGCGGCGCGGGCACCCTCCTGCGCGGCAGCGATCGCCACCGTGCGGGCGTGGTAGAACAACGCGGCCTGCATCCCGAGGAACATCACCGCGAAGAGGGCAGGGAGCAGGATGACCAGCTCGACGGAGACCGAGCCTCGTTCGCCCCGCAGCCTGCTATTTGATCTTTCCGGCCTGGCTCTCGACATACGCCTTCACCGCCGCAACCACGATGCCGACGATGGCGATCACGGCCACAGCCCATAGAACGTGCTCCGTGGTGACGGAGCCTCGTTCACTCCGGGCCCGGAGTCGCGCACCGACGCCGAGATGGAGCGTGAGTAGGAGTGTGAGCAATCGGTTCATGTGCAGGTGTTCCTTTCCTTCGAAGGGTTCCCTTTCGTGGTGGTCACTGGTTGTTAGGTGTTGCTAAACATCCGCAGCAGGGATGGGGCAACGAGAAGCGCCATGAAGATGACGCCGAGCAGGGAGCCGGGGATGGTCATACGCTCGCCGACGGCGTTGGCCTCGGCGATCTCGTCGTGGAGCATCGCGGTGCGCATCGCCGATGAGCGGGCCCGGAGGTTGGCGTACACCGAGACGCCTTCCTCGCCGGAGAGCCGCATGATGTCGGCGAAGTCGTCGAGACCGGGCAGGCCCAGCTCTTCGGCTAGCGCATGTAAGGCATCCCACGGAGGCTGGCCCGACCAGCGTGAGCGGGTCAGCTCCTCAGAGAGCCGCGTGAACACCCAGGAGTCGCCGACCTCGGCGGCGGACTCCATCGCCTGCCGCACACCGGAGCCGTTGTTGCGCTCCAGGGCCACGAGGTCGATGTAGGCGCCGAGCGCGCGGGCGAACTCCAGCAGGGCCTGCTTGGCGTCGTCGACGGCGTTGTAGTTGGGTAGGAAGAACATGCCCACGGCCAGGCCGAGCGAGGCGATGGCCGGGATCGAGATCGGGAAGCCGAACCCGATCTGCTCAAAGAGGAACGCCAGCAGCGGCGGGATCACCAGACCCATGAGGGCCATGACGATCTTGTCGCCGTAGAACCGCGCCAGCGGGATGCGCAGCAGCGCCAACTCGCGGGTCGGCGTGCGCACCCAGACCGCGGGCGGCAGCGACTTGATCGCCCACACGCCGATCCGTTCTTTGCCTCTGGCCGTACTGACGGGGCCAAGAGGGTTCGCACGTCCTCGTGCGGGCGTGAGGCGATCGAGCGCCTCGGCGAGATCGGGCTCAGCCGGCATCAGACGGGAAACAAGGAGGACCACCCCAAGGCCGAGTAGCGCGCCAGCGAGTAGTGCGAGCTGGAGTCCCGTGGTCATACGGCACCGCCCTTCGCTGGCACGGGCGAGAGGAATCTGGGCATCGCCCGTCCCATCGCCATGTGCTTCATCCAGACCAGCGTCGCGACGTACGCCGCCAGCAGCGTCACGAGGATCACCTGGCCGAGCGGGCTCTGATACGGCTCGACATAGGTTCCCGACACGGCCAGGATCACCAGCACGCCGAGACTGATCAGGGTCACCCAGCGGGCGGTGGCGCGCGGCTTGGCACGGTCTGCTTCGACCTGACGCCGGGAACGTACGTCCGCGGCTACTGATTCGGCGAGTCCTTCGAGCACGCTCGCCAGACCAGCACCGCGACGTCGAGCACCGAGGATGAGGTTGGCTGCCACGAGGTCACCTGTGGCGTCGTCCAGTTCGTCGGCGAATGCGCGCAGCGCGTCTTCGGTCACCCACCGAGCGCGAAGGCGCGCGACCAGCCTTGTCACTTCGGGAGCGATGGCGGTGGGGGTGGACCGCAGCGTGGCGACGAGTGCCTGCTCCAAGCCGACGCCGACCGTCAGGACGCCCGAGAGGGAACGAGTCCATTCCTCCATCGCCTCCAGACGCTCGATCCGCGCCGCCGCCGAAGATGACGATAGGAGAGTGGGGAGCCCGACGAAGGCGACGGGAACGACGACCAGCGCCAACACCCATCCGGTGACGAGGAACGCCACGACCGCGGCGGCGAGGCCGGAGAACAGCAAGACGCGCGTCTGCTTCGAGAGCTTGCGGACCTCGCGCCGCCGGGACCGGCGCTTGACCACCGGGGACGGGCGAAGACCCGCGACGAGTCCGAGCAGCCCGCCGACGACGAGGGCGCCCGCGAGAGCAGGGACGACGACGATCATGGCCGCACCTCCTGCTGGGCCAGGAAGCCGCCGATGTCGAAGCCGTACGTCGCGAGCGCTCGATACTCGTCCGGTAGCACGGCGGGGACGGCCGCTCCGTCGAGGTTGGGTGCGAAGACGTGGGTGGTGGCATAGCCGGTCTCGCGTTCGCCCGGGTCGAGCGCGATGATCTCGGCGACTCGCCGTCGGCGGATTGATCGGCCACCATCGTTCACGGTCCGCAGGTCCAGGTGGACGATCACGTCGATGGTCGATGCCAGCTTGCTCGCCGCGAGCGAGTGGGTGACGTGCGGGCCAGCCTCCATCGCGCAGGTGACGAGCTTGCGGATCGCCGCAACGGCGTCCGAGGCGTGGGTGGTGGAGATGGAGCCGGTGCCCGACTCCATGGCCTTGATCATCGCCCAGATCTCCTTGCCCCGGACTTCGCCGACGATCTGACGCGAGAGGTTGAAGCGGAAGGAGTCGACGAGCGCTTCGTCGAGGCTGAACTCGCCGGCCGCCCGCCCGTCGGGCCCGCGCTCCCCGGATCCGGGCCGCGCCTCCCACGGATGGACGATCCGGTGCCGGTCACGCAGCTCGTGCAGGTGGAGCTCGTACTCGGTCTCGAAGGTGCCGATCGCCTCGAACGGGTCGATCTCCGCGCACAGGGCCCGGACCATTGTCGTCTTGCCTGCCCCCTGCGAACCCGAGACGACGATGCTCTTACGCGCCCTGACTGCAGCCCGCAGGAACGACGCCGCGACCGGAGTGAGCATCTGCCGGGCAACGAGGTCGTCGAGCGTCACCTCCATCAGCCGGTGGCGACGAATCACCACGGACGGGCGAGGAGTGACCCAAGCAGCGGCGGCGAGCCGTGAGCCGCCGTCGAGGCGAAGATGCAGGCGTGGCTGTGCCTCGGAGAACCCCCGTGCATTGACCTCGCTGCGGGAGCCGAGGAAGACCAGGAAGTCGATCAGCTCCTCATCGGAGTCAGCCACCGGCGGGCCGTCGAGCAGTGAGCCGTCGGTGAGTTCGAGCAGGACGTTGTCGTGGCCGGTGATGATGATGTTCTCCACGCGGTCGTCGTCGACCAACGGCTGGAGGCGACCCAGTCGGAAGAGGGAGTCGAAGACTGCCCGAGCCAGCGCGTCCTGCTCGGCAGCGGTTAGAGCCGTTGACCCAGCGTTTACGCGGTCGGCCACCGTTGACTCGATCAGGTCGAGCACGATCGAGCGGCCGAGTTCCTCCTGGGCGGCCTTATCGAGACGGCCACGGTCGGCGGCCACTGCCTGGCTGAGCTGCTCGGAGGCGTGGGCGCGCAGCGCTGCGGCCAGCGACCAGTCCACGGCCCTGCCGATCGGGTTGCTCACAGGTTGCAGCTGGGCCACCGTGCCCGAGCGCTTTGCGACCTCGACATGGTTGGAGGTCGGCGGGAGCGGCTGGCTGAAGAGCGGAAGGCCGGCGATCTTGGGCTCGAGGTCTTCGGTGCGTTCAGAGGTCATGGCTGCGCCCCTTCGAGCAGTTCGTTGCGGCGATGCGTGATCGTCGAGTGGATCGAGGCGATCGCAGCGTTGATGCCCCGAACGAGAGGCCCGGAGTCGAAGCGCTTCGGTGGTGTTGCTCCTCTGGAGAAAACCGCAGCTGACACCGGATCGTCAGGCAGAGACGCCACGACCGGCAGAACGACGACCGTGGCGACCTCGCGAGCGCCGTACGGCTGCCCCTCCCCAACGAGCAGCACTCCGGCCTGGTGCCAATCGAGTGGCGGGCGCTGGAAGGCGTCGGCCCATGGACGCAGCGCGGAGAGCGCGGGGAGCGTGGTGCGGCTGACGAGTAGGGCAAGATCGGCACCATCGAGCAGCGGCTCTGGCGAACCGTTCAAGCCAAGGCGTCCGGCATCAACGATCACGTCTTGGCCTGTGGACTCCAGCTCGCCGAGTGCTTCCGCCAGTGGCGCCCAAAGATCGCGCAGGGCGCTTGCTTGAGTGTGTGAGCGGGTGCCTGCCACGAAGGAGGCTTGTGTTCCCTCGATGGGACGGGTGACGTCCGCGAGCGCGTCGCTGAGGCTATTCGCGGTTAGCGCCAGTTCGATCAAGCCTGCGTCGTACTCTCGCGTCCCACGGAAGTAGCCCGCCAGCAGCCCGGAGCCTCCGGTCGGGTCAGCTTCTACGAGCAGGACCGAGCGCGGCCACTGGAGAGCCAGACCGAGGGCCGTGGTGGTGACACCGGGTGAGCCGGAAGCGGAGGCCAGAGCGATGACGGCCATCAGCGCTCCCGCGAGTCCAGGACGAGAGCGATGTTGCCGGTGGCGATGCGAGTCGCGAGCACTGCGGCGTCGGCCTTGGGGACGAGAAGGTCGGCCACTGTCTGCCCGGTCTCATCGGAGACGTGGACCCCGACCACTGTGGCGTCGTTGACTAACGGGGCGCCGGCGGGGAGATCCTCACCTTGCGCCGGTGTCACGACGACTCGGACGTGGTCGCCGTACTGCAGGTCGAGCCCTGGGGCCTGAGCGGGCGTGAGCGCGACACCGACAACTGACTGATCCTCAGCAGGCAAGACATCCGTAGTGAACGAGCTGGGCGTGAGCATCCCGCCCTCGGCGATGTCCAGCGCTGCGCGCTGCCCGACGACTTGGTTGAGCTGATTCCCAGACACCGGCTTGAGTGCCGGGTCGGCGCTCAGCCGCACACGCGCGAGGTCATCGGCCGAGATCACCGAGCCGCGCTCGATGGTGTGCCGGGCGACGAGAACCTCTTCGGTGTTGGTCGTCGCTGTCCATGCCCAACCGGCGAGCAGAGCGCCCAAGCAGATAGCAACGATGGCCGCAGCGACGAGGGCGGGTCGTCGACGGAGTTTCGGTGGAGGCACAAGCGCAGTAGCGGCGGGACCCGACTCGCTGTCGAACGTCCTGTCGTCTCGGGTGGTGGCTGTACTACGCATACTCACTGCCTCTCCGCTGCCCGCTATTGCACGAGCACCTGCGCTTCCCCGACCGCAATCTCGGCCGTTCGTGTCAGACCGTTCAGCCGGATGGTTCCGGTCTGTCCTACCCCTTGCCAGGTGATGACCCAGTCCGAGGTGGCGGTCACCCTGTACTTCCCGCCCAACTTCGTCGAGCTGGACTTCTCATAGACGTGCCCGCAGTCGGGCGACTTCTGGTTGCCATACGACGCCTTGTACGGCGTGCCAGCGCTCGTGCAGGTGACCTTGGTGCCGTCGCCCATATCCCAGGTGATCTTGTGCACCCGAGCAGTCGCGGTGACGGTGATGCCACCAGCCGAGGCCGACTCGGTGATCGGCCCGATCGTGTGGCTGCTCGGGTTGGCTGCCCACATCCACACGGGCATGCCGACGATGCCGATGGAGTCCGCGCTGGGCTCGGGCGTGATGCCGATGTCGATTGCGCGAAGGTCCATCTGTTCGATGGCGATCTGGGCGACCTCGCGCGGGGTCGGACCGGCCCCCGAGTTCGGAGGCGGGTCGGCAGACCAGATCCAGATGAGGAGGTCGGTCTGGGGTTGGTAGCAGTTGTAGACGGCGCCGTCGTCGGGTTCGTGGCCTTGCCAGTTCGGGTCCCCGGCGGGCGGCTGCGGGTCGACGATGGAGATGTAGCAGTTGTAGGCGTTCGACCAGTAGCCGGCGTCGCTCGTGCACGGCACCGGGCCTGGAGGCGGTTTGGAGATTCCCTGATCTGTGCCGTCCCAGTGGCAGGCGGCGGCCGTCCCGGTATCCTTCGGCCCATCGTCTCCTGGGTCTCCGGGATCGCCCGGGTTGCCGGGCCATTCGATCCAGATGAGGCACTCCCCGGTCGCTGGGTCTGTTTGTTGGCAGACGGGGTCGGCGTACGCCGGAGGCGCGCCAACCCCGAGCAGCCCGGCCACTACGGCTGCCAGCGAGCACAGGCGAGTCAGGACGCCGCGCATGGTGCCCGCTTGAGATCCGTGCCGCTGGCCACCCGCCATCCGGCACGCGGGTTGGTGTCCCACTCGTAGTTCGCTACCGAGTAGCGAACCCAGCCGTTGTCGGGCCGGTCTGGGCTGACGACGGATCTGCCACGGCTGTCGAGGATGTCGACTCCGCTCACGTCGTAGCAGACGTCGATTTGGATGGTGGGCACCTTGCCCGCCGTGGGGTCGGCGTTGTCCAGGTTCACGGATTGCACCGCGAGTTTCGCGATCGTCGTCGATCCGGTCTGGTGGAGACCGTTGCTGCGTTGGTCCTGGATCAGTTTCTTCTGCGCAGCCAATTGCGTGCTGGTCGCTACTGCACCGAGCTCGCTGATCGGCCGCTTGGGCTGTTGGCGGAGTTGGTCGACCGTCGCGAAGTACTGCAGGAGAAGCGTCGACGCCGTCTCTGCAGCAAGCTCTGTTTCAGACGACGGCGTTGTGGGCGCTGTTGTCGGGGCCTGCGAACTCGGAGTGGGACTCGTACTCGCCGCGGGGCTCCCGCTTTGCGCGGGAACATTGTCGCCGTTGGAACAAGCCGTTACGGCGACCAGCAGCAGGGCCGCAGTCGCTCGTGCCTTCGTTGCCCGTACGTTGGTCATCGGTCTGAATACCTCGCCTCCCGTTGAGTCGAAACTCTCCAAAGACGCTGAGAACGCTCTGCCGATGTACCGGCGTGAGCACCGTCGCGTCCTATTGATGCCATATGCCCGCGCTGATCGCAAGGGTCGTTCTTCACTTTTCACTCCTCTGCTTGCCTCCGTGCGGTAGGTGCGCCTCGCCCACCTCTGCCCGCCCGTCCTCGCCGCGCCTGCGCCCTCTCGCTGGGATACACGTCTTGCAGATCGAGGTGGGCTCCGTGGCGGGGATTCTGTGGATTGCTCGCCGCATTCGGGGGCTGTGGAACCTGCTGCGCACCTTCACGCCGAGGAGGTGTGCAGCGATGACCGTGTCGATGCGCGTGATGTCAGCAGGCGAGGGCTATCGATATTTGCTCAAGGGTGTGGCCACCGGCGATCACGACAGGAAGGACCCGATTCCCCTGGTCGGGTACTACACGGAGGATGGGAACCCGCCGGGCCGATGGCTCGGCTCCGGACTCCACGCTCTCGGGGGCGGAGAGATCAAGCGGTGGGACGCGGTGACTCCGCAGCAGCTCGCCTTGCTCCTCGGTATGGGGCGTGATCCTGTGACCGGCGATCGGCTGGGTCGGGCATTTCCTGAGTACGGCAAGGTGAGTGCGCGGATCGCGAGTCGGGTTGCGGACCTCAGTCCGGACATGACCGGTGAGCAGCGAGAGTCTGCCGTTGTACAGATCAAGGCTGAAGAAGTTGCCGCGGGCCAGCAGCGAGCTGTGGCGGGCTTCGACTTCACGTTCAGCGTCCCGAAGTCGCTCTCCGCGCTGTGGGGCGTGGCAGACGTCGGCACCCAGGCCCTCATCGTGGAGGCTCACCATCAAGCGCTCGCCGAGGTGCTCGCGTTTCTGGAGCGGGAGGTGGCTACCACGCGGCGGGGTGTCGATGCCGGGGACGGCGCGGTCGCCCAAGCAGGCATCGTCGGGATCGCGGCTACGGCGTACGACCACTGGGACTCCCGACTCGGTGACCCACAGCTCCACACCCACGTCGTCATCTCCAACAAGGTCAAGACCGTGGAGGACGGGCGATGGCGGAGCCTGGATGGGCGACCGATGCACGCGGCCGTCGTGGCGATCTCCGAGCACTACAACGCAGTGCTCGCCGACCGCATCACACGGACCTTCGGCATTGAGTGGGAGCAGCGCGACCGCGGTAAGGATCGCAACCGCGCATGGGAACTCGCTCCGGTCAGCGAGGCGCTGATCCGGGAGTTCTCGAGCCGATCACGGGCCATCGACAAGGAGAAGGACCGCCTGATCGAGGAGTATGTCGAGCAGCACGGGCGTCGTCCTTCCTCGACGACGGTGATCCTGCTCCGGGCGAGGGCCACGCTGTCGACCCGGCCGGAGAAGCAGATCCGCTCGCTCGCTGACCTGGCGACCGAGTGGCGAGGACGGGCGCAGCAGGTCCTCGGGACGGGCGCAACCGAATGGGCGCGCAAGGTCACTGTCGGTCCCATCGCCCGTCCGACCCTTCGAGCCGACGACATCCCGCTCGACCTGGTCGCCAAGGTCGGCTCGTCCGTGGTCGGAGCGGTCAGCGAGAGGCGATCGACGTGGCGGCACTGGAACCTGTGGGCCGAAGCATCCCGACAGACGATGGGCTGGCGCTTCGCCACAGTCGACGATCGCGAGGCGGTCGTTGGCATGGTCGTCGACGCAGCGAAGGAGCACTCCCTCACCCTCACGCCACCGGAGCTCGCTACCAGCCCCGAGCCGTTTCGTAGGGACGATGACTCGTCAGTCTTCCGACCCCGTCACTCAGTCGTCTTCAGCTCGGAGGAACTGCTTGACGCCGAGGACCGTCTCCTAGCACGATCGTCTGACCTCACCGCACCGGTGGTCGGCCTCGACGTCGTCGAACGTGTCACCGGCAAGGAACACCTGCTCAGCAGCGAGCAGGCGACGATGCTCGCGCGGATCGCGGTGTCCGGACGGCAGGTCGACCTCTTGGTCGGACCCGCGGGTGCCGGCAAGACCACGGCGATGCACGCGCTTCAGACGGTATGGCGCCGCGGGCACGGAAAGGACAGCGTGGTGGGCCTGGCCCCGAGTGCGGTCGCGGCGCAGGTGCTGGCCGAGGACCTCGGCATCGAGTGCGAGAACACCGCGAAGTGGCTCCACGAGTTTGACCGGGGTCTGGCGCACTTCCGCGAGGGCCAGCTCGTCATCATTGACGAGGCGACCTTGGCCGGCACTCTCGCTCTCGACCGGCTCACGGGCCTCGCGGCTGAGGCGGGCGCGAAGGTGCTGCTGGTAGGCGACTGGGCGCAACTCCAGTCGGTTGACGCGGGAGGGGCGTTCACCCTCCTTGCCTCCGCCCGCCCCGACACTCCGGAGCTGACCGAGGTTCATCGGTTCACGAACGAGTGGGAGAAGACCGCTTCGCTCGACCTGCGCTTCGGCCATACGGAAGTGATCGGCACCTACGTCCTTCACAACCGGGTCTGCGAGGGCACCACCGACCAGATGATCGACGCCGCGTACCTCGCCTGGAGCGCCGACGTCCGGGCCGCGCTGTCCACCATCCTGGTGGCCGAGGCGAGCGAGACGGTGACCTACCTCAACAAGCGGGCTCGTGCCGAGCGCATCGTCCAGGGGGCGACGGAGGCGAGCACCGAGGTGAACCTCAGCGATGGCACCCAAGCATCGGCGGGGGACCTCATCATCACCCGGAGGAACGACCGTCGATTCCGCACCCTGCGAGGGGGCTGGGTGCGCAACGGCGACCGCTGGCGCGTGACCCGCGTAGGCAAGGACGGCTCGATTCTCGTGGAGCGTCTCGGCGTCGCCTTCGGAGCCTCGGTAGCCTTGCCCGCGGCGTACGTCGCTGAGCACGTCGACCTCGGTTACGCGGTCACGGCTCACCGCGCCCAAGGCATGACTGTCGACACCTCACATGTAGTGGTCTCGGGTGGCACGACGCGGGAGAACTTCTATGTCTCCATGACTCGAGGCAGGGAGTCCAACATCGCCTACGTCGCGCTCGACAAGCCTGACGAGGGTCACGCTCCGCCAGGGCCGGACGACGTCAACGCACACACGATTCTGTACGGCGTGCTCCAGCACACTGGGTCGGAGAAGTCGGCGCACCAGATGATCGTCAACGAGCAGGAGCGCTGGTCGTCCATCGCTCAGGTCGCCGCGGAGTACGAGACCATCGCAGCCGTCGCCCAGCGAGACCGCTGGATCAAGCTCGTCGAACGCAGCGGACTCACTGCTGCGCAGGTGGAGTCGGTGGTGCGGTCCGACTCGTTCGGACCGCTCACCGCAGAGCTGCGTCGGGCCGAGTCCAACCACCACGACGTCGAACGGCTCCTGCCCGCACTCGTTAACCGCCGGTCGTTGGACGACGCCGAGGACATCGGAGCGGTCTTGATCAGCCGACTCCAGAAGGCCGGGCAGCCGAGGCAGGGGACGCGCAAGACTGCCCCGAAGTTGGTCGTCGGTCTGATCCCCGTGGCCGACGGCCCGATGAGCGAGGACATGGCGAAGGCGCTAGTCGAGCGGCAGTCACACATGGAAGCCCGAGCGCTGATCTTGGCTGAGCAGGCCGTCGAGGTCGCAGTGCCGTGGCTCAAGCGTCTGGGCACGGCACCCGCGACCGATTCGGCGCGGCGGCGCTGGCTCTACGAGGTCAGGACGGTCGTGGCCTACCGCGACCGGTACCGCGTGGACGGGCGCAGTGCGTTGGGCGAGCCTCGCAACGAAGCGCAGAAGCTCGACGCCGCCCGCGCCGAGCGCGCCATCTGGCGTGCCCGGGCAATAGCCGAGGAGTCGGCCGCGGCGCAGGATGGGCGCGCCAACGCCGTCCAGCGAGAAGGACGGGCGCTCGGCTGACGGCTACATAGAGGTAGTTCAGGCCGAGTTCTCCACAGGACGGGCGAAGGGGCGCCCGTCCTGTGGGACGGCGGGCGTATGCGTGGAGTGAGCCGACCCGAAGGAGACCCTCGTGCTCAGCCTGTTCTTCCACCTCGCCGCCGCGATCCGCGGCTACATGACCTTCTACATGCCCACCAATCGTGCAATCGACCGGCTGCGCTCCCCCCACGGACTGAAGTGGGCGATCCCCGTCGCCTTTGTCGCTACGCCGGCCTACCTCTGCGCGATCAGCGTCTGCATGACGATCATCGAGCGAGGTGGCCCCGGCTACCTCAACGTGCTGGTGATGCTCTTCGCTTGGAACGCGCTGAAGTTCGCCCTGATGGCCGTGCTGAGCATTCCGATGATGCTCCGTCGGGCGCTCAGGTCATGGCGAGTGGGAAACCCGGTGGTGGTGCCGCCGCGATGAGCACCTCTCCGGATGCTTGCGCGGCGGCAGCGACCAGTTCCTGCGGGGTCGACGCTTCCAGCTTCAGTGGCTCCGACGGTCGTTGGTGCCGGAAGAGCAGCCCAATGCCTGTCTGAGGAATGAGGATCGCCAACGCGCCCCTCGTTGGGTCCTCGCCCGGCATGACGTGGACCTGATGCGTCGTCGAGTCACCCCCTGGCGGCACGCTCATACGCAGAGTCGTGCCTTCGCCGGACACCTCCACGGCGCCGAGTTGCAGGTACGACGGCCCGACGAAATTTGACCAGGGCTGGAAGCGGAAGCCGTCGCCGTGGTTCGCCGCCGTCAGTGTGAATCCGCCGACTGACGAGACCGGGCCGAACGAGGTGAGGAACTGCATCGAGGACGTCAGAAGGAAGGGAACATCGGTGCCATCGGGCCACTTGTCCCACGCCTCGCGGAATACGTCGTACGCCGCCCGATCGCCACTCCAAGCCCGGCCCACGGGGGTGCGCTCGTCCACTTCTCCGTCTCCGATGCTCCACAGCCGGACAGGGTTGAGTGCGGCGACGACGAAACCTGCGCTCGTGACCGACACGAGGTGTGCAAGCAGGGCGTCGGGCTCGTCGTCGCGGTGATCGACAAGGTTTCCGATGACTGCGTCCGGGTCGTCGCCCGTGACCCCGACGATCAGGTCGGGTCTCAACAGGAAGATCTTGGGTAGCGCCTCGAAGTATGTGTTCCGCGTCCGGCCTTCGTCAGCGTGGCCGTCGCGGTCGAAGAAGGAGAGCTTCGTGTCGGACACCATCGTGATGCGGTCGCCGTCGTGGATGGCGGCGACAACCAGGCTCATGATCGGAGCCTACGAGGTTGCTGAGATCATCGAGTTAAGGGAGTCGTGCTCACCTTCAACAACGGCGTGACCGTCCGGCAGGGCGAGAAGTGCGACTTTCCGGAGTTCCATGACGTTTAGCGGATGGTGATGCCAGTCGTGAGCATCGAGGATGGCGACGTCCGTTGTTGGGGCACGGCCGTCTGCATCGGTGCTGGCTGGTTCGTCACGGCTCGGCATGTCGTCAGCGATCTTCATGATGCCGGCGCGGAGGGCATCTTCGTCGTGTGGGGAGACCGACACCGACCTCGACGGTGCTGGCACCGACTTCCTGGGTTCCCGACCGTCGTCTGGAGATCTTGATGGCGGAGGCGTCGTTCGACGTTGTTGGCGACGAGACCTTCGATGTGATTGAAGGCAAGGCGACCTACTCACTAAACGAGTAGGGGTCACCGGGGTGACCCGATATACCGGGCGCACCGTGAAACTCGGGGTGCTGCACATCTTTGCCGGTCCGTCGTGGAGGATGTGCTGCGTCCGCCGCCCGCATCAGGAGGTGACAGCGCGCCAGTTGTTGCCGCATCAAGGGGACCCCGCCGATAAGGTCGGCTTGCACGGGGTCGAGTGATCTGTCATCCTTCTCGGCTTTGCTCTCGTCAGGACGATCGATCACCAAGGGGAAAAACGTGGCACGCCAGGCCAAGAAGGCCCAGCCCAAGTCGCTCGAACAGCGGCTCTGGGATGCGGCTGACGCTCTCCGCGGCAACCAGGAGCCGTCGGAGTACAAGCACGTCGTGCTCGGCCTGGTCTTCCTCAAGTACATCTCCGACCGCTTCGAGGCCCGACGCAAGGACATCGAGGCCGCGCTTGCAAACCCGGATTCACCGGACTACATCCCGAACGAGGCCCGTCGTCAGACGTTCCTCGAGGACCGTGACGAGTACCGCTCGCACAACGTCTTCTGGGTGCCGACCGACGCCCGCTGGGAGTCGATGCAGGCCAAGGCCAAGCTGCCCGAGATCGGGCAGGTCATCGATTCCGCGATGGATCTCATCGAGAAGGAGAACCCGGTCATTCGCGGCGTGCTGCCGCGCAACTACGGTCGCGAAGGACTCGACAAGGGCCGGCTCGGTCAACTCGTCGACCTCATCGGTTCGATCGGCTTCACCGAGTCGGACGACCACGGCTCCGACGATGTACTGGGTCGCGTCTACGAGTACTTCCTTGGTCAGTTTGCCGGCAAGGAGACCGGCAAGGAAGCTGGCGCTTTTTACACGCCGCGTTCGGTAGTTAAGACACTGGTCGACATGCTGGAGCCTTACCACGGTCGGGTCTTCGACCCTGCTTGCGGCTCAGGCGGCATGTTCGTCCAGTCGGCGGAGTTCGTGAAAGCCCATGGCGGCAAGCGGACCGACATCTCGGTCTATGGGCAGGAGTACACCGACACCACCTGGAAGCTCGCCAAGATGAACCTCGCCCTCCGTGGCATCGAGGCTGATCTTGGGGATCGTTCAGCGGACTCATTCACGCGAGATCTTCATTCCGACCTCCGGGCCGACTTCGTGCTGGCTAACCCTCCCTTCAACGTCAGCAACTGGTGGGATGCGAAGCTCGAGAATGACCCTCGTTGGCAGTACGGAACGCCGCCCGAAGGCAGCGCCAACTTCGCATGGGCCCAGCACTTCATCTATCACTTGGCGCCGCGCGGGTCGGCCGGCTTCGTTCTCGCCAATGGCTCGCTGTCGTCGAAGAGCGGCGGTGAAGGAGACATCCGTCGGAAGATGGTCCAAGACGACGTGGTCGACTGCATCGTCGCCATGCCAGAGCGGCTCTTCTTTAACACTGGAATCTCGGTGAGCCTGTGGTTCGTGGCCAAGGATCGCCACGGAAACGGCCACAGAAAGCGGACGGGCGAGATCCTCTTCATCGACGCGCGCAAGCTCGGCACGATGGTGACTCGCCGGCTTCGTGATCTCAGTGAGGACGACATCGCGAAGATCGCCAGCACGTACCACTCATGGCGCAATCACGGGGGCACGTACGAGGACATCGCCGGGTTCTGCAAAGCGGCCTCCCTCGAGGAGGTCGCGGCGCACGACTTCGTCCTCACCCCTGGGCGCTACGTGGGGACCGAGGAGGCCATCGGGGACGGGGAGTTCATCGGCGACAAGATCGAACGGCTCTCCAAGCAACTGTTCGCAGAGTTTGAGCGGGGACGTGAACTCGAGACCGAGATTCGCGACCGGCTCGGGAGGCTGCAGTCATGAGAACGTCTCGTTGGCGGGGTGTCACGCTGGGCGACCTGGAGTCTGAGTCGCGCGGTGTCATCCAAACCGGCCCCTTTGGCAGCCAACTGCACGCCAGTGACTACTCCGAAATCGGCACCCCGGTGGTGATGCCGACGAACATCCGGGACCTCCGCGTCTCTGAGGTTGGAATCGCGCGCGTCTCCGAGGATCACGTCGATCGGCTTGCACGTCACACGTTGCAGGCGGGTGACGTGGTGTACAGCCGGCGCGGTGACGTAGAGAAGTGCGCACTGATCACCGAGGCTCAGGCGGGTTGGCTCTGTGGAACAGGTTGCCTCTTGGTGCGGGTGCAAGGGCCGACAGTCGACGCCCGCTTCCTGTCGTATGCCCTGGCATTGCCCAGCACCCGCTCTTGGATCAGCCAACATGCTGTCGGAGCAACGATGCCGAATCTCAACACCGAGGTTCTTCGAGCCGTACCTATACGACTGCCATCCATAGAGGAGCAGCAGCAGATCGCTAGCACCCTTGGTGCGTTGGATGATCGAATTGATTCCAACCGGCGAGCATTGGCAACACTCGCCGAGCTCGCTCGGGCAACCTTCGTTGAATGGCGCACTAACCAGTCGTCCCTTCGAGCTACGACGTTCGGGGAGTTCGCGGACGTGTTCGGAGGCTCGACGCCTAAGACGGGGAGACCCGAATTCTGGGATGGTCAGGTGGCCTGGGCGACTCCGACCGACGTAACGAGCCTCGGTGCGCCCTATCTCTACTCCACCGCCCGGAAGATCACGGATGAAGGCCTAGCGAGCTGTGCGGTGGTGCTCCATCCCGCAGGCACGATTTTCATGACGTCTCGCGCCAGCATTGGCTACTTTGCGGTCAACGAGGTTCCCTCGGCGACTAACCAGGGCTTCATCGCTGTCCGCCCCAAGCGCACGATTGACCTGTGGTTCGTCTTCGAAGAGATGCGATCGCGCGTCGGCGAGTTCATCGACCACGCTAACGGCAGCACCTTCCTTGAGATCAGCCGCGGCACCTTCAAGGCTCTGCCACTGCTGGTGCCTGACGATGCAGCGATTTCAAGTCTCCAGAGCGCCCTCACGCCGCTTCACTCGAAGGCCTCGCAACTGGTTTCAGAGACCTATGAACTGGTTCGCTTGCGTGACGCTCTGCTGCCCGAGTTGCTGTCGGGAGCGGTTTGGATCAGAGGCGAGGGCGAGCTAATCGCATGAATGCCTTCAACGAATCGGTCGTCGAAGAAGCCGCCCTCGACTACCTGCGAGAACTCGGCTACTCGACCGAGTTCGGACCGAACATCGCACCCGAGGGCGAGCGGCCTGAGCGCGCCACCTTCCAGCAGGTCTACCTCTACGACCGACTGCGGGAAGCCGGCCACCGGCTGAACCCGGACCACCGGGATCTCGTCGACGAGGCGATCAAGCGGCTGGAGCGGGCCGAGTCGCAGAATCCGGTGGCCGAGAACGCGCGGGTGCACAAGCTGCTCATCCATGGCGTGCCCGTCGAGTACCGCGACGACAGCGGCGCGGTGCGTACCGTCCAGGTCCGCCTCATCGACTTCGACGACCCCGGCAACAACGACTGGCTGGCGGTCAGCCAGTTCACGATCATCGAGAAGAAGAACCGTCGGCCTGACGTGCTGGTCTTCGTCAACGGCATCCCGCTCGGGCTGCTGGAGCTCAAGAACCCAGCCGCTGAGCACGCCACGCTCAAGAGCGCCTGGAACCAGATCCAGACCTACCGCAGGGACATCCCGTCGGTCTTCACGCCGAACGCACTCACCGTGATCTCCGATGGCACCAGCGCAGCCATGAGCTCGTTCTCCGGCGGCTTTGAGCACTACGCCCCGTGGAAGACCATCGACGGCCGCGAAGTCGTGTCCGGGAGGCCTGCACTCGAGGTGCTCCTCAAGGGTGTCTTTGACAAGGACCGTTTCCTCGACATCGTGAAGAACTTCATCGTCTTCAGCGAAGAGCCGGTCGGACTCATCAAGCGTGTTGCCAAGTACCACCAGTACTGGGCCGTCAACGCCGCCGTCGAGTCCACCGTCGAGGCCGCCGGCCCGAGCGGTGACCGTCGTGGTGGCGTCGTCTGGCATACGCAGGGGAGCGGCAAGAGCATCGAGATGCTCCTCTACGCCGCCAAGATCATGCGCGACGGCCGCATGAACAACCCGACGCTGGTGTTCCTGACTGACCGCAACGACCTAGATGACCAGCTCTTTGCCGAGGTCTTCGCCCCGGCGCAGATCCTGCCTGAGCGCCCGATCCAGGCCGACTCCATCGCCGACCTGCGGGTGCTGCTTCGGCGCGTCAGCGGCGGCATCATCTTCACGACCCTCCAGAAGTTCCGTCCCGAAGAGGGCCTCGACGCCAACCCCGTCCTGACCGATCGCCGCAACGTCGTGGTCGTGGCCGACGAGGCGCACCGCTCGCAGTACGGCTTCACCGAGTCGCTCGATCGAGACGGTCGGCTCAAGTCCGGACTCGCCAAGCACACGCGTGATGCCCTCCCCGGCGCGACGTTCCTCGGCTTCACCGGCACCCCAATCGAGTCGAACGACAAGTCGACCCGGGCGGTGTTCGGTGAGTACATCGACGTCTACGACCTGACCCGCGCTGTCGAGGACGGCGCCACCGTCAAGATCTTCTACGAGTCGCGCCTGGTGAAGGTCGGGCTCTCGAACGACGACTATGACGCGCTCGACGAGTTGGCCGACGAGATCACCGAAACGGTTGAGCAGGACGAAGGCGAGAAGGCCAAGACCCGCTGGGCTCGGATCGAAGCCATCGTGGGGGCGGAGGAGCGACTCGACCTCGTCGCCGCCGACATCGTCCAGCACTGGGAGAAGCGCCGCGAGGCGATGCTCGGCAAGGCCATGATCGTCACCATGAGTCGCCGCATCGCGGTGCGGCTCTACGAGAAGATCGTGGCGCTGCGGCCCGACTGGCACAGCGACGATCCCAAGCAGGGCAAGATCAAGGTCGTCATGACCGGGTCGGCAGCTGACCCGCAGGAGTTCCAGCCGCACCTCCATTCGAAGGACGTGCGCAAAGACCTCAAGGCGCGTGCCAAGGATCCCGACGACTCGCTCGAGCTGGTCATCGTCCGTGACATGTGGCTCACCGGATTCGATGCGCCCTCGATGCACACCATGTACGTCGACAAGACCATGCAGGGCGCCGGCCTGATGCAGGCCATCGCTCGGGTCAACCGCACGTTCCGAGACAAGCCCGGTGGCCTCATCGTCGACTACATCGGTGTCTTCTCGAACCTCCAGAAGGCGCTCGTCGAGTACTCGCCGAGCGACCGGGACCAGGCCGGCGTGCCGATCGAAGAGATCGTCGCGGCGATGCTGGAGAAGCACGACATCATCCGCGGGCTGCTCCACGGCTGCTTGTTCGACTCCAGCCCCGACCTGCCTGCTGGCCAGCGACTCGCAGAGCACGCCAAGGTGCTCGACTTCGTCATGGCCGAGCCTGACCGCACCAAGCGCTTCCTCGACCAGGTCCTGGCGCTAGCCAAGGCGTACGCGCTGGCCGGCTCCCGCGATGAGGCGGCCGCTATCCGCAACGACGCCCGGCTGTTCGCCGACGTACGGGCGGCCATCATCAAGATCCAGAACCCCGACTCCGGACGCGGGGGAGCCGGTGGCGTCGAGATCGACACGGCAATCGGGCAGTTGGTGAACGAAGCGGTCTCGGCCGACGAGGTCGTCGACATCTACAAGCTCGCCGGGATCGATACGCCGGAGTTGTCGATCCTCAGTGACGAGTTCCTCGACTCGCTCGCCGAGCGCGACCGACCCAACCTCCAGATGGGGCTGCTGCGGCGCTTGTTGGGCGACCAGATCAGGACGGTGCAGCGCACCAACGTCGTCCAGGCACGCAAGTTCTCCGAGCTACTCGAAGAGGCGATCAACCGCTACACCAACCGCAGCCTGACGACCGCCGAGATCATCGCCGAACTGGTCAAGCTCGCTAAGGAGATGCGCGACCAGGCCCAGCGGCACGAGCAGCTCGGACTGACCGTCGCCGAAGCGGCGTTCTACGACGCGATCGTGCAGAACGACGCCGCGGTGCTCCAGATGGGCGACGACATCTTGAAGAAGATGGCCCACGAGCTGGTCGACTCGATCCGTGCCAGCGCCACCATCGACTGGAACCTCAAGGAATCCGTCAGGGCGACCATGCGCACGCGCGTCCGTCGGCTCCTCGCGAAGTACGACTATCCGCCAGACCTCGAGGAGAAGGCCATCGAGCTGGTCTTGGAGCAGGCTGCCGTGTTCGCGACGGGTGTCGCAGACGAGGACGCCAACTGATCATGAGCACACAACCGATCCGCGATGCCCTCGTCAGGGTTGGCTATGAGTTCGTCCAACTCGAGCCACGCATCCCCGACGCAAAGGGGAACTGGAGCCCCGACGTCGTCGCATGGGCAGCTGACGCCGGCGGCACCCTGGTGCCGTGGGTCGTTGTCGAGATGAAGAAGGGGCACGGTGCGGTCCATCCAGAAGCGGGGCTGACCGCGCTGGCTCGTGCCCGTGACCTGCTCGGCACCGTTGATCACTACGTCGTCGTCAACGACACCGAGTGGTTCCGGGCCGATCCAGGCATCCAGCGACTCGAACGAGTCGACGGCCCCGTCTCGCCACCGAACGGGGGAGAGGGCGAGATCACCGATGTGGATCTCGCCAGCTCCTTGATCAGCGAGGATCTCTGGAAGGCCGCCTCCCGGGCGCGCGACCGCGGGGTTCCGGTGGTCGACTACTTCTTCGGCTCAGAGGCTAACTTCGACCTTGGCGGCCTGCGCACCGCGACAGGCGCCCGCCTTCCGGTCAGGAAGGACGTGCTCTGGCAGGCCGGTCGGCGATCCATCGTCGACTTCGAGCGCCGGGGGAGAGAGGCAGGGATCTACACCAGCCCCAAGGCGATCGCCCAAGCGGTTGCCCAGCTGGCAGGCTCGTGCCTGACCTGGGACCTGCTCGATCCGTTCTGCGGCGCGGGTTCCTTCCTTTGGGAGGCGATCGACTACGCCGAGGAGCATCGCACCGGCCTCAACACGGTTCTGGGATTCGACATCAACCAGCGAACTGCGGAGGTCGCGCGCTCAATCGGGAACGCCGCGCCCGTACCAGTCGAGATCGTCGCGGCGGACGCCCTGGCCGCGGATCTGCCACTGTCGACCTGCGTCGTCTCCGCACCGCCGTTCGGGCTGAGGGTTCAGGAGCATCACGAACTTCTCGATGGTTCAATCACGCGCGACGGTGACCTGGTGGTGCTTGACCGCATCGTCCGTCTGCTCGGCAGCGGCAGCAGGGCCGTTCTGCACCTGCCAGTCGGAGTCACCTTCCGTGCCACGGGCGAGCAGTATCGTCGCTTCCTGGCATCCCGGTTCCGAATTGCCGCGATCCTGGGCCTCCCGTCTGGTGCGGTCACCGGGACGGGTATCCGGTCTGTACTGATGGTGATCGAGGACGCGCCGTCGACTGACACCTTCGTCGCACAACTCGGGGAGGACTGGGAGTCGCAGCTTGCCCCAGGTGGGGCGGCGCTTCAAGCCGCTCTGGAGCACATCGACGGATCGCGGCCGTGATCAGCACGACCGTCGTCTCGCTCCAGGAGCGACCAAGCTGGGATCCAGCCGCACTCACGGCCGAAGCGCTGCGGTGGCACGGGCGCAATCTCCACACGCTTCCCCTGCGTGATCTTTCACGTTCCCTCCTCCCGGACGTCTGGGTCGAGCACGACGTCCCTGTGATCACCCCCGGCAGTCTTGACCCCGTTGGCGGCGGGATTCGCAAGCGCAGCCGCAAGTACCGAGGTGCGGCCTTCCAAGTGGGCAGCCAAGAGCGTGGCCTCCGGGCCGGTGACGTACTGGTGCCAACGAACCCGGAGCTGCCGCTGCTCCTGCTGCGATCAGAGCACGTCGGATCCCTCGTCTCGTCGGCCTTCCTGGCGCTTCGGCCCCGCGACGGGTTGGCCCTGTGGATCTGGTCGGTCCTGACGAGTCGGACGGGACGGGAGTTTCGCTCGCACCTCGCCGTCGGCTCGGTCGGACGTTCGACCACCAAGTCAGCCTTGCTTGAACTGGAGGTCCCTGTACCCCCGCTTGCCGAAGCCGGGGCGACTGACCAACGTCTCCTCGAGATTGAGCGAAGCACCCACCGCGAGGAAGAGGAGGCCAGCGGCACCTGGTGGCGGACGGCCGACTTAACCTCGGGTGACTGGTCGATCGCCCTCGCAACTCCCAACCCCGATGCCCTCGACATGGGCATCCCACTCGGCGATCTCTGCGGAGAGATCAGCCGTGGAAGAGCGGTACCGCGAGAGGAGTATCGGGAGGCACCCGAGCCCGGCTACATCGCGGTGACCGACATCGCAGTCCTGGGCGGCAAACCAGTTCGCCGTTGGGTGCCCCTCGAACCGCGGCCGCCGGTGATTGCCTACCCAGGCGACGTGTTCGTTGCTGCGGTCGGTGCGCGGCCCCATGCGGTGGTCGCGACCGAGGAACGGGCGGTCGACCGCAACCTCTTCGTCCTGCGCCTCCGCGATCGGGAGCTTGGGCCGGCCATCGCGCACTACCTCAACGGCCAGACCGGGTACGGGCTGCGACAGGTGCTGCTGACCGGCGACTTCATCCCCGGCATGCGCAAGGACAACCTCGCACGCTTGCCAGTCCCAGCGGAGGCGCTGGACTACACAGGTACAGCCGAACCGCTCGTGCCCTTGGACGTGCAGCTGGAGCACGTGCTGTGGGACTGAGCTGCGAACTCTCACCGCTCGTCTTCGCCGAGCTGTACTGCAAGCTGGCAGACGACGACAGCTGCGCCGAGCTGCTGGAAGACCGGCTGGCGGAGGTAGGCTGGGAACGATCGTGGCTGGGCGAGGCGGCCGAACGGTACGAGGCAACGTGGCAGGGGAACTTGAAGGTCGCTGCCGGGCCCGACGATCTCCTCGCCGTCGGCGCCGAGCACGCGGTGCTCGCGAGCTGGGTGCTTGCGGCACTTCGAGGCAACAACTCGAGTTACGACTTCGGCGACGAGCTGCGCACGACGGTCACGACGCGAGCGCTGGCGGAGATCCCGGGGGATCCGCCCGAACTACCAAGCCAGTGGAAGCCAGTGGTCGTCGGCTGGACACTGGGAATGGTCGTGGGTGCGGTCGACCAGAGCCTTCCTGTCGCCCCTGCGATGCTGCCGACCGACGACAACGTGCGTGCTGCCTACGAAGGCTTGGTCGAGCACGTCCTGCACCTGAACGACGTGCAGTCCCCGTGGCCCGAGATGGTCGGGACCTCCACCTTCTGGCGCGGCACCGGTCTTGCCGAAGGCATGCAGCCCGAGGCCGCCAACGGTCAGCAGGCCATCACCCAGCTCGTGATCGAAGTTCGCCGCATTCTGCCCGAGCACATGGGCAGGCTGATCGGCCAGCACTTCTCGCAATTCGCCGAACGACGCAACACGCTCTCCCACGTCGCCGACATGCCAGGACGACCCCGCTTCGTCGACGTCAAGGAGCAGGCGCGCGACTGGAGTCAGATACGCCTCACCATCATGGGCATCACGCAATTCCTCTGCTCTCAGATTGCACTGGAACTAACCGAGTCCGCCTCGCGGGTCGTCCGGGAAGGCACGTGGGATGACCTGAAGTGGGAGCTCGTCGGCTTCGACGACTGACGAGTGCGCCCGGCTACCTGTCGGCGTCGGGACCGTAGAGCTTCGGGTGGAGCGCGCCCAACGGTGGACGGTCTTCCGGTGTGAATGAGAGGGCCTGTTCGACCCACTCGCGCTTGCTGCCTAGTCGCTCGGCGACAGCCGGGTCGAGCCGTAGGTGCATCAGATTCGTTCCGACCATCACGTCCCAGGGCTCTCGGCCGGTGAAGAGGAAAACCGTCAACATGGCGACGGCGTACACGTCGCTGGCGGCGGTTACCTCTCGCGCGCTGATCCAGAGCTGCTCCGGCGCCGAATATCCGAGGGTCCCCATCCCGACTGCGGTCTGCGTCAGTGTCGTTTGCCCTTGACTCTTTGACAGGTCGAAGTCGCAGAGCGCGACGCTCTCCGACAGCAGGTGATGGGCCTCGACGCGCTCGACCAGGATGTTGTCCGGCTTGAGATCCCGGTGCACGACGCCGTGCATGTGCACGAACTCCACAGCACTCACGATCTGGGATAGCAGCCAGGTGCGGACGTCTCGGTCTGTGCGCTGGTCCCGACGACTCCGGCCGGTCTGCACCTCACGGCCGTTGACGAGACATCGTCGAAGGTTCGGACCGCGGAAGTCTTGCGCCACCCATGGTGCGGCAGCCTCCAGATCCCAAGCAAGAATGTCCGGAACCCACGGACCCGGTCGGATCTGCTCGTCGCGCGGATACATCGGTGCTGGGAAATCGCTGGCTTTGTCCAGCAGCGCCAACTGGATCCGGACGCTGCGGTCCGCCCGGTCAAGCGTGTCTTGGTCCGAGCTAGTAAACGTCTTGATGACGCACACCCGCGACAGCGCCCGGTCATCCCCAGTACCGAGAAAGACCGTTCCCTGACCACCCCGAGCGATCACGGCGTGACAGTAGAACGACCCATGCTTGATTGGTTCGGTAAGCCGCTCAGCGCCGGTGGACTCCAAGGCGCGCTGGAAGCGCATGCTCCCGAAGTTCTCCGACGTCACGAGAGCATCATCCCAGGCGACGTCGCCCGGTACTGGCTACATGTAGAACGCGTAGCGCGGCGCGGGGTGATCGTTGTCGCCCGTGAACGGCGCGACCGGGAGAACCCGGCGTCATCCACGCGTTGCGCCCGCATGCGTCGGGCGTCGCCCCTAGATTCAGATCATGGCCAAGGTTCGGATCAGCGCAGTCAGGTTCGCCAGCCTGCTCGCGAACCGGAACATGACCCCGGGCATGCTGGTCCAGCGGGTCACTACCGCTGTCCGTCCACATGACCTCGCTGCTGCCGACCAGGACGTGGAGTTCGAGGACCTACTGGCGTTGGCCAAGGTCTTTGCCCATCCGTGGTCGTCGCTGCTCCTTGACGAGCCCGAGGTGCTGCGGCGCGGCAGCGACAATCGCACGTTCGGCAACCGGAAGGTCGACCTGTCGCCGCAGCTCATCGCGGAGCTGCAGCTCGCCGACCTCATGCTGGGAACGGCGGCCGAGCTGTTCCCCGGCAATGGCTATGAGATCCCAGCGGTGCCGAAGGGAGGCTGGCCCGAGGATCGTCTGGCGAGCGAGATTCGGTCGTTCCTTGGGGTGTCTGTAGATGACCAGATGGGCGTCAAGGACGCCTACGCGGCGGTGCGACTATGGATCGCGGCCCTCAACCGGCGCAACGTGTACGTGTCCCAGCGCAGCCTGAAAGACCCGACCGTGCGGGCGTTCAGCAAGGTGGACGCGGGCCAGGCGGTCATCGTGGTGAGCACCAAGGATGAGTCGCATCCACGGATCTTCTCGATGCTCCATGAGTACTGCCACGTGGTGTTGCATTCCACCGGCGTCTGCGACCTTCTGGACCACAGCGACGTGGAGCGGTACTGCAACAAGGTGGCGGCGGGAGTGCTGTTGCCACCGGAGCTGCTGACGCGGTTGTGGACCCCGGGTGCGTTCTCTGGTTCAGAGGAGATGGCGGACAAGGCGCTGCAGACCATGAGCGGTCGAGCGCACGTGTCACAGCAGGCGCTGCTCATCGCGCTGCGCAACCGCGGGACCATTTCTCAGGATCTGCACGACGGCATGGAGGCACGTCGTGCGGCTCGACGCGGTGGCGGCGGCAAGAAGACGAAGAAGGGCTCGCCGACCTACTACACCGTGGAGATCAACAAGGTGGGGCGGCTGTATGCCCATCGCGTCGTCGATGCCCTGAGCGAGGGCGTCATAGACAGGCAGGACGCCAGCGTCCTGCTTGGCGTTGGTGAGCAGAACGTCGCCAAGTACCGGAATGCCCTGGCAGAGGGGGCAGCGGCGGATGCCTGAAGCCACTCTGTTCGAGAAGTACTCCGTCGACACCAACGTGATCGTGAGCTTCCTCGGTGACGGACCGGATGAGCTGTACCCCATCGACGCCTTCGCGCCGCAGTGGAACGTGCTGGCGGCCGCGTTCAAGGACGGGCGTGCCGTAGCGGCCAAGCGGGTGTCGACCGAACTGAAGAAGTGGGAGCGGCTGGACCGCGTCAAGGAGTGGCGACACGGGCACCGCTTCGTGTTCCGCGACATTGAGAGCGACGAGCAGCTTGTGGCGGCGAAAGCGATCGTGAACCGGTATCCCGCCTACGGGTTGGACATGAACCAGCTGGGTGATCTCGAGGTCATGGCACTTGCGAAGGCCCGGGGCCTGAGCGTGGTGACTCTGGAGTCAACCAAGCAACACAGCCAGGCCAGACCAAAGATCCCGAACGTCTGCGAGGAGTTCGGGATCTCGTGCATGGGGCTGAAGGACTTTTTGCGCGAGGAGGGCGGGGCCGAGATCGGCTTAACGCGCATTACCCCTGCGACTTGAACCGGGAGTGCGCCACCGGAATGCGCGACCATCTCGATCTTCGCGTACGCGGAACCTGTCAACCTCGTTGGGTCAGTTGTTCGATCGGGTCGTTGAGTCTGCTCGCTCGGGTCGGTTGATCCAGGCGACGCCGGGCAGGGTCGGCG
>JAABUS010002873.1_pt1 | contig 30335 bp, 27 predicted proteins | sample 5560161 | NCBI WGS metagenome assembly JAABUS01 (sample SAMN10711885, study PRJNA513376) | rock metagenome | isolation source: Antarctica rocks | place: Antarctica: Victoria Land, Trio Nunatak nord | collected 2016-01-04
CGGGAGGCGACGGTGGGTTGCGACTGCCCCGACGCAACGGCCATGACGATCCGTTGGCGGAGGTCTTCACTATATGCGTTCATCCCCACAGTCTCGCACCGGCTCTATCACATTGCAAAACGCTCTAGAATCACAAATTCAATGCCGCCTGTTTACTCATAGAGACTCACTGCATATTCTTGTATGAGCGGATCGATCGGCTCAGTGGTAATAAAGACGTAGTTATTGATATGTCGCCTGGTATGCTCAAGTTTCTGCACAGCCCGGTCAATATCGTCGCGGGTAACGCGCCGCATTTTCATCTCATAGCTCATGACTACTTCACCATCGTTTGTGAGGGTGATCTCCAGATCGCCAAGTGATCCTGTTTGCTCGTCGGCGGCGTTGTGCGATTCCAGCGGCAGTATTCGCTCCTGGAGAAAGTGCGATGCCGTGTTGTAGGCCGCTGCAACAATCAGCACGGGAAGCCTGCTCGTTCCTCGGGTGCTGGGCTGCCGAAACCGCATGTGCTGCTCAATGAGACTGATGATACCTTCAGATGAGAGAGGCATCGCTCCCGTGCTTGTCTTCAGCCCGGCAATGAGCGAGAGCATCCGCTGTTCTCGCTCATCCCGAAATACGAGCAAATTGCGGATCGTCTCGGCCAGCAAGTCTTCTGCGGATATCCGGCCGTCTTGTACATCAGCAAGGAGTTGTAGAAGCGCCTTTAGACATTTGCCGGACGGCCTTCGAGGTTCACATCGGGAGTCAGGACAATATTGCGATTGCGGAATGCGGGCGTGAGAAACGCAGTCGTCGAGTTGCATGGCAACCGATATGTATTGACGAACGCGGTGATGTACATCTCATCATAGGAACGACCCGAATAGCTATCCGTACCGCCAGTCGCAGTGTATGGCTTTCGAATATCCACTTCTGGACGATGTACTTTTGCAAGGAGCGCGGCGAGGAGCAAACGGACACAGGCGCGATTCTGGAGGTTCCTGGAAACGAGATAGATTTCATCGAGGATATTGGGGGCATTGACAAGCGGGGAACTAAGACTCTCCAGTCCCCGTAGGTAGGCTAGAGCAAGGATTTCGTGCGGGGTACGACTTGCTGTTCCCACAACGTATCCTCCTCGAGCTTCGGCACCTTGTAATTCACCCAAAGCACTTCTCGACGTAGCTGCTTCACCGAGTGAATGTGTCGCTCCGACGCCTCGATGTATTCCCAATCGCTGTAGAGCTCATTCATGAGCGGTGAATGATAACTGGAGAGGGCAACCTTCCCTTTGACGCTTCGCAGCACGTTCGCAAGATCCCGGTGCTGATTGTCCGTCATCTCACAGGCATACGCTTTACTGTCGCCTCGTGATTCGTGGGGATATGGCGGGTCGCAATAAAAGAGAGTTTCTGGGCTGTCATAGCGCTTGATGACCTCGACTGCCGGCGCATGCTCAATTTGTACGCGCAGCAGCCGTTGTGCGATGAGGGATAAATCTTCTACCGCACCAAGCCAGCGGGACACCGCACCCGCCATGCCCGCGCGGCTTGTGAGCAGGCAGTGGGCCCACCTGCCCGAACTTGCGGTCTGAGCAAGACCCGTCCGCACTTGGCGCGCGCGGATATAGAAGCGGCGCGCACGCTCTAGATCGGGTAATCCATCAAGCGTCTCGTAAATTGCTGCCTCAAACTCTTCACGAGAGAACGGAGTTAGTCCAATCGCCTCAATTAGTGCGTCTTTCTGATTTCGCAACACGCGGAAAAAATTCACCACTTCGCCATCGAGGTCATTGTACGTTTCAACCGGCGACGGTTCACGATTGATGAGGAGTGCCGCCGAACCACCGAACGGTTCGCAATAGTGGGTCGTCCCCGGCAACAAGGGCAAGAGCCAATCTGCATGGCTATACTTTCCGCCGTATCAACCAAACGCGATGAGCTTGCCCATTTTCTTTCCTCGCGCACCTATCCACGACACGCGGACTATCTTACTCCAGCCGCAGCGCTGTTGCATCCATCCTAATAGCGGCAATCATGCGACCATTTCTCGAACTTGACCGTACACTGCGAACGCTGCTATTCTGCGCGCAGTAGGGTGCAGAACGACACGACGTTCGGGAAAGGGTTGTCTGGGCTGTGAAGAATACGGTTTTGCTTGTTCAGTTAATTCTCGGCATTGTGCTGGTGGTTTGCGTGCTGATGCAAACCAAGGGTGCCGGCTTCACGGGCAGTTTCACCGGGGACCAGTCGAGCGTCTACCGGACGCGCCGCGGCGTGGAACGGACATTGTTCCGCTTCACGGTTGGCCTCGCCATCCTCTTCTGCCTCGTCGCCCTGCTCGCCAGCCTGGTTCGGTGAGTCTGGCAGCCCGATGAGCGCACGGCGACCCCCAACCACACCGCCAAAACGTCGCCCACCCGCCGGGAGACCACCCTCCGGGCGGCCGCTCGCGCCGCGCCCGCGCGATCGCACCGCGAGCGTCGTCGTGCTTGCCTTAATCGCCGCAATTGGCTTGGGCGCGCTCGGCATCGGCGTCTTCAAGCGCGATTCCGCGCCCGCGCTCTCCCTCAACCCCACCGTGCAGGTCAACCAGCAGGGCACGCCCGTCGCGACCGCGACGCCGACGAAGGTGCGTATCCCGGTGCGCGGCGGGCGGTACACCGAGGCGGTCGTTGGCGGGGTGCCGACGGCGATCAACCCGCTGCTGCCGGAGACGGAGACCGACCCGAATGTCACCTCGCTCATCTTCAGCGGCCTCTCGAAGTTGGATGGGCAGGGCAACGTCTACGGCGACCTCGCGGACAAGATCGACCTCGACCCCGAGGGCAAAATCTACACCTTCCACATCCGCGACAGCGCGACGTGGCACGACGGCCAACCCGTCACGCCGCAGGATGTCCTCTTCACGATCCACCTGCTCCAGGACCCGCGCTTCCCCGGCGACCCCGCGCTGGCGGACTTCTGGCGCACCGTGACGGTGGACCTCCCCGGCGGCAATCAGGTGCGTTTCACGCTCACCGACCGCTACGCGCCCTTCCTCAGTTACACGACGCTCGGCCTGCTGCCGCAGCACCTGCTCGGCGGCATCAAGGCAGAGGAATTGCGCGACCTGCCGTTCAACCTCAACCCCGTCGGCACCGGGCCGTACCGCTTCGTTCGGCTCGACCGCGACGGCCCCGCTGTCGATCTCGCGCTCTTCGCGAAGCACTACGAGGTAGTGACGGAGGCGGCGTACTATGTGCAGGAGTTGCGCTTCCAATATTACCCGTCATTCGAGTTGGCGATGGATGTGGCGAAGCGGGCGAAGGATTCCGGCGCGACGGGCCTCTCGGAAATTCTGCCCGCGAATCTCGCACAGGCCCAACTCGCGCTCAATCCGAACCAGAAGGATGCCGCGTGGCAGTTCTACGGGTACAATATCGCCGCCTACACCGCGCTCTTCTTCAACTTCCAGTCGCCGATCTTCTCCGACCGCGCAGTGCGGCAGGCGGCGAGCGCCGCGATTGACCGGAACTTCATCGTGCAGAATGCGCTCGGCGGCCAGGCGCTCCCCGGTGACGGGCCGATCCACCCGAGCAGTTGGGCGTACAAGAATGAGAGTGCGAAGCACGCCTTCGACGTGGACGGTGCGAAGAAACTGCTCGATGAAGCCGGGTGGAAGATCAAGGCGGCGGGCCAGCCCCGCGAGAAGGACGGCGTCAAACTCTCCTTCACCCTCGTGACGAACGCGAGCGGCGAGCGGCCGCAGGTGGCGCAGATCGTCGCGACGCAACTGGCGGCGGTCGGCTTCGATGTGCAGATCAACAAGACGGCGCTCTCATCGTTCGACCTCCAGCGCACCTATCTGGAGCCGCACCGCTTCGACGCCGCGATCTTCGGCTGGGATCGCCTGCTCGGCGACCCCGATCCCTATATCCTCTGGCACTCGACGCAGGCGGACGGCGGCTACAACTTCACGAATTTCCGCGACTCGGAGGCGGACCAACTGTTGGAGAACGGCCGCCGCGCCACGAACCCGAATGAGCGCAAGATTCTCTACAACCAGTTCCAGGACCTGTTCGCCAGCGAGGCGCCCGCCGCCGTGCTCTACTATCCGCGGTACGTCGTTGCCATCGCGAAGAATGTCAACGGTGTGCAGGCGGACACCATCGACTCCCCGGCGGATCGCTTCCGGGGCATCTCCCGCTGGTTCATGCAGTACGATGAGAAGACGGCGGCGCAAGCGACCCAGCAGGCGCAACCGCCCGCGCCTGCGAGCACCCCGGCCATCCCGCCCGCCGCGCCCGCATCCCCCGTCGGCAGCCCCGCCCCCGCCGGATCATCGACGACCGGCGGCGCAACGGCGACGAAGAAGCCATAACGAGTGGACAGTTGTCGGTAGATATTCATCAATAGTCAGACAGGGCGCCAATCCTACCGTCTATTGTCTACTGTCTACTTCCCACCTCCATCTCCATTTGCCCATTGTGCATGTCTGATGTAGCATGACACCACTGGTGACGGGTGGGGAGAATACTTTACCCACTCAGCACTCAGCACTCAGCACTCAGCACTTGAGAAAGGGCATCCCGAATGGGCGTGTTGCAACCGTGGCATTTGATCATCATCCTCGTCATCGTTTTGATCGTCTTCGGTGCGGGCAAGATCGGCGGCCTTGGCGGCGCGGTCGGTAAGTCCGTCCGGGACTTCAAGGACTCCGTGCGCGACGATGAGGACGAGGCGAAGCCCGTCAAGAACCAGAAATCGGTCATCGACTAGGGCCTTCCGCGCGAATATCCAAGACTTCGAGGCTTCGAGGCTGGGAGGTCAGTGCGTTGTCCACATCGCCGTCGGGAGGGCCTCCCCTCGTTGTGTCCACCGGGGAGACACGCCCGGCAGCCGAACCACTGACCCCGCAGCGGCCCCCGGCGCGGCGAAGCGCGGGCGGGGAAGTCCTCGAAACACTGGCGATCGCGGTCCTGCTCTTTTTCGCCATGCGCCTGCTTGTGCTCCCCGTCCGGGTGGACGGCATGAGCATGGTGCCGAGCCTGACGGGCAATCAGCACCTGCTCGTCAATCGCCGCGCGTACACGCACGTCGACATCAACGGCCACACGTACTACCTCTTCCACAAGCCCGCGCGCGGCGACATCATCGTGCTTACGCCGCCGCTCACCGAGGCGCAGCGCGGCATCCCGTTCATTAAGCGCATCGTCGGGCTGCCGGGGGAAAGCATGATGGTGCGCGGCGGGAAGGTCTACATCAATGGGACGGCGCTGGACGAGCCGTACATCAACGAGCAGCCTGCGTACACATGGCCCGCGAACGGGCAGCCGTACGTCGTGCCGCCGCACAGCGTCATCGTCTTTGGCGACAACCGCAACCACAGCGAGGATTCCAGCCGCTTCGGCGTGCTCGATGAGAGCCTCATCCGGGGCCGGGCGTGGGCCACTTTCTATCCACTTCCGGAGATCGGCTTCCTGCCGCACCCGGTGTATGCGGTAGGGAGTGGGCAGTAGTCGGCGGTCGGTTGTCAGTGTGTGATGAGCGACCAACGGGAGAGGATTCCGTGACCATTCAGTCCTTAATCATCGACACGGACATCCACAGCGTCGTGCCCTCGGTCGGGGTGCTTTTCCCGTACCTATCGGACTTCTGGAAGGAGTACATCACCCAATCGGCCTTCAAGGGGCCGACGGAGGACCCGTACCCGAAGAACGCGCCGACCTCGATCCGGCCCGACGCGCGGCGCACGGACGGCACCACGCCGGGATCGAAACTCACGGTCGTGCAGGAACAGTCCCTTGACCCATCGGGCGCGGAGTACGCCATCCTGAACTGCGCGTACGGCCTGGAGAGCGTCCACAACCCGGACGCCACGCTCGCGCTCGCGCAGGCCGTCAACGACTGGCACCGCGCGGAGTGGCTGGAGAAGGACGCCCGCCTGCGCGCCTCGATCCTCGTGCCGAGCCATCACCCGGAGATGGCGGCGCGGGAGATCGACCGCGTCGGCGACCATCCGGGCTTCGTGCAGGTCTACTTGCCCGTCCACTCGCGGGAGCCGTACGGCAACCGGCGCTTCCACCCGCTCTACGAGGCCGCCGACCGCCACGACCTCGCCATCGGCATCCACTACGGCGGCGCGCCCGGCACCCCGCCCTCCGCCGCCGGTTGGCCTTCGACGTACATGGAGGAATACGTCGCGATGGCGCAGATCTTCCAGTCGCAGCTCGTCAGCATGATCGTCGAGGGCGTCTTTGATCGCTTCCCAACCCTGCGCGTCGCGATGATCGAGGGGGGCTGGACGTGGCTGCCGTCCCTCATGTGGCGATTTGATAAGGAGTGGAAGGGGCTGCGCCGCGAGGTGCCCTGGGTGCGGCGACCGCCCTCCGACTACATCCGCGAGCACGTCCGGTTCACGCTCCAGCCGCACGACGCACCGCCGACCGCCGCGCAGTTTTTGCAGATCCTCGATCAGATCGGCTCGGACGACCTACTGATGTTCTCCACCGATTACCCCCACTGGCACTACGACACGCCCGCCGAATCGCTCCCGCCCGCCGACCTTCCGGAGACGACGATGCGAAAGATTATGTCCGAGAATGCGCGGACGTTTTACCGGCTGTGAGGGATCGGTCGGCGGCTGGCTTCTGATGTGCGATACTCACTGGAGACGCCGTTTGATACAAGGAGGGACGCCATGGCGCAGACCCTGACACGAGCAACGACGCGAGCGCGGACGAAGGTGCAGGTGGTGGATGGCGACATCCACAACGCCGTCGCTTCCGACAAGGACCTCTATCCCTATCTCCCGGAGCGGTGGCGGCGGTACCACGCGGAGTTCGGGATGCGGACGTATGCCGGCAGCGCGTATCCGCGTGCGAACCCGAACGCCGCGCGCACCGACGCATGGCCACCCTCTGGCCTGCCCCCCGGCGCGGACCTCCCCTTCCTGCAATCGCAGTTGTTGGACGCATGGGATATGGAGTATGGCGTCTGCAACCCGCTCGTCGGCATTCAGGGGCCGCACGTCGAGTACACCGCCGCCCTCGCCCGCGCCGTCAACGAGTGGCAGGTCGCGGAGTGGCTGGAGCCAGAGCCGCGCCTGAAGGGGTCAATCGTCGTTCCCTATGAGGACGGCGACCGCGCGGCGGCGGAGATCGACCGCGCGGCGCGCGACGCGCGCTTCGTGCAGGTGCTCCTGCTCATTCGCTCGCACGAACCGCTCGGCAAACGACGCTTCTGGAAGATCTACGAGGCGGCGGAGCGGAATGGCCTGCCCGTCGGCATCCACTTCGGCGGCGCGGGTGGCAATGCCTTCACCGGCGCGGGCTGGCCCTCGTTCTATCTGGAGGACCACGGCGGCACGTCGCAGGTCTTCCAGGCGCAGATCGCCAGTTTCGTCTGCGAGGGTGTCTTCGAGCGCTTTCCGAACCTCAACATCGTCCTGATCGAGGGCGGGTTCGCGTGGCTCGCCCCGCTGATGTGGCGGCTCGATGCCGCGTGGAAGCGGCTGAAGGCGGAAGTCCCCGACCTGCGTCACGCCCCCTCCGAGCAGATTCGCCAGCACGTCTGGCTGACGACGCAGCCAATGGAGGAACCCGCCGTCGCGGCGCACTTCCCGCAACTGCTCGAACACCTCGGCATGAATGATCACTTGATGTTCGCGACCGACTACCCGCATTGGGACTTCGACGCACCCGATCAGGCCTTCCCCGTCCGTCTCGCTCCGGAGACGGAGCAGGCAATCATGGCAGGCAACGCGAAGCGGCTGTACCGGCTGGGGTAAGTTCGAGGTTCGAGGTTCGAGGTTCGAGGTTCAGAGCTGACATTCCCTTCCTCGAACCCCGAACCCGGTGCAGGGGGTTAGGAAGATTAAGCACATCGTCGCCACCGTCGATGAGATCCCGCCTGGCAAGCACAAGATTGTCGAGGTCGCGGGCCGATCCATTGGGGTCTTCAACCTCGGCGGGGATTTCGTCGCGCTGCGGAACAGTTGCCCGCATCAAGGGGGGCCGCTTTGCGCCGGGCGCGTCTCTGGCTTTGTCATCTCCGCGATGCCCGGCGAGTACGAGTACAGCCGCAAGGGCGAAATCCTCCGCTGCCCGTGGCACGGCTGGGAGTTCGATATGCGTACCGGGCAGTCGTGGTTCGACCCGAAGAAAGTGCGCGTGCGGCAGTATCAAGTGACCGTCGAGCCGGACACCGCCGTCACCACCGAGGAGTCACCACCCGTCCCCGGCCTCGAACCCGGCCCCTACACCGCCGAGACGTACGCCGTCACCGTCGAGCGGCAAAACGTCGTGGTGGATGTGCCGGGATAATGGTCAGTTACCGCTTTTCGATTCGGTGGCGGGGTTCAGCCCGCCACCGCCCAGGAATGAGCGCCTACGCGATACTTCCGGCAAGTTCCCTCGAAGCGGTTCCGACGCGCCGCTCAAGGTAATCAACGAAGCGCACGAAGGGGTCGAAGCCGACCAACCGGGGCGCGTCCGTCACAAAGTTGGAAATCGGGTTCACGTCGTAGAGATAGATCCGACCGTCCCGCTCGCTCTCCAGGTATTCCACACCGCCAACGTCGATGTTGCCGACGCGGAAGACGCGCAGCACCGCGTCGATCACCCATTCAGGCGGCTGCTCGACGGCGATCTTCTTGGGCGTCTTCACCACCGATCCATTGGTCGCTTCTTGCGCCTGCTCCGGCACCTGGCAGATATCCGCCGGACAGAGATTGAAGCCCTCGTTCGGGTCGTTGGAGATGCGGATGGCATAGAGGAAGGTGTTGTCCAGCACCTCAACCCGGACAATGGAACCACCCTTCGGCGGGTGGTACTCCTGCACGACCGCCGTACTGTCCACGCCGAAGATCGCGTTGAGTTCACCGTTCGCGAGCGCGCTCTCCAACTCCTCCACTGTCTCGAAGCGGCGCATCAGCGCGCCGCTACCACCGATGTTCGGCTTAATAATCACCGGATATTTCAGTGCCGCGACCGCAGGCCGCAACTGGCTGGAATGGTTGACGATCCGGCTACGCGGAACCGGGACGCCGAGGCTCGCGAGCAGCGTATACTGCCGCGCCTTGGACGTTTCATAGGAATACGCCTGCGCGCCGTTGACCACGGGCACGCCGATCGCTTCGAGATATGTGAGGTACGACTGCGTCTGGAAGATGGCGCTCCCGTGCTCGCGGAGATACGAGGAGGGGCTGACGCGGTTGACGACGAGCGAATAGGGCGCCGAACGGTCGGCGGGGTCGAAGGTGTAGGCATCCGCTGCGATCCGCTCGTAGGGCAGGCCGCGTCGGTCCAGTTCCGCGAAGAGCGGCACGAACCACTCCGGGTGCTCGTACAGAATACCGATGGGCTTCATCGCTTCCATAATTCCTCCGTAACGATGCGACGGGTTATCCCCGATCGGCGCATTCCTCATGCTCGCTGACATACGCGAAGGCGTGCTCCGGCTCCGATACGAGCAGCGGGGTTGAGCAGGATGTCGCGCCGAACCATGTGTGCAAACGCGCGCCGTACGCCTCAAGTGCGGCGCGGAGGGTTAGATGCTCGCGCGCGTCGGGTCGCGAACTTCTTTGTGCGTTCGTAATCGGTGTCATCGTGCTCATCGGTTCATACCTCCCAACGTACATTGGTGAAACTGGGTCAAGGGGTGCGGGAGAAGCCCCAATATCGCCGATCATGCAGTGGTCAGGCGCGGGGCGAGGTACACATCAAGCGCGAGGAAAGTGCGCGGCAGGCAGTATATATGACTATTTCACACAAGAAAGTCAAGATTCCCATGCCATGGTTGTATCATGCGGCATGGACAGCGTCAAGCATGGCGACAGATGAGGTGAACTCCTCGTATCAGACTGGTAGCGCAAGTCGACCTTCCCATGGAGAAGGGGCAGGGTTTAGGGCGTCACAGATACCTTTTGAGCGTCGGCACATCGATATTGCCGCCACTGACGATGATCGCAACCTTCTCACCGGGGCGGAGTGGCACCTTATCGAGCATCACCGCCGCCGTCGCCGCCGCGCCCGCCGGTTCGACGACGAGTTTGCACCGCTCGATCAGGAAGCGCATCCCCTCCGTGATCTCGTCGTCCGTGAGAGCGATCACGTCCGCGACGTACCGCTGCACGGATGCGAGCGGCAATGCCCCGACGAAGGGCGGCGCGAGGCCGTCCGCGATGGTGTTGACGCGATCGAGATGGACAACCTCGCCCGCCGCCAGGCTGCGCATCATCGCGTCCGCACCGGTCGGCTCGACGCCGATGATGCGCGCGGAGGGCTTCGCCTGGCCGATGGCGGCGGCAATCCCGCCGATCAGCCCGCCGCCGCCGATGCCAACGACGACCGTGTCCACGTCCGGCACATCCTCCAGCACTTCGAGGCCGATGGTGCCGGTGCCCGCGAGGGTGCGCGGCGAATCGAAGGGGTGGATGAAGGTCAGATTGCGCTCCTCACACAGCCGGTACATCTCCGCGAAGGCTTCCGCCGAGGTCGCGCCATGCAGAATGACCTCCGCGCCATAGCCGCGCGTCGCCGCGACCTTGACCGGGCTTGCGCTCTCCGCCATCACGACCGTCGCCGCCACGCCCGCCGCCTTGGCCGCCCACGCCACCGCCGCCGCGTGGTTCCCCGCCGAGACAGTGATGACGCCGCGCGCCTTCTCATTGCCCGTCAACTGGACGATGTTGTTGTACGCCCCGCGCGCTTTGAAGGAGCCGGTCTTCTGGAAGTTCTCCGCTTTCAGATATATCTCCACGCCCAGCCGCTCGCCGAGTGTTGTGGACGTGAACATTGGCGTGCGATACACCTTCCCTGCGGTGCGCCCCCACGTCGCCTCGATCTCGCGCAAATCCGGTATCTCCATCGTGCTCCCCTCCCAACGAACCTCAACCCCGGCCCCAGTATACCCGCCTCCGTCACATCCCAGCGTCATCCAAACGGGCGGCGCGGGAGTATTGACATGAAACGCGCCACGAACGGAATAGAGACGTTGCGCGGCGTGTTGCCAAAGGAAGCGGTAGGTGGCTCCGCATGGTACGGGGCCCGCATGACACTCTGCGCCGGTTGGTATCGAAGCCCGTGAGGAAGCGGTCATGACGCGCCACCGGCACACTCCCAACCCTGCCGCAACGCGGACCAGACGTCCGCGTCCAACCCGGTGGACCACGTCGTCCGCCACCCTGTAGAGAGGACCCGTTTCATTTGCGCGACGTGAGCGACCCGCTGCCGCACTCCAGCATCCCCGTCGCCCTCGCCATTGGCGGCAACCTCGGTGATCGAGCCGCAAACCTGCGGGAGGCGGTGCGGCGGCTCGTCGCGGGCGGCGTGACGGTGGACGCCGTCTCGTCGCTCTACGAGACGCCACCGTGGGGCTACGCGGACCAGCCGCTCTTCCTCAACGGCGCGGTGCGGGGCCGAACCACCCTCGCGCCGCAGGCGCTGCTTGCCCTCGTCAAGCAGATCGAGCACGATCTCGGACGAGAACCGTCGTTCCGCAACGCCCCGCGCCCGGTAGACATCGACATCGCGCTCTACGGCGATTGGGTGATCGACGAACCGGGGCTGCGCGTGCCGCATCCCGGTTTGCCAGATCGCGCCTTCGTCCTCGTCCCGCTCGCCGAAGTCGCTGGGTCGTGGATGCACCCGACGCTCGGCAAAACAATCGCCGAACTCCGCGCCGCTCTCGGCCCCGCAGAGGAAATCCGGCTCGCACTGCCCCCCGCTCGCTGGATGTACGTCGCGCCGGAGATGGAGCGAAAGCACGCGCCCTACACCGGAGAGCCGAAGCCGGATATCGCCATCGGCACGGATTTCTCTACACATGCGCGTTTCAGCGCGCGTGTCCTCGCGCTGCATCGCAACTCGGAGTTCCGGGCAACAATTCGGCGACTCGGCATGGGCGGGCGTTCTGCAGATGCCTTCATTGGTCATCTCGGCTTCGTTACCCTTCAGGTTGATGGCGTCACCCGGAGCATATTGGAGGCCATCAAGCGGTCATGCGGCGACGAAACGACGATTATTGCTGCCGATACGGAGCAACCATCTCTCGTAGTAACCACGACACCGATTGGCTTGTCTGACCTCGCGAAGGACCTCACGGCATCGATTAACACCGACGTTTCGGATGTTGGCACGTCACTCCGGCTGGCGTATGAGCGTTTCTCCGATCACCCCGCCACCGTCGCCGTCGGCGCGCACACATTCGATTGGGCGAATCGCGTCGTTGTGGTGGGCATCCTCAATGCGACGCCGGACTCCTTCTCCAACGCCGGGGAATACTTCACGGTCGATGACGCCCTCCGTCGCGCGCACGAGATGGCGGCGCAGGGCGCGACGATGATCGAGGTCGGGGGGCAGTCCGCGCAACCGGGCGCGTCCATCTCCATGGACGAGGAACTCTCCCGCGTCGTGCCACTGATCGAACGGCTGCGGGACGAGATCGGCCTGCCGCTCGCGGTGGATACCTTCCGCGTCGACGTGGCGCGGGGCGCGGTGGCGGCGGGCGTCGCGTACATCAACGACATCGGCGGCGGGAGTGACGCGGGCGACGGCATGGCGCGGCTCGCGGCGGAGACGGGTGTGCTCCTCGGCATCATGCACCTGCGCGGCAGACCGAAAGAGAAGCAGTGGGAGACGGCGTACGAGAGCGTGATGGACGAGGTGACGGGCTTCCTCCACGAGCGCATCGGGCGGGCGGTGGCCGTCGGCGTGGCGCGGGAGAAGATCGTCATCGACCCCGGACTCGGCTTCGGCAAGGAAGCGCCGCAAGATTTGGCGGTGATGCACCGCTTCGCCGAGTTGCGCTCCTTCGGCCTGCCGATCCTGCTCGCGACGAGCCGCAAGAACTACCTCTCCGACACGATGGGCCGCACCGTGCACGACCTCCTGCCGGAGACAGCGGCGGCGGTGACATACGGCCTCGCACAAGGCGCGAGCATCATCCGCGTTCACGATGTCGCCTTCATGGCCCGCATCGCCCAATTCATGCCCCACATCCTCCGCCACGCGGCAGACTGAGAACGGGATCATCTTCTCGGTTTCTCCAGGGAATGACGGGAATGGCGCGGTGTTGTACTGTAGTAGGGACAGCGTAGCGCGGCGAGGTGCGAGGCCGTTTGCGCCGTACCGCACGGATCAGGAGGCAGAGTGTGGCAGAAATTAATACGGACATTGCGATTATCGGGAGTGGGCCTGCGGGGCTGACCGCAGCCATCTACGCGGTGCGCGCGGGTCTGACCGCGCATGTGATCGCGGGATACGCCTGGGGCGGGCAGCTCATGTTCACGGGCCGCGTCGATAACTTCCCCGGCTTCCCGGAGGGCGTCGAAGGCCCCGAACTGATGCAGCGGATGCGCGATCAGGCCGCCGCGCAGGGCGCCGTCATCCTCGAAGACGAGGTGGATGAACTGGTGCCCGGCAAGGAGCCGCCGCACACGATCAAGACGATGAACGGCGAGACGATCAGCGCCCGCGCCGTCATCCTCTCGACGGGGTCGGAGCCGAAGTGGCTCGGCATCCCGAACGAGGAACGGCTGCGCGCCGGTGGCGTCTCCTCCTGCGCGACGTGCGACGGCGCGTTCTTCCGCAATAAGGATGTCATCATCGTCGGCGGCGGCGACACGGCGATGGAGGAGACGCTCCATCTCGCCAAGCTCGTCAACCACGTCACCGTCGTCCATCGCCGCGAGCACCTGCGCGCCACGCCCGCGATGGTCAAGCGCGTGCAGGAGCAGCCGAACGTCTCGTTCGCCCTTGAGCGCACGCCGGTCAGCGTCGAGGGCGAGAAGAAGGTCACCGGCCTGACGGTGCAGAAGGCGGACGGCGCGACCGAGACGATCCCGGCGGACGGCGTCTTCGTCGCCATCGGGCACAACCCGACGGTGCGGCTCGTCGAGGGCATCATCCCCCTCTCCGAGTATGGCACCGCCGTACGGCTGCCAAACTCGACGCAGACCGTCGTCCCCGGCTTGTTCGTCGCAGGGGATGTCTGGGATCACCACTACCGGCAGGCAGTTACGGCGGCGGGTGACGGCTGCCGCGCCGCGATGGATGCTGAACGCTGGCTCGGTGCGCCTCGCCTCGAAACTGCGGAACGGTACGCCGACTACCCGGCGGACGAGGAAATGCTCGCAACCGCACCCACGAAATCCTAATTACCTCGCCCCCTTCCCAAGCCGGGAAGGGGGTCTCATTTAAGGTGATCGCAACGATGGTGCAAAATCATACTCACGATGCCATGACGGTGACAGAGAACATGGCCGCGCAACGCTTCGAGGCGCACATCGGGCCGCACCTCGCGGTGGCCGAGTACCGGCGTGACGGTAACACAATCACCTTCACCCACACCGAGGTACCGGAGGAGATCGAAGGGCGTGGGGTCGCGAGCGCGCTGGCGCACACCGCCCTCGAACAGGCACGCGCGCAAGGGCTAACGGTGATGCCGCAGTGTCCATTCTTCGCGACCTATATCCGGCGACACCCGGAGTATGCCAACCTGGTTCCCGCCACGGATTGTCCGTTGCAGTCCGAGGGCTGATGCGCCGCTATTCTCTCGCCCCATCGCACTGAAACGTTGAAGGGTTCACGGCCCCTCTGCGCATCGGGAGATGAATAACCCAGCGCGCGACCCGCTTCGCGAGATCGCGGGGATACAACTGCGTCTGTCAACGCTACCCACGCACGTAGCATTTCCGGATGACTACCGGACCTTACCCAAAGCCTACCAACATGCGGCTATGCAGGGTGGAAGCACTATGCCGATTCCAGACCGCTCATGACGGTGGCAAATCTCGGAAAAGATCGTCAAGATGCGTGTTAGCTATTTTGGAGATCGCGGCATAAGCATTGCTGCCGGATTTGACGATTTATTCCATTTCCGTCCGGTTTACTCGCATGAACATATCGTGCTGATGGCAATTCGCACCTTTCGTGATGTGAAATGAGAGGACGAACGAGTTTATATCGGCTTGTGACTGATTGAGGAGTTTGATAAATCTCAGCGCATACTCGTAAGGTAGGTGAATGTGGAACGGTGGTCAGGTCTCCTACGGCGCAATGAGCGGCGGATCGGTGGCTCCGCCGCCTATCTTCCAGAGCAGCAGTTATTTGCCGCATGACCCACTAGTACGCCGCGAGCTTGCGGACTGCCTCCGTGACGATGGTCGGGTTCGGGATGATGGCGTTTTCCTGCTCGGCACTGTAGGGGATGTGGCAGTCGAGCGCGCCGACGCGCACGATCGGGGCGTCGAGGGAATCGAGGCAGTTCTCCGCGATGAACGCGGCAACCTCCGCGCCGATACCCATCGTCGTGTTGTCCTCGTGCAGGATCAGCACCTTGCCCGTCTTCTCGGTCGTCGCGGCGATGGCCTCACGGTCGAGCGGCAGGAGGGTGCGCAGGTCGAGCACCTCGACGCTGACTCCCTCGCCCTCGACCGCCCGCGCCGCTTCGAGCGCCCAATGGACGCCGACGCCGTAGGTGATGACGGAGAGGGTCGTGCCCTCGCGCTGGACCTTCGCCACGCCGATCGGCACGGTGTAGTCGCCGTCCGGCACCTCCTCCTTGTAGCGGCGGTACGACTTCTTGTGCTCGTAGAACATCACCGGGTCCGGGTCGCGGATCGCGGCGAGGATCAGCCCCTTCGCATCGTACGCGGTGGAGGGGATGACGACCTTTAGGCCGGGGATGTGGCAGAACAACGCCTCCACGCTCTGTGAGTGGTACAGCCCGCCGTGGACACCCGCACCGAAGGGGGAGCGGAAGACGACGGGGCAGCCCCACTGACCGTTCGAGCGATAGCGCATCGGGGCCGCCTCGTTGACGATCTGATCGTACGCCGGGAGGCTGTAGTCCGCGAACTGCATCTCCGCGATCGGTTTGAGGCCGGAGAAGGCCGCGCCGATGGCGATCCCCGCGATGCCGCACTCGGCGATCGGGGTGTCGAAGGAGCGGTACATGCCGAACTCCTGCTGCAACCCCTCGGTGATCTTGAAGACGCCGCCCTTGTAACCGACATCCTCGCCCATCACCACGACGGTCGGGTCGCGCGCCATCTCCTCATGGATCGCGTCGTGAATCGCGTCGGCAATCGTCTTCTCGGGCATTTACGCTTCCTCCGCGTAGATATGGCGGCGGGCCTCCGCCGGGTCCGCCGCAGGCGCCGCCTCGGCACGGTCGAGGGAGCCGCGGATGTCTGCCGTGACCTCCTTGACCATCGCGGCTTCGCTCTCCTCAGTCAGGAGGCCGCGCTCGATCATGTAATTGCGCATCCGGGGCACCGGGTCGTGCTTGCGCACTTCATTACGCATCTCGTCGGTGCGGTAGCGGTCGTTGTCGTCGGAGGAGTGGGCGACGAGCCGCACAACGACCGCCTCGATCACGGTTGGCCCCTCGCCCTTGATAGCGCGCTCACGCGCCTCGCGCGTGGCGTGGTAGACGGCGATGGGATCGGTGCCATCGACCTGGACGCCGCGAATCGAGTAACCCGCCGCGCGCGCCATCACGCCGCCCTCCGGGATCTCGAACTGCTCCGGGACGCTGATCGCGTAGTGATTGTTCTCGATGAAGAAGATAACGGGCAGCTTGTGGATGCTGGCGATACTCGCCGTCTCGTGGAAGTCGCCCTTCGCGGTCGCGCCCTCGCCGGAATAGGAGATCGCGGCGAACTCCTCGCCGAGCACGCGCGCCGCGTACGCTGAGCCGACCGCGTGCGCTATCTGCGTGGCGACGCTGCTGGAGCCGCTCGGCATCCGCCACGCGACGCTGCTGGGGTGGTTCGGCAGTTGCCGCCCGCCGCTGTACGGGTCGTCGCGCTTGCCGAGGACGCCCAGGAGGAGGTCGTACGGGGTGAACCCCATCGTCAAGGCGACGGACATGCTGCGGTAATAGGTGTAGAGGTAATCGCTGCCCTTCTGCATCGCCATCGCGCTGCCGACCTGGGCCGCCTCGTGGCCCTGGCTCGTGATGACGAAATGGGTCTTCCCTTGTCGGGACAGGATCCAGAACCGCTCCGCGAGGATGCGCCCGGTGATCATCGTCCGGTACATGCGCCTCAGGTCATCCTCCGAGAGATCGCCCGGGTCCGCCATTGTCGTTACTGGCGTCTCCACCACACTGCTCATTGTCGCGGCCTCCTCAACCCTCAACCTTTCGACTGGCGTCGCGGGATTTCTCGCCCGTTTTCCGCGTCTCATACGGGGAAATATGCTCGTCCATCCCAGCGTGACGCGCTGCGGTCTATCATACCACGCCGCGCCGTTCCACCCACAGTGCAATGCTCCGCATTCTTTGCCGCCGAGCGGACGGCGCCAAAAAACAACCAAGTTCCCGCTAACGGAACGCACGAAAGAGCCAGGTGGATTGATTGTCGCCATTCACGCATGCCGCGTGCCGCCAAGGAGCGGCATGCGGTGCACGCCGCTGACCCACCGACCGTGTGGCGCCGCAGTGCCTTCTGCAACGGTCAGCGGACGGAGCGGGTCATTCGGGGGATGGGGTATAGGCAGCCCCCTGGCGAGCCGGGGGACGCGCGCTGCCCGATGCTCGCATCCTGGGCACCCTTCAACACAACTGACCCACTATCCTGACCAATCGAGCCGAAGGAGAGAAAGCGGCGCTTGACCTGGCTCGCCTTCCGCCATAGAATACTGCTGTCAAAAAGGCGAGACTGGTTCGGTAAGCCCGGTCATCCTCGGTCGTACGAGGACAACTGTCGGCGCGCGAGCGTTGGACCCACGACACTGGTAGGCGTATGTGCGTCTGCTTCCTTGTCGAGGTCCAATGCATCTCTGTATGCGCGCCGCATCACAGCGCATGGGGCCTCCAACGTTACGGAGGGTTTCATGCAACTCAACCATCTGAATTTGTGTGTGGACAATCTCGCCGAGGCACGCGATCTCTTCCAGCGCTGCTTTGATTTCCAGTTCCTGGATCAGAAGGGAGACGCGATCGCCGTCATGACCGATGGGCAGGGCTTCACACTTGTTCTGAGCGTCCCGCGAGCGTTCGGGGTCGAGACGCCGACAATCTATCCCGAAGGTTTCCACGTCGGATTTATCGCGGAAAACCCCGGTCAGGTCGATCAGATTCACCGCCGTCTTGCGGCAGCAGCAGATATTCACATTGACCATGAGCCAAGGAAGATCAGGGAGAGTTATACCTTCTATTTCACGGCGCTGAATGCAATCCTGTTCGAGGTGAGTTGCCCTCTCTAAAGCCTGCGCCGCCACTGTCCAAGCCTGCTCTGCTACACTCTGGGCGGAGGGAAGATCATTGTGATCGATCAGCCACTACACCTTGTCATCGCGTCCGGCGGCACCGGCGGTCATGTCAACCCCGCCCTTGCGGTGCTCGGTGCGCTCCGCGAGCGGGCGAACGTATCAGCCACATGGATTGGCGGCACCTGGGGCATCGAGCGCGACGCCGCGCGGCGTGCCGACGTGCCGTTCATCGCGATCCAGACGGGCAAGTTGCGACGATACCTCTCGTGGCAAACGCCCGTCGATGCGGCGCGAATCCTCCTCGGCGGCGCACAGGCGTACCGCGCGCTGCGGCGCATCCGGCCCCGGCCCGATGTCGTCTTCTCGACCGGGGGATACGTCGCCGTGCCGACCGCGATCGCGGCGACATGGTTGCAACTCCCGGTGCTGACCCACGAACAGACCGCACAAGTTGGCCTCGCGAACCGGATCATCGCGAAACGCGCGGAGGTGCTCGCGCTCTCGTTCCCGCTCCCCAACGTCGAGACGTTGGCACCGAAGGCGCGCATCGTTGTCACCGGTAACCCGCTCCGTTCGGAGATCTTCGGGGGCAGTGCGGAAGAAGGCACGAAGCGCTTTCGCCTCTCGCCCGACCTCCCAACAATCTACGTGACGGGCGGGGCGCGTGGCTCCTCACCAATTAACGAACGGATCGAGCGTGCACTACCGCTGCTCCTCCCATCCATGCAGATCATCCACGCTACCGGCCCCGCTGAGGCGAACGGCGACTACCCGAGACTGAACGCGGTCGCCGCCGCGCTCCCCGACGAATGGTGCGCGCGTTATGTGCCGGTTGAATCCCTGCGCGACGAACTGCGGGATGTCTACGCGCTCGCCGCGCTCGTGGTCGGTCGTTCCGGCGCGGGGACGGTCGCAGAACTCGCCGCGCTCGGCAAACCCTCCATCCTGATCCCGCTCCCCGGCACGGGCGGCGATGAGGCAACGAAGAACGCGCGTGTGCTATCAGACGCCGGGGCGGCGCTGCTCCTGCCCCAAGCCGACGCGACGCCGGAACTGCTCGCGTCGCAGATCATCGCGCTCCTGGACGACGCGCCCCGTTGCGCCCGGATGCACGATGTCGCGCTCTCGCTCGCGCCGAAGGAGGCCGCCGCGCGCATCGCGGATGAACTGCTGCAACTCGCGGGGCATCCTGCGTCACGCGTGCCGGCATCCACACCAACCATCGAAGGGACGCAATCGTGACGGATGGCGCACTCCCCGGCATCGTCGCGCGCCTGGACGAAATCGCCGCCCAGGCAAAGAATGGCACACACTGGTCGAAAGATATTTATGATCGCGAGCGATTCGAGCGCATCCTGCAACTCACCGCCGAACTGCTGGCGAGTGCGTTGGATAAACGTCCCGCGTCGGTCACACGGTGGTACACCGACGAACCCGGCACGATCACGTCGAAGGTCGGCGTCTCCGTCTCGGCTTTCGACCCCGATGGGCGGTTGTTACTCATCCAGCGGCGTGATAATGGGCTGTGGGCGCCACCGGGCGGGATCGTGGAGTACGGCGAGACACTCGCCACCGCCGCCGCACGCGAAGCGGTAGAAGAGTCCGGCGTGCATGTGCGGGTGACGAAACTCATTGGCATCTACGAGACGCGGCGGCACGGCTTCAAGACAATCTACAGTTGGCAACATGTCTCGTTCCTGGCGGAGGTTCTCTCCGGCACGCCCGGCCCGTCGGATGAAACGCTGGATGTCGGCTATTTCACGCGCGAGCAGATCACCGCCATGCCACTTTCACCCGGGCACGAAGATCCGATCCATGACGCATTCGCCGCATACTATCATCCGGCAACCGAAACATTCTTCGACACGTAACGCCGATAGTGAATCTGAATCCCCTCCCCATCGCCAACCGAACTATTCGTTCCTTGATTTCCGGGCGATGGAGAGGGGCCGGGGGTGAGGAACGACTACGTCTCCTCGTTCAGCGCGGCGGCGATTGCCTCGCGCACTGTAACCGCGCGCACGACCTCCAGCCCCTCCGGCGGACGCCCACGACCGCGACGGATCGCGGCGGGCACAATGGCTCGCGTGAAGCCGAGCGTTGCGGCCTCGATCAGGCGGCGGTCGAGATCGCGGACGGATCGCAGCTCGCCCGACAGCCCCACCTCACCGATGCACACTACCGTCGGATCGACGCGCACACTGCGGAAGGCGGATGCGATGGTGGTGCAGATGGCGAGGTCCGCCGCCGGTTCGACGATCTTCAACCCGCCGACGACATTGACGAAGATATCCTGCTCACCGAGCGCCAGCCCGACGCGGCGCGAGAGCACCGCCGTAAGCAGCAGCAGGCGGTTCGCGTCCACACCGTTCGCGGTGCGGCGCGGCGTGCCGTACGGCGTCGGGCTGGTGAGCGCCTGGACCTCAACGAGAATCGGGCGCGTCCCCTCCACCGTCACCGCTACCGTCGAGCCTGCGGCGTTCGTCACGCGCTCCTGCAGGAAGGCCTCGGAGGGGTTCGTCACCTCCAGCAGGCCCGCGCCCGCCATCTCGAAGATGCCGACCTCATCCGTGGAGCCGAAGCGATTCTTCACGCCTCGGAGCACGCGGTACTGCCCGAACCGGTCGCCTTCGAGGTAGAGCACGACATCGACGATATGTTCGAGGACGCGCGGCCCGGCAATCGTCCCCTCCTTTGTGACATGCCCAACGATGAGCACGGGTACATGGCTCGTCTTCGCCCACCGCATCAGCACCGAGGTGCATTCACGCACCTGCGTGACGCTGCCCGCCGTGGACGCAATTGTTTCGAGCGCGACGGTCTGGATGGAATCGACGACAACGAGTGCGGGCTGGAGCGCCGCCGCGTGCGCGAGGATAACCTCGATATCCGTCTCCGCGACGACGTAGAGGTTTTCCTGCGCCACGCCGAGCCGCTCCGCGCGGAGTTTGATCTGCTGCGGCGACTCCTCCGCCGAGACGTAGAGCACCGGCCCGTACTCCGCCCCGAGTTGCGCGGCGACCTGGAGCAGCAGCGTGGACTTCCCAATGCCGGGGTCGCCGCTCACCAGCACGAGCGAGCCGGGCACCAGACCGCCACCGAGCACGCGGTTGACCTCGCCGATGGCGAGCGGCACGCGCTGGAACCCTTCGGGCGAGATGTGCGATAGCGGCTGTGGTCGTTGCATCCCGACAGGCAGCGCCGCGATGCCTCCCGAACGTGCCAGCGTCTGCGTGGACGCTTCCGACAGCGTCACTGTCTCGACCAACGTGCCCCACGAGTCGCAGCCGGGGCACCGCCCGAGGAACGCGGGACTCTCGTACCCGCACTCGCTACAGACGTATTTCACCCTGCTCTTAGTCGCCGCCTTCTTCACCATGCCCTTGTTCCTTCACGTGTCGTCAAATGCTCTGACCCAACAGGGTACACGAACCTTCGAACCGATTACGTCTTGCCCCAAGTGTCGCACATTTGTTCGACATAGGCGACATGAAAAAGGCGCTGACCGGCTGGCCAGCGCCCTGTCGTTCCGTGCTACCTACGTCTCCACGCCCGCCGTCGCGAGTTCGCCTTCCGGCGCCTCGACCTCTCGATCCTCCTGGCTCAGGCGGAGCAGGTCGTCCTCGACATCGACGCGGATGCGCTTGCCGGGGATGAACCGGGCGTCCAGCAACCCTTCCGCCAGCGGGTCCTCGATGAGGTTCGTGATGATCCGGCGCAGCGGGCGGGCGCCGAACTGCGGGTCGTAGCCGCGCTTCGCGAGCAGGTCCATCGCCTCGGTGGTGACGACGAGATCAATATCCTGCTCCGCGAGTTGGACGCGGATGCGCTTCAGCAGGAGGTCGGTGATCTGCCGAATCTCCGTGTTGCGGAGCGAGTGGAAGACGACAATCGCGTCGATGCGGTTGATGAACTCGGGGCGGAACTGCCGCTTCAACTCGTCCATCACCTTGGTGCGCATGTCGTCGTACTGCCGCGCGTGCGCCCGCGCCTCATCGCCAGTGATGCTGAAGCCGAGACCACTCTCGCGCTTCAACTGCTCGGAGCCGACATTGGAAGTCATAATGATGATCGTGTTGCGGAAATCGACCTTGCGGCCCTTGGCGTCCGCGAGGTTCCCATCCTCCAGGATCTGGAGCAGGATGTTGAACGCCTCCGGGTGTGCTTTCTCGATCTCATCGAGTAGGACGACGGAGTAGCCCTTGCGTCGCACCGCCTCGGTCAACTGGCCACCCTCCTCGTACCCGACATAGCCGGGGGGGGCGCCGACGAGCCGGGAAACGGCGTGCCGCTCCATGAACTCGGACATGTCGATCTTAATCAGCGCTTCCTCGCTGCCGAACATGAACTCGGCGAGCGCCTTCGCGGTTTCGGTCTTGCCGATCCCCGTCGGGCCGAGGAAGATGAACGAGCCAATCGGGCGCTTCGGGTCCTTGAGGCCGGCGCGCGCGCGGCGCACGGCGCGGGAGACCGCCTCGATGGCGTCCTGCTGGCCGATGATGCGGTTGTGCAGCGCCGCTTCCATTTGCAGCAGCCGCTCGGATTCCTCACCAGCAATGCGCATCAGCGGAATGCCCGTCCACATAGAGACGATCTGCGCGATGTCTTCTTCAGTGACGTAGAGATCGTCAGTCTGCTTCTCCTCCTGCCACTCGCGCTCCATCTCGTGGATGCGGTCACGCAGGCGCTCCTCGCGGTCCTGTAGCTCCTTCGCCACATCGAAATCGTTGTCGCTCTTCGCGGATTCCTTCTCGCGCTGGAGCGATGCGAGCATCCCCTGCGCCTGCTTCAGGTTCGGCGGCGCGACAGAGCGATTCATCCGCACGCGCGACCCGGCCTCATCGACGAGGTCAATCGCCTTGTCCGGCAGGAAGCGATCCGCGACGTAGCGCGCCGCAAGCGACGCGGCGGCTTTCAGCGCCTCATCGGAAATCTTCAACTGGTGATGCTCTTCGTAGCGGGGGCGGATGCCACGGAGAATTTCAACCGTCTCCTCGACCGTCGGCTCATCGACCGTCACGGGCTGGAAGCGGCGCTCAAGGGCGGCGTCCCGCTCGATGTACTTGCGGTACTCGTCGAGGGTCGTCGCGCCAATCGTCTGGAATTCGCCGCGCGACAAGGCTGGCTTGAGGATGTTCGCGGCATCGACCGCGCCTTCAGCAGCGCCCGCGCCGACGAGCGTGTGCAACTCGTCGATGAAGAGGATGCTGGAGGTCTCCTTGACCTCGCCGACGATTTTCTTCAACCGCTCCTCGAACTCGCCGCGATATTTCGTACCTGCGACGAGCGCGCCGATGTCGAGCGAAATGAGACGCTTGTTCTGCAACACGTCCGGCACATCGCCAGAGATGATGCGCTGCGCCAACCCCTCGACAATGGCGGTCTTGCCGACGCCCGGCTCACCAATCAGCGCGGGGTTGTTCTTCGTGCGGCGTGACAGAATCTGCATCACGCGCTCGATCTCGCTCTCGCGCCCGATGACGGGGTCGAGCTTGCCGTTGCGCGCCGCCTCCGTAAGATCGAAGCCGAGCGCGTCCATGTACGGCGTCTTGGTCTGCTGCTTCGACTGCTGGTAGGAGGACGATTGTGAGACCACCTGCATCACCTGCTGACGAACCTTTTCCAGGCTCACACCGAGACTCTCGAGTACACCCGCCGCGATCCCCTCGCCCTCGCGGACGAGACCGAGCAGCAGATGCTCGGTGCCGATGTAGTGGTTGTTGAGGCGGCGCGCCTCGTCCATCGCCAGTTCGATCACCTTCTTGGCGCGGGGCGTCAGCCCCGGATCGCCGACGACCAACCCATCACCCCGCCCGATGATGAACTCGACCGCCGAGCGCACCTTCGGCAACTGGACGCCGAGATTGGCGAGCACGCGCGCCGCGATGCCGTCGCCCTCGCGCACGAGGCCGAGCAGCAGGTGCTCCGTACCGATGTAGTTGTGGTTGAACCGCTGCGCTTCTTCCTGGGCCAACGAAAACACCTTGCGCGCGCGCTCGGTGAACTTCTCGAACTTGTCTGCCATCTGGCGGCTCCCTCATCTGGGTAGCGACTTCCGCAGAAGACCTGCGTCGATCCCCAATACTGCAATAAATATACCACACAGCCCCCGCTGGTCGCGGGGGCTGCACGCTGAATTTGTCGTCAGTCTCGCGGTCCAAGGGGGAAACAAAAGGGGTGGTAAGGAGCGATCGCCCTCTCGGGCGATGAGGTCCGAAACCATTCGAGCACCGGCCGCATACGGCGCTCGAACCGCCTCTTACTCTGCAATACGTACAGTATAGCACATCGGATGCAGCGCGCCACCCTACGCCTTGACGACGTCCTCCGTGGTGGCTTCGCTCTCCCCTGCCGTTTCACTCTCTATCGAAGTCTGGCGTTCCGCACTCGGCGCGGGCGCCTCGACATCATCCCCCGGATCCATCGTCACGCCACCATGCGCGGTGACGGTCAGATCACCCGATGCATCCTTCGCCTCAACGTGCGCCAACTGCTCCGTCACGGCTTCGGGGTCCGGCGAGGTGGTGGGTTCCAGTGCCGCTTCCATCTGCTCTGCGATCGTCGCGCCCAGTGGGCCATCGTCCGTGCGGCCATTCGTGGGGCGACCATCATTCGTGGGACGGTCATCATTGCTCGCCGCGCGGTCGTTATTCGTCTCTGCGGCATCGTCTTCAGTCTCGTAGAGTGCGGCCTGCTCCATGGCGGCCTGCATCTCGAGATTGCGCTCGTTCTGCTTCTCAAGGTTCTCCGGCTTCACCGGATGGCCCATGTTGTCCTGAATGTACCCGTCGATCGCGTCCTGCTCAGTAAATTCGAGCGCGCGCCGGAGGCTCAGACCCATGCGCCGACGCTGCGGGTCGATACGGATGATCCGCAGCATCATCTCGTCGCCTTCCTTGACGACGTTGCGCGGGTGCGCGACGCGATCATCGGAAAGTTCGGAGACGTGGATCAGGCCCTCGATGCCGTCCTGGATGCGCGCGAATGCACCGAAGTTGGCGAGTTGCGTGATCGTGCCCTCGACCAGCTGACCGACCTCGTACTGCGCGGCGACGCGCGTCCACGGCTCAGCCTGCGTGCGCTTGAGCGACAGCGCGATCTTGCGCTCGTCCTCGTTGATGCCGAGGACGTAGACCTCGACCTCCTCGCCGATCTTGAGCACCTCACTCGGGTGCCGCACGCGGCTCCACGAGAGTTCGGACAAGTGCACCAGTCCGTCCGCGCCGCCAATATCCACGAACGCGCCGAAGTCGCAGATGCTGGAGACACGGCCCTTGCGGACTTCGCCCTCCTTGAGCGTGCCGATCAGCCGCTCCTTCATCGCGTCGCGTCGCTCCTGGATCGCCTGCCGCTCCGAGAGGATAAGGCGGTTGCGGTGCCGGTTAATTTCGATCACCTTGAGCGGGATGGCCGAGCCGATGAGGCGGGCCATGTCGCCCTGCTTCGAGGCCTCGTCCCCGCCGCGAATCTCCGTGACCTGCGACGCGGGCACGAAGCCGCGCACACCATCGAGATCGACGAGGAGGCCACCCTTGTTGTAGTTCTTGACAATCGCCTCGATAACCTCGCTCGCTTCGTACTTCTGCTGCAAGATGCGCCACGACTTTTCCTGCCGCGCGCGGTCAATCGAGAGGACCGCGTGACCGTCCGCGTTCTCCGGCTGGACGACGAATACGAGCACGGTGTCACCCGATGTCAGGGCCTTGCGTTCGGCGTCGGCGAGACTGGAGAGTTCCTTGTTCGGAATGATCCCCTCGGACTTTGACCCAATGTCCACGAGCACTTCGTCGCGGTCCATCTGCATGACGATCCCCTCAAGCACGTCGCCGTACTTAAGCGTTCGCACATCCGTGTCCGGCTCCGCGAGCAGTAGCTCCATTAGGTTCCGCATGTTGCCCATCGAGGCCATTCCGGTATCGGACATCACTGCCGTATTTTGCTCCATATACCTTCCCTAAGACGAAACATACGCAGACGTGTCCGGTGCGCCCTGCATCCGACATTCTCGTGCTGCGTCCAGCATCCGTCAGTATACACGAAACGAAGAAATGGACGCAACCGGTCTACCGTTTGTAAACGAAAGGAGACCGCCCGTATTCCCTCTCATCGCTTCGGCACATGAACAACCCGCCAGACTCAATACTTCAGAGTATACACCTAATCCGCAGCCGACGGCACCGACGCGGCAGGCGTGATTCGCCCCACCGCGAGATCGTCCGCGATCATTTTGGCGACATCCTCACCGAGTTTGATCGAGTAGTTCGTGCCGCGATCTTCCGGGTAAATCTGCGTCGTATTCGCCAGATAGATGTTCGGGAGCGGCGTGCGCATCTCCGGGATGAGCGACGAGTACGCGAGCGGGATGATCGGCTGCGCCGCACGCTCGCGGAAGACGCGAATCGCGCGCACCCATGACGGGTCGAAGGCCGGGTTGATGCGCTGCAGTGCGGGGAGGTAGTGCGCGAAGAGTTCGTCCTGCTCCATCGTCCAGATCGGGTCGGTCACTTCCAGATACCGGGAGAGGTAAACGAGACGGCTGCCGCCGTACTGCGTGGGCGGCACGAAGTTCGTCTGCTCGATCACGCCCGTGAACGGCACCGTCGGGTCGGCGATATTGAGCCAGTAGATGCCCGACAATGGGCGGTCGAGTTCCAGCAACATGCAGCACGCCGCCTGATACCCCGCCGCGTCCAACTTGCGGACATAGTCGGCGGGCATCTCCGGGGCGATGCGCTTGAAGATGGCGGAAGGCGTCGTCACGACCACGACGTCGAATAGCCGCTCCGTGCCATCGACGACGACGGTCACGCCACCATCGCCCTCGGGCCGCACGGCCTCCACATTGACCGACAGGTGCACATCAACACCGACGCGCCGCAGTTCCGCGTCGAGCGCGTCGATGAAGACCTGAAACGAGCCGCGCGGATAGCCGAGCGTCTCCTTCGCGAGCGGATTGCTCCGGTTCGTCGTGCGGAGTTGCACCTTCTTCCAGAACCAGACCATCGGTATCTTGTCCCACGACGGCCCGAACTTCGCCCGCAGTTGCGCCCCGAAGACGCGGTCGAACCCATCCTTCCCCGTCGCCCGCTCAAGCCATCGCGCGGTCGTCACATGCTCGTAGGAGCGCCACTTCTTCTTCACCTGGAGGTAGGCGGTCAACGCGCCGATGCGGACGCGGGAGAGCGGCGAGATGTAGCCGAGTTTGAGCAGGTCGAGCGCCCCATCGAGCGGCCAGATTTTACCGTCGTAGAACATGCCGACCGTGCTCGGCAGCCACTGGAGCGTGTCACCGATGCCGAGTTCGTTCATCATGTCGATGATCGCCGCGTCGGAATGGAAGAGGTGATGGTAGAAATATTCGAGCCGCGTCCCCGCGATCGGGAACGTCCCCGCCTGGCCACCCAGCCCCGCCGCGCGTTCCCAGAGCACGACCGTGTGCCCCGCCTGCCGCAGGCGCAACGCCGCTGCCATCCCCATCATCCCGCCACCAACCACACCGATGCGCATCTGCGTTCTACCCTCCGAGAACGGTCCCGATGACCCGAATCGCACACAAACTCAAGGGGGCGACGTTGCGCCAGCCCCCTTGAGTATAGTCCACAATGCCCTGTTCGCGTGCGGCGCGCTAGATGAAGAGCGGCGCGAGCACGAGGGTCAGCGTCGCGAGCAACTTGATGAGCACATGGAGCGACGGCCCGGCGGTGTCCTTGAAGGGGTCGCCGACCGTGTCACCCACAACCGAGGCCGCGTGCGGATCGCTCCCCTTGCCGAGCACCGTTCCGTCCGCGTCCCGCAGACCGCCCGCCTCGATGAACTTCTTGGCGTTGTCCCACGCGCCGCCGCCGTTGTTCATCACATTGGCCATCAGGATACCGCCCATCGTGCCGACGATCAGCATGCCCGCCGCGCCCTCGGCGCGTAGGAGGAGGCCGATAATCACCGGCATAAGCACCGCCAGCGCACCCGGCGCGATCATCTCGCGCAGCGCGCCGCGCACGGAGATGTCCACGCACCGCGCATAGTCCGGGATTTCCGTCCCCGCCATGATGCCCGGCTTCTCGCGCCACTGGCGACGGACCTCGCTGATCATATCCTGCGCCGCACTCCCGACCGCCCGGATCGCCAGTGACGAGAAGAGGAAGACGAGCATCAGGCCAAGGAAGCCGCCGATGAAGACCTTCGGCTGCGCCAGGTCAACGATGTGCGACTGTATCCATTGTGGGCTGTTCGGCGTGTAGCCGCGCGACTCCGCAACGACATCCAGATAGGCGGAGAAGAGCAGGAAGGCCGCGAGGGCGGCGGAACCGACCGCGTACCCCTTCGTGAGCGCCTTCGTCGTGTTGCCGACCGAATCGAGCGCGTCGGTCACGTCGCGCACGGACTCGGGCTGGTTGCTCATCTCGGCGATGCCGCCCGCGTTGTCCGTGATCGGGCCGAAGGTGTCCATCGCGAGGATGTAGGCGGCGCTCATTAACATGCCGACCGTCGCGCACGCGGTGCCGAAGATGCCGTCCTGCAAGTTATTGCCCGTGACGTGCGTCCGCGTGCCGAGGAAGAAGGAGCCGCCGATGGCGAGCGCAATCGTGATCGCCGGCATCGCCGTCGATTCCATGCCGATCGCGAGGCCGGAGATGATGTTCGTCGCGGAACCCGTGCGCGATGCCTCCGCGATGGTGCGCACCGGGCGGAAATTCCCCGCCGTGTAGAACTGCGTGATGTAGACGAACGCGACCGACGCCGCGATGCCGACCAATCCGGCGAGCGCGAAGTAGAACCACTTATCGCCGACGTTGAAGATCGACCCGTCCGCGTTCTTCCGCGACGTGTTGTGGAAGAGCACATACGTCACGAAAATCATGAAGACGACGGAAAGGGCCGCGACCACGTAGTAGCCACGGTTCAGCAGGCCGAGCGCATCTTTGGTATTCGCCGTCGGCCGCACGACGAGCACGCCGATGATCGACGCGAGCAGCCCGAACGCCGTGATGACGAGCGGGAAGATGATCCAGTTGTTGTTGTTCGTGATCGTCGCCAGCGCGACGCCGAGGATCATCGCGCCGACGACCTCGGCGGCGGTGGACTCGAAGAGGTCCGCGCCACGACCGGCGCAGTCGCCGACGTTGTCGCCGACGAGGTCCGCGATCACGGCGGGGTTGCGCGGGTCATCCTCCGGGATGTTCGCCTCAACCTTGCCGACGAGGTCCGCACCGACATCGGCGGCCTTCGTGTAGATACCGCCGCCGAGTTGCGCGAAGAGCGCCACGAATGACGCGCCGAACCCGTAGCCGACGATGTAGAACGGGGCGTCCTGTACGCCCTTCGTCAGGCCGGTGGCCGCGAAGAGGGCGAACATCCCCGTTACGCCGAGGAGCGAGAGCGCGATGACGAGGAAGCCGGAAACCGCGCCCCCATGGAATGCCGCCGTCAGGGCCGATCCCAAGTCCTTGCGCGCGCCCGCCGCCGTCCGCAGGTTGGAGAGCACGGCGACGTTCATGCCGATGAAGCCGGAGAGACCGGACAATGCCGCGCCGACGAGGAAGGAGAAGAACGTGAGCAGGGCATGGCGGCCCGGATGCTGGTCCGACTTGGTGATGAAGAAGATCAGAATGGCGATCACCACCGCGACGATCGCCGCGATGCTGAAGATCGTCCGGTACTGCCGGTTCAGATAGGCGCGTGCGCCCGTCAGGATGCGTCCCGCGACATCCTGCATCTCCGGTGTGCCGATGTCGCTCGCGAGCACGGAGCGCGCCAGTGAGATTGCATACAGGACCGCCAAAATGCCAATAACGGGAACTGTCCACACAAGCCAGCTCACGCGCACTCCCCTCCTGACGGCCACTTCCCCTGGGCCGCTACCCGCGACAACATGGACACCACAGCGGTTGAAAGTCCGGCGCATCAGCCGGGACGGGACCGGAGCGCGCGGCATCCTCTCCCCATGCCGCAGCGCGGACGCGAGTGTACCATCGCGAGGATTCTCCCGCAACGCGACGCATGCGATTGGTTCAGCGTGTCACAATGCCCTTGTATATTGGAGGGGATCCGATGTGGGGTGAGAGACTGAAATGGCCCAGTGGCTTGGACCACGTCCTGTAGAGTAGCTCACCCCGCAGCGGACAGCCCGGAGCCTGGACCGTATCCTGTGGCC